>ERZ1292629.2737-Hain-H43-01um-R1-2737-length-14408-cov-5_pt1 | contig 14408 bp, 17 predicted proteins | sample MGYA00564399_ERZ1292629 | MGnify/ENA primary metagenome ERZ1292629 (study PRJEB36523, sample SAMEA6512636) | groundwater metagenome | collected 2019-01-08 | study: AquaDiva: Metagenomics assemblies of 32 groundwater samples
AGGTAACTTGATTACCGTCCGGATCATTGGCCGAAAGCGAAAACTGCAAAAGTTGCCCCTGCTGAATCGTCTGACTGGGAACTTGGTTCCAAACCGGCGGACGGTTATAGGTGTTATTGTAGGTGTAGCCGGAAACATTAAAACCAACACTCATGTCGGCACTTGCGGTGCCGTCATAAGCTCGGAAAGTAATTGAAAAGAATCCCTGATTTTGCGGGGTCCAAGTAAAAAGTCGCGCGACCGGATCAAATGAAGCACCCGAAGGCAAGTTGATCACGCTATAACTGATCGGGAAATTGTGCCCGCTCGTTGCCGATAAGGTAAGACTCACAACTTGTCCAGCCGAAACGTTTTGCGTGGGAACCTGTTGCCAGAAAATTCCCTGGCCATAACCCTGATTATAATTACTGTTCGTGACAGAAATGGCCACGTTCATGGTTGCGGTCTGAATGTTGTCGGAGGCTCTAAAAGTCACGCTAAAAGTGCCGGATTGAGAACTTGTCGGCGTCCAAGAAAAAAGCCGAGTCACCGAATTAAAATTGGCGCCAGTTGGCAAGCTTTCCGCCGCGTAAGTAAGCACCTGCCCCTCCGGATCGGTTGCTAAAACCGTAAATTGGATCGTCTGCCCGGTCGTCACATATTGTGTTGGAATCTGTCCCGACCAAACTGGGGCTAGGTTTTGAGTTGTTCCACCACCGCTCGTTGCCGAACAGATAACCAAGAGATTTTTCTCGTAAGCTATTTCACCGGCGTTAAAACGCAAAAAACCGTTTTGCGTGATCGTGGTATCGGCATCATTGGTGTACAAAAACGACTGAATTAGGTTGGAAGACGAGTCGAGTAAATCAAAGCGCAGAGCATCTTGATTTTCATATCTACGATAACCCAAAATTTCACCGGCGCTGACTGGGATAGTTACCGTATTCGGCCAAGCTACATAATGATCCTGAATCTGTGGCAGATTAAAAATAGTGCTACCATTACGATCTTTTAAAATCGCATGGTCATCCGGACTCGGGGTGAAAAGTGGCAAATCTTGCGCGTAAATCAAAGTCTCGTTAGCGCAAGAATTGACATAACTCGCGGAAGCTAAATTAGTGCCGCCAACAAGCAGAATAAAGCTAAAAATCGTTATTAAGCCTAGTTTTTTCATAAGTTTCTACATTATAATCTATCAATGATAAACTGTCAAGAAAACCCACAAACATTCCACTAAAGGAAGCCAACTATAGCGCAATTAAGAGCGCTCCGGCAACCAGCAACACCGCCCCAGAAATAACCTTTAAGCTCAAGGTTTCGCCCAAGAATAAAGCCGCAAGAAACACCACAAATATTACACTCAGGCGATCAATCGCCACCACCTGTGTTGTTACACCCTTCTGGATGGCTAAAAAATAAAAAAGCCACGATAAGGCCCCAGCCACGCCGGACAGTGCAATAAAAATCCATTCACGATTGGACAACCCACTAAAAGAAAAACCATTAAACTTTTTAAGCGCCAGTGAAGTCAGCACCAAAAACCCCGCCATAATCACCGAGCGAATCGTGGTCGCGAGCGTGGCGTCAATCGACTTTAAACCGAGTTTGCCAAAAATCGCTACTGCCGCGGCGCTTAGTGCCGAAAGGAGAGCATAACCAAGCCACATTTGATTATTTTAGCCCGTTAACGTCGGGTGAGCAATGGCGTATAGTGAATATATGAACGGTTGGCTTAGTCCTCGGATTTTTTCACCAAAAGTAGTCGGCGTTTTTTTACTGCTTTTTATTTTGCCCTTGCTTGTGATATTGAGTGCAGACAAAGTGGCCGATCCCGACGCTCTCTATCACATCCGCCACGCGTGGGTCTATCGAACTCAAAGTCTCACCGATTCCGCTTTCCCTTGGGTTCAGTTTTCCGTAATCAAAACCGCTGGCGCTGATCTTTGGTATGGCTTCCATATTTTGCTCACGCCATTTACTTACGGCAATAATCTCGGGCTTAACATAAAAATCGCCGGAGGTATTTTTGCCGGCCTCATGCTTTTTTCTTTTTATCATTTTCTCCGGCGACAAACCATCAAATGGCCGCTTGTCTGGACATTGATTCTCTACGTCTCTTCCGCCGACTTTTTTTTGCGCAATAACAGCTCTCGTCCGCAGACGCTTTCTCTAGCCTTGCTTAGTTTGTTGATGTTGATTTTTAGCCTTCCCGAAAAGTCTAAAAATAAGTGGCTCCACCTCTTGGTGATCTCCGCTGTGGGCTTTGCCGCCACTTGGATTCACGCCGCGTTTTTTTGGATTTTTCTTCTTTTGGGTCTAATCTATGCCGCCTCCTCTTTTGTTGTAAAAAAAAGACTGCCGTTTGCCGAAATAGGCGCCTTGATTTTTGGGAATGCGGTTGGGATCGCCCTCCGCCCCAATCCATTGGCGGCGGCCAATCTGCTCTACACTCAACTGTTTCGTCTAGCCGTGGAAAAACAGCGAGTCTCGTTACTTCTCGGGCAAGATATTCTGCCACTCGATTTCGTGAGTTTTCTTCGCCAGCTAATCCCATTTGCGGTCTTGATCTTGGTTGCATTTTTTCTAGCTTGGAAATTAAGGAAGAAATCCGATTCCAAGCTATCGGACAATAAAAAGATCCTTCAATACACCTCCCTAGTCATGTTGGTTATTTTTAGTCTTCTTGCTCTAACCACGGCTCGTCGCGCCTCCGATATTGCCATCTTCTATGGTATCATCCTCGCCGCCCTTGTTATGGAAAAAGCTCTTGAATATTTTCGCCGCCCGCGCCTTTTTCTCGGAGTTCTTTTAGCCTTTCTTCTGATTACCGCCACTCGGCACATCTACACCCTTCGCGAACACTTACGCTCGTTTTCCGCGGTTCCGGTAAATCGATTTCAAGAAGTCGCGCTCTGGCTCAAAGCCAACACCGTCCCCAGGACTATAGTTTTTCATCCGGTTTGGGATTCATTCCCTAGTCTTTTTTTCTGGAATCAAAACAATTATTACATTAACGGCATGGATCCGATTTTCACCTATGCGCTGAATCAGGAATTGTATTGGCAACAACACAACATCGCGATCGGCGGGAAGATGTACGCTTGCAAAACCCCGCCCCCTTGCGATCCGATCAAAAGCGTGGACATTATTCAAATTATTCAAAAAGACTTTCACTCCAACTATATTGCGCTGGATCTGGTTCGCAATTCCGGATTAGCGCGCAATCTAATTGTCGACCCACGCGCTCGTCTTATGGTTAGAGGTGCTGACACCGCCTTATTTAAAATCGGTGGCGAATAACCGCCCAAATTCCACGGATGCCATCCCAAAATCGTATCTTCTTACCTTCGGCAAAAGTACGAGGCTTATAGCTAATGGGAATTTCTCTAATCGAAATTCCGGCCCGCGCGAGGCGCGCCGTAACTTCTTCGCAAAAATCAAAACCGGTGGCCGTAAGTTTTAACGCTAGCAAAGTTTCCCGAGAAAAAAGTTTATAACCGGTGTTAATGTCGGTTAGTTTTGTACCGTAAAGCAGGTTAAAAATTGAAGTAATCAGCTTGCCGCCCAAAAAATAAGCCCAATATCCTCTTTTGGTTCGGCCTAGGTTTCGCGAACCATAGACTGCTGGCAGATTTTCCCCCCGAGCTACCGTCAGAAGTTTTGGAATCTCTTGTGGATTATATTCCAAATCGGCGTCTTGAATGATTATATAATCGCCGGTCGCGCGTTTAAGCGCGGTAGAAATTGCAGCTCCCTTACCGAGGTTTTGGGCGTGGTAGAGCGTTTTATATTGATTCTCAAAATTTTTTACCATTCCAGTCGTCCCGTCATTGGATCCGTCATCAATCAAGATGATTTCCTTTTCCGCGTCGGGAATGACTATGGCGTCTAATGATTTTAAGAGCGCATTAATGGTTTCCCGTTCGTTGTATATCGGAACGATAATCGAGAGCTTAGTCATATATCAAAGTTTTGAAATATCGCGCGGCATAAACAACCCCAAAGTCCATTCGAGAGCGGTTCGGAATTTAGCCCGCCATCCAAAGAGTTTAAACAAGTAGGCGGTGCGGTACACAAACCAGGCCAGCGGCCCCGACCATCGTATGCCAAAGACTCGCGCCAAGGCCCTGCCATATCCAAGCGAAAGAATAAAACCACTATCTCGCCAAGCAAAGGAGCGAAGTGATTCTTTCTGTAAAAGGCTGGAGATGTTCTTTGCCGCGATAACTCCCTCCCGCACGGCAAACTGCGCCCGCATCGGATATGGCGCTTGATTTACAACGTCGCAAATCAAGGCTTGGTCGCCAGCCAAGAAGACTTGGGGATATTCTGGTAGTTGCAGATATTGATTAACCGCGATTCTTTCCGTAACCGGTTCATGTTTGATTTCATTCGCGCTAAGCATATCAAGATGGCGCGCCTTAACTCCGGCAGTCCAAATCGTAGTTTGAGATTGAAAAACTCCGGAATCCAAAACAACTTCATCGGGGCGCACTTCCAATACCTTGGTATTAAGCCGCACCTCAACTCCAATTTTTGCCAAAATTGCCGCCGCCCTTGTGGCGAACCAAGATTCAACTTGAGGTACCAAACGTGATCCAGCGTGAATTAGCGTGATGCGCGCTTGAGGTGTTGAAGTGGGAAAATTACTACTGGCGCTTTTGATTAAATCCGCCAATTCCGCCGCCAACTCAACTCCGGTTGGACCGCCACCAACTACGGCAAAAGAAAGCAATCTCTTTTGTTCCGAAGCATCGTGCGTCGCCTCGGCTTGGTTTAGAGAATTAATGACTCGCGCCTTAATCGCCAAAGCGTCGGCCAGATTTCTAAGTCTAAAACTATATTCTTCCGCCCCGGGAGTCTTAAAAAAGTTAGTATCCGAACCCAAAGCCAAAAGTAGGTAATCATAAGAGATTGATTCAAGTTCAGCCTTCGCGGGTGAGTCGCCAGTTTTAATAAAAATCTCTTGGTTGATCAGATCAACCTTCTTCGCGGTACCTTCTATGAATCTCGAGATGCAACAGCGGGGGAGCGACCGCAGTGCTTGAGTCACATTGGTCGCGAGTAGTCCTCCGGTCGCGACCTCGTGGATCATCGGTGTAAAAAGAAAATAATCTTTTTCACTGACTAAAAAAACTTCCACGTCCTTTGCTCCGTGGAGTTGGCGGTGAAGTTCCAGGTAACCGTTTATTCCGGCAAAACCGCCGCCCACGATTACGATGCGTTTTTTTGTTTTTAGATCGCGCATCTTTTTGCTTATCATACTGTGCTTTGCCCGCGATTCAAAACACCGAAGAAAACACCAGAATAAATAAAACCGATTTAAGGCTTCGTAACTTTTTCGGAAGAAATCAAAATTTGATCGCCGTCTTTTAATCCCGAAACAACTTCCCAAACTCCATCAGTGCCGCGTAAACCGATACTCACCGGAACTTCCACCAAGGCGGCGCGTTGCAGAAGATTTACAAAAAACTCCTTATCTCGCTCATGAATGGCATAGCGAGGAATGCCTAAAACATTGACCTTGCTCGCCGTAATAATGCTCAAATTCGCCGTTAGCCCGCTCTTCAATCGAGAATCTTCGGCTGGTATGTTTCGCAGAGCGATCGTCACCTTAAAGTTGACCACACCATCAATAATTTTTTCCGCCGGATCAACGGCGATAACGGTACCGTCAAAAGATTCCTCGGGCAACGCCTCAAAAACAACCCGAACTAGATTCTGTAGGGCAATTTTCCCCACACTGATTTCCGGAACAAAAGCTTCAATTTTTAAGGTTTTTGGCGAGATTAAAGAAACTACCGGAATATTGGGCGAGATGATTTGTCCTTTTTTAGCCTCTTGTACCGTAACGATGCCAGAAAACGGAGCGACCAGCGTCATCTTAGCCAATTGGGCGCGGATCAGATTAGCTTGAGATCGCGCTTCAAGTACTCGCGCCGCCTCGGCTTCAATTTTTTCGGGGGCAGATCCAGCAAGCGCCAGCAAAAGTCGATTTTTTTCAATCGTCAGCGTCGTTTCCGCGGAGCGCAACTTTTCCTCGGTTGAAGATAATGTGTTAAGCGAGATTGTTATGGCGCTCCTGGCGCTGGCCACATCAGCGCGCCAACTATCAAGTGTAGTTTGTGAAACATTACTGCCGCCGATGGCGCCATTAATCGCTGTCGCGGCTTGATCAAGAAACGAGGCAATCGCGGCGACTTGGACTTTAGCTGAATCAAGTGTCGCCACAACATCACTCGCCGAATCAAGAGATGCTATTTCCATTTGCCAAGACGAGAAAAGCTGTTCCAGCGAAGCCCGCTTTGTCTCCAAGTCGGTTTTAGCTTGAGGATTATTTAGGGTCAGTACTACTTGCGGATTATTGCTTCGCGGATTGCTAAAAAAACGATCAGCCTTGTTGTGAACCGCATCGTCGGCAGTCGTGTAGGCATTGCTAACTTCATTAAAGGCCGTTTGCTGGGCATCTTTGAGTGAAGTTTCGGCGCGAGCCACCGTGGCCTCTTGAACCGCCAATTCTTCGGGTCGGGTTCCACGTTCTAATTCGCGCAGTATCGCTTCATGATTCGCCACTCGAGCCAAAGCCTCATCAAGCTGGGCGCGCGCCTCGCGGGTGTCAAGGCGAACCAAAGGAGCTCCCTCGGCTACTCGATCGCCAACATTCGCCAAGATTTCATTAACCGTGCCGCCCCGCTCAAAAGCCAAATCCACTTTTTCCAAAGGCGTGGCTTTTCCGGTTACGGTTATGTTTTGGTTTATGGTCTGATAACTGACCCGTATCGGCAATTGCGCTCCGGATTTATTACCCGAAGAAAACAAAATAATCAAAATCAAGATTATTCCCAGTAAAACCGCCACTCCCCAAGGGCGCTTAAAAAACCGCGCTAAATTCTTTAATTGATCCATGGCTAAATTAAGTTCTAAGAAAATAACAGATAACAAGGAAAAAAGCAAGTCTAAGGGCTAATCTCTCCATTTCTTTGTTGACTCTCCAATAAAAAACCCGCATTTTTTCTGCGGGTTACTCAAACTATTCTTCCTTGTCGGCATCCTTCTTGGCCTTCATGAACTTCTGTTTTTGCGGATCAATGCAAACTTCCGCTTCGTTGGTTTTCACAAAAAAGAGTTCCACGCCGGTCTTGATGGTTACGCCCTGAACGCTCTCCGCGAGTTCGGGGTTGGCAAGCATTGCGGCCTTGTTGACCTCAACCTTGCGGCGCAAGAAATCTTCCAGCTTTCGTCTTTCGCAAATTCCAATTACCTGCTCAACGTCTTTCAGTGAAACCGAGGGCGGATTGGTTCGCCAGCCAAAAGTTCCCGCCGGAATCTTGATGCTCTTTTCGTCCTTGACCAAGTCAGCGCGATTGCGTTCGGCGAATTCAGCCACCGAGAGAGAATCAAGAAGCATGTCCGCGTTGAATGGCTCTGCTTTTTCAACTGCCGCGGCTTGAAGCTTGGCGATCTCCTCATCAAGCTCAATGCGGATCGTGTCTAAAGCTCTCTGACTCGCGGCTATTTTTTCCAGTAAGGTGTTCGCCTCGTCGAGATTCTCAATCAGCGGGATTTTAATCCGCTTCGCTTCTGCTTTTTTTGGTGCCACCGAAAACTCCTGCTACATAGAAAGAACTTTCAGACTTGTCAGCGAAATGCCGACAGTCAAAAGAAATATAGTCTTTTTATCCGATATATGTCAATAAGGAAAGTGTCAGCGAGAAGTTTTATCGGAGCGCAATTTTATGACCCGCCAAAACGCCTCCAAGACTATTCCCAGACGAAACTTTGATCCGCCTCGCGCCCGCTCGGTAAAAATTATCGGAACTTCACCGACAGAAAAACCGGCGCGATGGCTTTTATAAACAGTCTCAATTTGGAAATTATATCCCAGCGAATCCAAAGGATGTGAAATCAGATTTTCCACAACCTCGCGCCGATAACACTTGAAGCCGCTCGTAAGATCACGGTAAGGCAAGTCAAGAACCAACCTCGCGTACCAGTTGCCGAAACGGCTGACTAATCGGCGAAAAAAATTCCAATGGCGAATACTCCCGCCCAAAACATATCGCGAGCCGATGACCACGTCATAATTTTGCGCCGCCGCAACCAGCTTCGGAATAGAATTTGGGTCATGCGACAAATCGGCATCCATTTCCACGATCAAGGCTTTTTCTTCCGGCTTAAGTACGGAAAGTACATAACCAAATCCGTGAACATAGGCCGGTCCCAGCCCTTGCTTATTGGGTCGCCGCAATACCGTTATTGGGAAATCAGAATTCAATCCTTCGGCAACCCCCGCGGTGCAATCCGGAGAATTATCATCAACCACGATGAGTGATAACTCTGGTAAGCGCAAAGCAAAAATTTTTCTAGTCAGCTCGGCGATATTTTCCCGCTCGTTGTAGGTCGGGGTAACGACAAAAATTTTTGGCATACGGAAAGTCTTAGCCGAATGTAAAGGTAAATGCCCTAAGGCCAGGACTCTCAATGATTATTTCCAAAGTGTGCTCGCCGTAATCGTCGCCCTTGATCAATTTATAAAGACGCTCGGCTTGAATAGTTGCCCGGCTGTCGCTTTGATTAACATCCTCACCGGCTAAATTTCCCAGTGGCTGACCGTCGCGTAAAACTCGAATCGAAAGGGGATTTTTGGAGCTGGCCACAAAATAAACATCTTTCGCCTGGTAGCGAAAAACAATTCTCCCCAACGTTTTATTCTCGGCATTCTCACCGGCAAAATCCCAAGTTCCGTCAAGATAAAGGATGTTGGTTTTGATACCCGTTGGCAACGAAAGTGTTTGCGCGCCGAACCATTCCGATTTTCCATTGCCCAAATAGGTATTTCTCGCCGACCCAAAATAAATTTCGGGGCTTTGAACTTTTGCCGCGTCAGTTTCCAGGATATTTTTCGGTGCCACCAGTTCCGCCGGTGCCGTAAATTGTGTTTTTAATCTTTCGGCGCGTTCCGCGAGCAGTTCTTGGATCTTCTTTTCGGTTTCGTCGTAGGCCCCCTCGCCGATGTGGTCGTAGACTATAAAGCCATCAATATCAATCAGATACTTCCTCGGCCAATAACGATTTCCGTAAGCCGTCCAGGTTTCATAGCGATTGTCCAAAAGTACCGGATATTGAATCCCGTATTTTTTCACCGCTTGAGTTACGTTATTTAATTCTTGCTCAAACTTAAATTCCGGCGTATGAACTCCCACTATTTCCAAACCCTGATCTTTATATTTTTCATACCAGGCATTCAAATAGGGCAGTGTTCGTTGGCAATTGATGCAACTATAAGTCCAAAAATCCACCAAAATAACTTTCTTGCCGACGAGGTCAGCAAGTTTAAGTCCTGTAGTATTGATAAATCCCTGTGGGTTAACAATCTCATGGACTCGCCCGTAACGACTGGCTTTTTCCTTAGTGGTCATATTCTCAACCAAGGGCTTGATTGTAGTATCAGTCGGCGCATCCGCTTGGCTAGTCGGCGCAATTTTAGTTGACTGCAGATAAAAAATAGAGCCACCGATAAGAAGCAACGCCGCGATTAAAATAAAATTGCGCGCCATAGATTAGCGAAGTAAAAACTTGTTCAAGAGCTCAAAATTAGCGATTCGGTTTAAATTTTGAGTAAATACCAAAACGCCAAGGATAATCAACAGAATGCCAAAAATTACGCTTGCCACATGAAGCGTCTTTCCGTAGCGCGCGATTATTCCCGAAGCACGATCGGCAAAAAAACCGATTACCAGAAAAGGGACTCCCAGCCCCAGGGCATACATCAAAAGTAGATACAGGGCCGTGCTCGGCTGACTTGCCGCTAGTCCCAAGATTGCTCCCAACGCCGCGCCGACGCAGGGAGTCCAACCGGCGGCGAAGGCCGCGCCGAAAAGAGTTGAGGTCACCAAGCGTGATTTAAAACGCGAAGTCACGGCGATCTGGTGTTGACGCTCCAAAAAACCGATTTTCAAAAGTCCCGTTAGATACAATCCAAAAAAGATGATAATCGCGCCGCCGATTCTAGAAAGCCAGATTTGAGCGTCATAAGCCACGGATTCCAAGATGGTATTAAGCGCCACGCCGAGTAAGGCAAATACACCGGCAAATCCAAGCACAAAAAATAAACTGTTTAAAAAAATTGACCAGCGCTTGGATCCGGCGTCTTTAGTAGACGCTCCGGCCAGATAAGCCAAAAATCCGGGAATAATTGGCAAAACACAGGGCGACAAAAAAGAAACGACTCCCGCAGTAAAAGCTATATAGAAGTTGATACTCCCATCCATTCAACGATTATATCACAAAAAACCTCTTTACTACTCCTTATTATTCTCCGACCGGTTGCGATAAAATTTGCGGTGAGCCACAACACTCATCCAAACACCAAGCGCTATCAGAAACGCCACAAACAGAGCGTGTCGCACGACTCGTAGTTCACTCAAAAGAAGCGCTAGTTGGCTCCCAAAATGATAGCCAAAAAAAATCAAAATCGGAGCGTAGATCAAGACCGCCAAGGCGTCATACCAAATAAATTTTCGCCAAGAAACACCAAGCGACGCGGCCATTATGGGGCTCAAAAAACGCAGAGTTGGCACAAAGCGCAGGCCAAACACATATCGCCCCAAGTGATTTTTAGCTCTAGATTCATAGCGCTCAAGTCGCGTCGGACTTATTTTATTCTTAAAACGCTCAATAAATCTGGCTCCGTGCAAGCTCAAAAAGAAGATGATCCCGTCTCCCATAAGCAAACCAAGAATACTGGCTAGAGTCATTAAGTGTGGATTACCAATCCCAAGCGAAGCCAGATACCCGATAGAAATCAACATAACCTCCTCGGGAATAGGGATCAAATAGCCGGTCAAAGTCACTCCGGTCAAAACAATCAGATATAACAGCCAGGCATTGGCAAAAAAGAAAGAAGCGTTCATCTAAATCTTATTTAGAGCGACTAAGCATCTTGTCCAATGTGCGGATTTTTCGGCAACACCAAAGTGGCTATAGCATAAACAACGATTCCAGGAATAAGGTGGGTAAAAAGAGTTAGCAAAATAAAACCGAGTCGCAGTAATACCGGATCAACGCCCCAATATTCTCCCAAGCCACCAAAAACTCCGGCTATCACCTTATTGTGCCTGCTTCTATAAAGTTTTTTCATAATCAAACTAATTCTACCACGTCGCCCCGTGGGATAAAATAAACCACCTCGCTAGCTTGATCTTTACCCGTTTTATCGGTAAGATATTTCCGGATTGCGAACCAGTCCTTTAAAAAGAGAAAAGGAGAGTCGGTTATGAAAGATGGTCTGGCGCAAGCCCACGAAGAAGGCGTCATGATAGACAGAGACGATCTCGTCGCGATCCTTAGGCTCCAACACCTTCGCTTGGTTAAAGAAAGAAAGTATCACATCAAGGGCGGTCTGGATAAAGCTTGGCTGGAAGATGAACTGAAGCGATTAGAACTCCAGCTGTCCATGCCGAATCCATTGCCACTCAAAACAAGTCAAGTTCCGGCATTGCTGGTCGTAACCAAGGCCCATCTCACCATCCGCCAACTTCTTGCGGGAATCTCCGGTAAAAAATGGCATGCTGGCGAAGTCTCGTCAAGCGTTAATTTAGATTCTTTGGAATTGGAGAAAAAAATAGAAACTGGTCGCGGTATTTACGCGATTGGTGATCTAAGGTCCGGACATGAATTGGGTGGGTTTTCTTTGTCCGAGGCCAAAGAAACTTTAAGCCGAGAATTCCGCCGCGGTCTGACCGTGGAAGAAGCGATAGCCTTCCTAACGCACTTCCCAGAATTTTTTAGTTCCGGAGATGTCATAAAGTGTTTGTGTTCGCGGCATTCCGATCAGGAAGTGGAGAGTGCCGAGCCTAGCGTTGAGATCTGGATTTTAGGCCGATCGCCAACCCTTCGCGCCATAACCCATAGCGTCAGGGAAAGTTATAAGCGCGACATTTTTCCTTCCTGCAAAGACTCTCTCTTGTGGTAGTAAGCGAGACCATCAACCAAAACGCCCCGATTTTAATCGGGGCGTTAATATTTTTCAGTCACGCCAAAAAACTAACAACAGGTACAACGTCGCTCGTTCAGTTTTGTTAGACCGGCGATGCCCACCAAAATCGGCCAGGTAATGGAAACCGTCCGAGCTTCCACGACCTCAAAAGCGCCCAACAAGAAGACGATGGCAAAAAGCACCATTAAAAAGGGGATTACCGAATGGTGTTTACAGACGCACTTCATACCCGAATCTTTTTTAATTTCATCCATAGTTAAATTATCCAAAATAAAGCGCGACCTTTAGTCCATCTACTGCGTAATAATTTTGTGTAGTAGATCTATAGTATACCAGAAATAAAAAAGCGGACACCAAGGTGTCCGCGAAAAAGCGCTAAACCAACTCAACTTGCCAATCAGGATTTTTCATGCGCTCCACAACCGCTTCGGGGTTGATGTGTTCGCCGTAAGCAAGCGGTACAAAGAGCTCAAAATTCCGCGAGCCAAGTTCCGGTTGTCGCAGTCTGGGGCAGAGCTTGTAAATTGCGGCCGGCAATAGACCTTGAATTTGAGTCATGTCGGGACAGGACATGTGTTCACCAAGCGACAGCCAAACCTCGCCGCCCATGGTAACAATCACCGTTCTGCCGTTGTGATGATGCCAAGAACCGCGCCAAGTCTCCGGCAGGAACTCACCAATCGTATACTCGCGTCCGCGAACATTCTTTAGCGGCAAACCGGTGGCGTGAAAAAAACCAGCCAATTTCAGCAGTTGACGCTCAAAAGACGTTGTCTTTTGCCTACTCGACACTGTCTCATTCTCCGCGCTCATCAGTAATCCTCCAAAAAAGGTTTTCAACGAACTAGAAATAAAAAGATAGCAAAATAAGTTTAAAAGGTCAAAAAAAGCGGCGGGAATTAATATTCCCACCGCTCGATGATTCGCGAAATGGTCTGGATCGGAACGCCGTGAACCGTTCGCGCCGCCGCCTCATCCGGACTGGGGTGGGGCAGAAAAACGATGGCCACACGGTTGACGTTATCGCAAACAACGACCGGAATTCCCGCCAGCACGCTCTCCTTAAAGGCGGTAAAGTTTCTGTTATGGAACTCGACGAGCTTTTCATGGGTAAACCGGTAGACTCCATCCTCCATGAAGTATTCGTCGGTCGAGTGGATAACACCACCCGATCCCGCAAGCGTCTTCGCCAGCGTCGTTTTGCCGCTACCCGGAACCCCGCGCAGGATATAAGCGATTTTCATTTAACCTCCGCCAAAGAAAAACTAACAAGGAACTAAAAACAATGTAGCGCATAATTGGATTTATGTCAAGTAGAAATGACATTGGCACAAAAAAAGACGCCCAGCTTTGTAACTGGGCGTTGAGGGCTATCGAGCCGGGGCGGCGGAGAATCGCTCCCGACACGCGGGACAATTGCCGAGGTGCTCCCGAACGACCACCACCTCCTCGGCGTCGAGTCGCCCCTCCCGCTGCTCACCGATGGTGACGTCGGACAGGTGTCGGCAGTTACGCGGGAGCCAGCGTCGGGATGCGATTCTGGCTCTCCGCTTGTCGTGGTAGACGGCACGGCACGCCTCGCACGCTCTCAGATGGCCGTTGACCCGGAAGCCCTGAATGAGATCGAGCTTGCCGTCGAGCAGGGCGTCGAGTTGAGGGCGGAAGTCGGAACAGAGAATCGGACCGCTGGTCATCAGGAACTCCTTGAACAATTTGTCTTGAGGGGTGTAGGAAGACCGAAGGCGGCGCCTCCGTAATGCCTTCTACGCCCTACTGAAATGTGCTAACCCGAAGTGTAGCAGATAGATAGCGTGATGTCAAGCCCACCCGTAATCACGCGAGCGCAAAAAAAGGACCCCGGGTGGGGTCCTAAGCGGCACAAGAGACGAAGTCTCCATTCTTTTTGAAGCCAGTCCGATGCGCGCGCAGGCTTCGGTGCTTTCCGTATCTGTCGCGCCCTTGGTGCTTGCTGTGTCGGCGTTCCGGCGCGACTACCTCCAAACCACGGGTCTTGAGCAGTGACATTCCCTGGGCCGAGACCTCTTCTCTCGCCACCAGAAGAGGCGGCTCCTTGCCAAGCGCTTCTTTGAGCATGATCTCAAAGTCCTCGGCATCGTAGAAGTCCCAGAAGAGGTCATCATCGGCGAACTGGTCAGATGAAGCAAACTCAATCATCGACTCGGCGTTCGGGGCGCAATCTGCCACCCCACAAACAAGCGACCCCTCATCGGTGCAGTACCAATCGGTTTCCCGCCAAGAACTTTGTGGCATTGTTTCTCCTGTGGTCAAACTGGTTGTAAAAGAACCCTCATTTCACTTGCCAAAGCATTATAGCATATCTATATTATATGTCAATAGCACGAAATCAGCGCCATTTTTACAAAAAACTAAGCATATTCCACCAACGCCAAATTGGTACTGCCGGTTTTTC
>ERZ1292629.2740-Hain-H43-01um-R1-2740-length-14396-cov-5_pt1 | contig 14396 bp, 14 predicted proteins | sample MGYA00564399_ERZ1292629 | MGnify/ENA primary metagenome ERZ1292629 (study PRJEB36523, sample SAMEA6512636) | groundwater metagenome | collected 2019-01-08 | study: AquaDiva: Metagenomics assemblies of 32 groundwater samples
CCACATTGCCTTGCCTTTTCGTCTTAAGAAGAGTAGTATGGGTCTATACACGCCCCAGCCAGCCGCAAGGCCCGCTGGGGTTTTAGGTTGTGATTTGACTGAACGTATGAACGCTTTACTATTACAGAATGGCCAAAGTGAGTAATTATATTTTTGTAGACGAGTCCGGAGATCCAGGGAAACCGCTTGAAGTAGATAGCGTCGGAAATAAAATCCCTACTGGTTCTAGCTTGTTTTACATCATTTCCGCTGTTTGTCTTGATGAAAAAAAGATCTTTTCACTCGAACATAGGATTATGGAGGAAAAAACGAGATTTGGATATATGAAAGAAATAAAGAGCGACGATGTTTCTTTGAGTTTATACAAAGCTCTCCTCGGTATTCTTAATGAACTTAATATTAAAACTTACTATCGTCTCATCGACAAGATCTCTTATCGAGGAGTTTTTGCGGTAGACGGAAAACCGAAATTACATAATGTTTTTGATGAATACAATCTAGTTAAAACGGTTACTCATGCGATTATGGACTGCAACATGAAAGAAGTTGAGGTAATCATAGATAGAACAGATCGACGATTATTAAATGGTAAATTTGATAGCTTTAATGACTATCTATCAAAAAAAGTTAATAAGAAAACAATTAAACGTATCGAACACGTGACCCACGCAAATTCGGTATATATTAATATTATGCAGATATCAGACTTAATCAGCGGGGCAATTAGAGATCAATTCAATAAACGGAACACGGATCTCGTGAAGGTTATAAATAGCGATCTTCTTGTGAGAGTTCTATAAGAAACAAAAAAGGCGGGCACCCACACCTGGGACACGCCTTCAAGCCCACTATACTCCACGATAACGAGCATGTCAATATATGAGCAACTCATCACAAGAATCCCATAAAAAGCGGGGTTCTTGATTTCTACTCGACGATAATGTATAATATGCGGGTTCTTCGACAACTAGTTCGACTACAGGATTTAGAGAGCAGAGAGGATATCGATGACGAGAGAGAGGTCGTACTGGCTGTGGTGCATGGTTCTGGCAACCACGGTAGCGCTTACCGTGACTTCGTCAGCTACCGCGCAGGTCAAGGGTTTCGAGTTTCGTTCTCTGACGGTGAGTTCCGGGGATGACCCCATCTCCAGCGGGATCACCGGCATCGTCCAATTCTCCACCAAGCGCAACTTCATGGCGGAAGTCGCAGTCCAGCATGAGCAGGCGTGGTTCTTGAGCGGCCGCGAGTTCAAGCTGGGAGTGGTGGACGCCACTCTCGCAGGATCGATCGGGCACTTCCAGGGTTCGCCTTGGGTGGGGCCGTTTCTTACGCTCTCCGTTCCCATCACCAAGGTTGCCGGTCGGCAGGTTTCGGTCAGCACCATGCAGTGGCCGGGGCTCTTTTTCTGGGAACCCAAGAACTGGGACAACGGGAGGAAGAATAATCCGGAGCGGTTTCTCATCGGGTACCTGGGGAGTTTTCAGATCGACGTCGGGCCAGTGGGGTTCACCTACGGGTTGCTGGACTTCTTGGACGACAAGCCCAACAAGCTCATCGGAGGGAGCTATACCCAGAAGATCAACGGGGACTTTGTGGCCATTGGGAAGGCTACCTGGAGCGTCAATGACGAGAGGTGGCTCCTCTACGTCGGCGTGACATGGAAGCCGAACCATAAGGGCTCTTAGATCGCAGTTCGATGCCAGGGGCACAAGAGGGAGGCGTTATTGCGCAAGCAACGGCGACCTCCCTTTTCTTTTACCTAAATAAAGGTCTCAAGCGAGACCTTGATTTCTATAAGATGATGATGTATAATATGCGCTGTTGAGCTTTAGTTCCTAAACATTTTAAGGAGGGATCATGTTTGCAAGAAGTTCCAATGCTCCTGTTGTTCGGGAGCCAAGAGGAGCAACTCGGCCTGTTGAGGGGCAACAGGAATCAAAGAGGCAGGTGCAGTTGAAGTTGAAGGAGGCCCGCAAAGGCCTTTCACGTGAGGAGTACACGGCGTGGGCGCGGCAGCAGTCCGCGGCCGAGGCCGATTTGGAGGCCGCACTCAAGAGCCGTGTCACCGAGCTGGAGCACCAGGCGAGGGGAACTTCGAATGAGTTTCTGCGCGAGCAGATCGAGGGTCGGATTCGGCAAATCGAGATGGTGCTTGCGGCCGAAGAGGCCAGCCGGATCGGCGACCAGACAGCGCGCGACATCGAAGAGGCAGAGGCCTTCGTGCTCAAGGAAAGAGCTCTCCAGCGCGGACCGCTGTTTTCCCAGAGGGTGGGATGGTGGTTCGCTGACCAGAAGAACTGCTGTGCGCGTCTGGTTGGCGCGGTGCGGAAAAGGTTCTCCTCGGTCTTTCAGAGCGTTGCCGCCACGATCAGCGAGGAATACGAACCAGCGGTAAGCACACTCTCTCTTCTGACGATAGTTTGCGGATTAGGAGCGGCAATCTGGTTCGCTTGGACATCGGGGCTCGGGCAGAACCTATTCGTTGTGTCTCTTGTTTCACTGCTCCTGTCCTTGTTGGTGCTGTCGTTGGATGGGAAGGCAAAACTGACCGTGGTACTCGCAGGAATACTCGCATTCTACGGCGGCACAACTTTCTCCCAGTGTTTTACGCCAAGCGATGGTTATGCGGGAGCCCGTGTACAGCAGGGAAAGATCATTGAGATTCTGGATTCCCGCGACTGGTTCATCAAACCGCCTCGGTTCTGGAAAGGCGAGACAATCGAGTGGGTTGACCTTGCCAAACCAGAGTCCCGCGGTCGGGAGGAGTCGCGTGCTCCGGCCTTTCACGAGGTTGTCGTTTCAAACAATAAGCTCTTGATTTGCAACTTTGACTTCGTTCCGCTCAAAGTTGGATTTCAGGAGCTGTTTGAGACGAAGCGCTCCCCCCAACTCTACCGCGAGCTGCTTCTTGCGGAAGTGCGGGGGATCCTGGATGACTTTACGGAAGAGAGCTCTCTGAGAAGTATCAACAGGATGAAAGGAAGGATCAACTTGCTCAGCAACCGGCTGTTCAGGGTATCTGAGGCCCAGGTACTCCTCCAACCTCCACAGTGAGCACCGGCCACCAAGGCCGTCTCGACAACACAACGTCGGGGCGGCCTTTTCTCTTGCTCAAATTCACCTCTTTTGGTATTATATCGAAGCATTATTGACCTTACTTCGCCAATGCTTTTCTTGACGAAATTGTTTGGTATCGAGCGAAAAAACTAAAAACCGAGAAAGTATAGCGGAACTATACTGACGAGGTTTGAAGTTTTTGCAGCCAATACCAGGCAATTGCAGGCGAAAGGGTATTGGCGAAATAAGGTCTAACTATGGCGGCAGCACACCAAAAAATCGAATTACAAGCCCAACCGCGCACCGTTATCGGTCACAAGGTACGCCACCTTCGAGCCGAGGGGCTTATCCCTGCGGTGCTCTACGGCAAGGGTCAAGAAGCGCTCAATCTCCAGATTCCTGACAAGGACTTTTTGAAAGTGCTCAAACAGGCGGGGGAATCAACGCTGGTGTATTTAAATTTGGAAGGCCAATCCTATCCGACTATCATCCACGATGTTTCCCGCGACCCGCTCAAAGATAACGTCATCCACGCCGATTTCTATAAAGTGCGTTTGGACGAGAAAATTAAAACAAGCATCCCCGTGGTATTCGTAGGGGAATCGCCGGCGGTCACAGAATTGAAAGCGATTTTCGTGCGCAACGTGAACGAACTGGAAGTGGAAGCGTTGCCCCAGGATCTGCCGCATGAAATCCCCGTTGATATTTCAGGACTGACTAAGTTCGGCGACCAAATTCTTGCAAAGGACATTAAGCTCCCTGCAGGAGTCAAACTGATGGCAGGAGAGGACGAAATTATCGGCACCGCGCAGGAACCGATTTCGGAAGAAAAACTCAAAGAGGAACTGGAAGCACCGACAACCGATGTTTCGGCGGTTGGCGAAGTTGAAAAAGAAAAGAAAGCCGAAGACGAAGTTGAAGGCGAAGAGGCCGAAGCGCCTACGGCCGTTCCGCCAGCGCCTGGCACCCCGCCTGCCGCTTCTGCGGCACCCGTAAAGTCGGGGAAGAAAGAAGAAAAAAAGTAGCTTGCTCGCCCCATCCCTCCCCAGAGCACATATCAAAAACCGCCCCTTCGGCGGTTTTTGCATTCTAATTGAGGGACTTTTATAATTTGTGAAGTTATGGTATAGTATGTTCCTGCCACAGATATGTGGAAGCAGGAGGTAGACAGAATGAACATGGATCGTTGGACGGCGTTCCGGCTCGGGGCGCTCGGGGAAGTGCGGGCACAGCTTGCCAGAGATGGCCTCGCCCCACGCCCGAGAGTCGGTGCCGTAATGCAGGTGTTGCGAGATCGCCTGGCGCTGGGTCGCAACCAAGGATTGTTTACGCAGGAGGGGCCAGTGACGGATGAGACGCTCAGCGACATCGAAGAAGCCCTTCGGGAACTGGCTCTCAAGGGTGACACTCCGGCCATGGAAGGGATCGCCATGACCTTCCTGGATCGGTACTTCATCGGCCTGGACAAGGCGATCAGCGGAGGTTCACAACGGACCCCCGCAAGCGCGTAGAACGTTCGTGCGTACCTTCAGGGGTGCCCCGACAGCGATGTCGCGGGCGCCCTTTTTTATACTCTTACTATCTCAAAAACCGAGCCGCTTACTGCTCTCCCCGACAGTCCCGCAACAGGCCTCTCCATACAAGGTTCGACCTTGTATGGAGTATACTTTTCGCCGATAGACTCACAGCAGGCCTGCTCGGTGTCGCAACACAACAGAAGGCGAAGCTGCCCCTTCCCCTACGCAGGTATTCACGGAGGCGAGCAGCATGGTTCCTGTTTCTAACAGGATGCGAGCCGAGTCATAGTGCAGCGTGTCGCTGGACACGCTGACACGGCCTATCTGGGGAAGAGGCAGCGTAGTATGAGCTTTATGGGTTCGGGAGTTTTTCTTTGAGGGCGTCGAAGATAGGATCAAGACCACCTTCGAGGATTTTTTCGATATTGCCCCAGTTCTTTTTAATGCGATGGTCAGTGATACGATCTTGCGAGAAGTTGTAAGTCCGAATCTTCTCCGAGCGGTCGCCGGTGCCGATTTGCCTGCGGCGTTCCTCGGTTACATTACCTACTTCTTCCGCGCGTTTGATTTCCAACAGTTTTGCCCGTAGGATTTGCATGGCCTTGTCGCGGTTGCCACTCTGACTGCGTTCCTGGCGGCAGGAAACGACGATACCGGTTGGTTTATGGAGCAAGCGGACAGCCGTTTCCACTTTATTGACATTTTGCCCGCCCGGGCCGCCCGCGCGAGAAAAGGTGACTTCTAACTCATCGGGACGGATGATCAAGTCGCTCTCGGTTGCCTTCGGCAACACGGCGACGGTGGCCGTAGAGGTGTGCACGCGGCCCGATTTCTCCGTTTCCGGCACGCGTTGAATGCGGTGCGTTCCTGATTCATAGCGCATGTTCGTGAATGCATTTTTCCCGCGGAGCTCAAATACCACCGATTTGTATCCTCCCAATGTTGTATCGTTGTAGTCATCTACCTCTACCTTCCATCCCTTGGAGAGCGCGTACTTTTTGTACATGCCAAAAAGCTCTGCGGCAAAAAGCGCCGCTTCTTGCCCGCCCGCGCCAGCGCGAATTTCAACGATTGCCTCGTCCGTCTTGGCGGACAGGTCGGCAGGTCGGCCTTTCCGTTCCTGTTTGGGTTGGTTCTGGTACCGGCGCCAGTCGAATTCTTGAGTCATGGATGAGCAATAATAAAAGCCCTTGCGGGCTTTTATTATCAAATCGTTACGATGCTTTGCGTGTACGCTTGGGAGCCCGTGCCTGCGCAGGCAGAGTTTTTGCGGCGGTTTTTTCTAAACGCTTTTTAAATTTCTCAACGCGGCCGCGCGTATCGAGGATTTTTTCCTGGCCGGTATAAAATGGATGGCAGTTGGAACAAATGGCAACCTGCATTTCCGGTTTTACCGAACCGGTCGTCCAACTGTTGCCGCAGGCGCAGCGCACCTTGGCATTAGGATAGTATTCTGGATGAATTCCCGCTTTCATAGTTCGATTAACTCACTATAAATAGTAGGGAACATTGTAGTACATTTTCCGGTTTTCGTCAAAATTATCCATGAGGTAGCATCAGGGGTCGTCTTGACAGATATGGTTGTAAGTTGTACTATAATATTAAGGAGGAGCACCTTGAACCTAAGGGAATTACGGAAGGAGTTTCCGAGTATGAAGCTGGAGCGGTTCCAGTTCGTTGTAGAAACGCTCGGCGTGGAAGATCTCGACGGCGTACGCGCTGTTCTTCGGGAAGAGGAGGAACAGGCACTGCTCATACTTGACGATGAACGACGGAAAATCCTGGAACGGCACCGCCAGATCAACGCTTCCATGATGCACCGTCTGCTGGACATTCCGCTTCCGGAGAGCGTCGATCAGGACCATGCCCGTGCGCTTATCGTGTATGGGTTCGTTGCACCGTCGACATCTCGAACATTCGCAGGCGTGGTCCATCTACCTTGGGAGCATGTCCGCGACGATGTGCGCAACAAGCTTGGCGGCAACTTCAGTCCGGAAAAGCTGGAGCAAGCACATCGGTATCTGGTGCAACAGGGAGTCATGCGCGGAAGTAGCAGGGGCAAGAGTACGCTCCTTGTCTCCATGAACCTCAAAGAGCAGTCAGCGACCGATGAAGGCAGGCGGATCATCCAGATCACCAAGCGTTTCATGCACGGGCACCGACCCGGCCGCAACGGCGGCCACTAAGCCCTCACAGAAAGGTCATACATCATGACATTTCATCTGTGGGGGCCTTTCTGTTTCACAATGTTGCAAAAAGGGTCTGTTTACGTTATCATAGGTAACTGTCACGGCCCTGTGGCCTTGATGATTATGACCGAAACAACACCCATACTAGTGGCCTACGAAGACATGCTCAAATCGGGCATGCACTTTGGCCGGAAAAAGACCGTATTTCACCCTGCCATGGGGAAGTTTGTGTTTACCGTTCGGGACGGTATTTCCATTCTCGATCTTTTAAAAACACAAGAAATGCTGGTACAAGCGGTTGAATTTCTGCGGACCAAGCTTGCTAATGCAGGCCTCGTTCTGTTTGTCGCCCCCACCAAGCAATCCCACGACGGAATTTTAGCTCTGGCACAAGCGCTGGGCATGCCGTATGTGCTAGATCGCTGGCTGGGCGGTACCCTGACGAATTTCAAGGTTATCAATGGGCGGGTAAAGCGGCTTGAAGCGATGGAATTGTCGAAGGCCAAAGGCGAACTGGATAAATATACCAAGAAAGAGCGATTGCTGTTTGACCGCGAGCTTCAGAAAATGTCCAAGAACTTTGAAGGCCTGAAAAAACTGACCCGTCTGCCCGATGCGGTCTTTGTGGCTTCCGTCAAAGAGGGCAAGCTCCCCATCGCGGAAGCGACGACGATGAAAGTGCCGGTGGTGGGCATTGCCAATACGGATGCCAACCCCGCGACGGTCAAAGTTGCCATCCCTGCCAATGATCGCTCCAAAATTTCGGTGGACCTTGTGCTCAAGGCTCTTGAGCAGGAGCTCGCCAGGTAAGTCAGTGTCTCGCGATCTATGACGAACAATTCTGCCATGGATAAGGTAAAGTCGCTCCGTGAAGAAACGGGCCTGTCATTAGCCGCCATCAAAAAAGCGTTGGACGAAGCAGGCGGAGACAGAGCCAAGGCCCGCGAGGCGCTCAAATCCCTTGGCGCGTCCATGGCGGCCAATAAAGCATCCCGTCAGGTCAAAGAAGGCGTGGTAGAGGCGTATATCCACACCAATCGCAAAGTGGGTGCACTTGCGGAGTTATTGTGTGAAACCGACTTTGTAGCACGCAACGAAGAGTTTCGTGCGCTTGCTCATGATATTGCAGTCCACATTGCGGCGATGAAGCCAGCCGATGCCGATGAACTGCTGGCACAGCCCTACGTCAAAGATCCTGCCATCACGGTACAGGAGCTTATCCAGCGGAGCATTGGAAAGCTCGGTGAAAACATCCAAGTAGGCAAATTGGTAGTGTTCGAACTTTAATTCCTATGTTTCTTATCATTCCCCTCACCATTTTCGCCATCGCAACGGGCACCCTTGTGTGGGTGGTGAATAAGAAGATGCCCGATCTTCGCCGCCTGGAAGTTCACGCGGGGGATTTGCACAAACCGTTTTTCCGGGAGCTGTTTCCCGAAGCGGTGGATGCGGTGGGTCAGATTGACGCGCGGTCGTGGCGGGAGCAGAGTTTACGGGAATTGGAAAAGATCCTGCGATGGCTCCGTCTTGCCCTGACGAAAATAGTGTCAGCATCCGACACGCTCATTCATCGAGTCCGTCAGGAACATATTCATTCCCGACCCCTCGAAGACGTGGTAGAGGAAATGCACGAGGAAAAAAAGTCAGTTCCCACGCATCCGGTGATCGCAGATAATCCGATTCTGCCGTTGCGCCAGCGCGAGCAGGAACTCATTGAGGCCATCGCTCAAAACCCGCGCGATTCACAACTCTACAAGGAAATAGGGGACTTATATGCTAAACTGAAGAATTATAAGGACGCCAAAGAGGCATATGCGACCGTGTTGAAGCTGACACCCGATGACACCGCCGCAGAAAAGAAGCTTTCCCAAGTTCTCAAACAACTGCCGCAGGCGTAATGCAGAGGCAGAGTATTGTGCCGATGTAGCTCAATGGCAGACCTGCCCGCCATTGCCTACGGCTTCAGGCGTTGGCAGGCGGGGCAACAGTTGTGCTCCGATATTCTCAAAAACAGAAACTTGGTTTAGAATATCGAGAGCCCTCGATTTCTTTCAAAAATTGAGAGCCGAGGTAGCTCAATGGTAGAGCAGCGCATTTGTAATGCGCCGGTTGGAGGTTCAAGTCCTCTCCTCGGCTCTCAGTTTTTGAGAAATCGGGATAAAGTGAAGGTTGTCTGGGCGGTTGGTAGAGTAGCAAATACACGTGACTGTAAATCACGCGGCCATAGGCCTACGGGGGTGCAAGTCCCTCACCGCCCACCATGATTAAGAAGATCGGCAGAAAATGGGTGGTGTTATCGGAAACGACCGGACGAAAGTTCGGTACCTATGCGACCAAGAGGGAAGCGATCAAGCGTTTAGGGCAAGTAGAATTTTTCAAACACGCAAAGGGAGGTCGCAAAGGAAAGTAACAAATATGCCGGAGTAGTTCAGTGGTAGAACGCGTTCTTGGTAAGAACGAGGCCGAGAGTCCGATTCTCTCCTCCGGCTCCGTGAGTGGAAAGAAAAATCATTGATGGGGTCGTCCCTGACGTAACGTCGGGGACGACGGCTCAAGGTCGAGCAATTTAAGTATAGAAAAAAAAATATGTCACAAGATCACGCAATCCGATTGAAGTGTTCCGTATGCAAAAAGGCGAATTATTTCACGACAAGAAATAAAAAGAAAGTAGAACGCAAGATTGAGTTGCAAAAGTTTTGCGCTTCGTGCAGAAAGAGAACACTGCACAAAGAAGCAAAGTTAACGGGATAGAAAAGCATAGCGAAGTGTCCTTCGATAATTCAGGACACTTTCGTTTCAAAAGAGAAACGAAAGTGGGGGCATCGTTCAATGGTAGGACAACGGTCTCCAAAACCGTCGATCTGGGTTCAATTCCTAGTGCCCCCGCCTCATTCTGCGGACACGTCCGCAAAAATAAAACCACCCTTCAACAAGATTCAGGGTGGTTTTATTTTTTACTCTGACGTGATGTCTATCTTCAGTGGACGGAGTTTGTCGCGGCTCTGATCGATTTGTCGGAGGAGCGCTTCAACATCTTCTGTTTTATAAAGACGGTAGTTATTCACAGGATGGCGGTACGCCAAAAGCTTCCCGCGCTGGTCCCAGTTGCGGACTGTCAAGGGCGTTACCCCCAATAATCGCGATACTTCTTTTACCGTTAGAAATTTTTTTGGCATGAACAAGAATTTTTAAGATTTTCCTCTACCTGTATAAACTCGACTTTCTTTCTCAATTTTTCATTTTAACCCCTTGTAGCTTTTAGATAGGAACCTTTTATAATCTGTATGACTCACTATACATTTTTTGCTTATTTCTAGTCAATGTTGATAAGAAATCTCTTCAAAGCAAGAACGGAATAGATGTGTAAATTCGACTTATTTTACACATATCGGTTATCAACTTTTTCTGTTGGTGGCATGGTAAAATTCCATTGTTGGATAATGATAACTTGCATGTCACGAAAATGCACCGTTCGTGATGTATCCGATACGGTATCGGATCTCTAGAAAGTAAGTTTTCCTTGTGAAACGCCGAAGTCCCGGCGAAAGCCGGGACTTCGGGGAATGCACCGTCCGTATCTCGTTATGTAGTAAAACATAATGAGGTTTAGGACTCTTCTATTTTACCAAATTTTGAGGTAGGCAACAACGAAATTTGTGTCAAAAAATAACCGCCACAATGCATCTCTGAAAGATATTATTTCGTTGCAGGAAGCATCGAAGGAATCGCCCTACTCACAGGAGTATTTGAGCTTGCTCGCGCGCCGCAGAAAAATTTTTGCAAAGAAGATTGGGAGAAACTGGTTTACGACACGCACTGCACTCCAGGAATATATTCGACAGCAAAGTATCACCATCTCGTTGCCACAATTGGCGAGTGTCGCACCACAACAATTTCTTAAACCAAAAAAATTTGGCAAGCCCGTGCTTATTGCTTCTCCATATCCACTGACGCCCGAAGAGCCGGATGATGCGTTTGCCCCACCCGCAGCGAGTCACGAGGGACACTCGCAGGTGTATGAAGAGTTTGAACGGCTTAATAAAGAGGGGTCGCCAGTGTCGTCTTCAGCTAATCAGCCCGTCGCAATCAGACCCCAAGTCACTCCACCCCTCCCCGTACTTCCCCCCGTAAGACCTTTTTCCCTGTCGCCGCTTTTTTCTGGATTCAGATCACAAGAGAAGAAAAAAGAAAAACCAGCGAGCGTGGAGAGTCCCGTATTGGAAAAACTGGATCGCCTTTCTGACTCACTCTCTTCTTTTGCAGAACGTATTACCGAGAGCGTGACGACGGCAGGCCCGCTGGCGCCCGATGAAAAAGAATTTATTGGCATCGAATTAAATTCATGGCACTACCGCTTAGCGCGATTGAATAGAGAGGGCAAAGATTTATTATTCCATCGCCACGGTTTAATGGCGATTGTGGTGTCGGCGATTGTGCTTATTTTTCTTTTGGTAGGAGGATTCAGCTTTGGCAATGTTGATACGGTGGTTGCTCAAATCCGCGAGGCATTCAAAGACGCCGATACGGTGCAAGGGTATTTCCCCGGCACGCACGCGGACGAGGTGCTGGTACTCGACAAAGCTGGTAATATTTCCATTTTCGGCCATATCGAAACGCAGGGACAGTTGCGCTCCCATGCTCCCAACGGCGTTGCGCCGCTGGTCATTGATTCGATTACGAAAATAGAAAATCTCAACGCTGATTATTTAGACAACCTCAATGCGCAGGACTTCACGCTTGCCTACGTCACGCAGAACGGCAATATCACGTACGAAGATGTGAAGCTCGAAGGCAACGTGGAAGTCGGTCAGACCCTGACGGTCAAGGGCGCTCTCAAGCTAATGAGCGATCTCAATGTCTATGGACGATTGGGTGTATTTTCGGAAGCGGTGTTCGGGAAGGATGTGCAATTAACCGGCGGCAATTTAATTGTAAAAAAGGGGAACATTGACATAGGTTCCGGCAACCTGCGTCTGGGCGAGGGAACCATTGAAATCAATAATCGTGACATGGTCCGTAACCTGAACAGCGAATTCTTACAGGGTAAAGTGCCGGGTGATTTTACGCTTGACTATGTGATAGGTAACGGGAACGAGACCGATCGTGTCGCGTTCTTCAACGGAGGGCTTTTCGGCGGTGATGCCGGATTCACCACAATCGGCGTAGGGGGTGACGCGATTTTGGGCGATGCGGAGAATAAACATAAAATCCATGTCACAATCTTCTCCCAAAACTTTTCCGTGGATAAAGATGGAAACTTGAGCGCCCCGGGTACGGCAACGTTCAATGGTCTCACGGTTGGCAACGTGAAATCCGACCTCATCCCCTCCGGTTCCTATGAACTCGGTTCGGCGGGCAGGCCGTGGGAGGATTTGTATGTCAATGATATTTTTTCCAACACCGCATCCATCGGCAACTTTACGATAAGTGTTTTGAAGGCGGCAGACGGTACTGCGGCATCGCCGAGCATAACATTTGCCGACGATCTCAATACCGGTTTTTTTCGAATCGGAACTGACCAGCTTGGCGTGACTGCAAGCGGCACCCAAAGGTTTCAGATTACAAGCACCGGCGTATCGTCATCGGTGAATTTTGAAGTTTCCGGAGCGGCATCCGCGTCGTCAATCTACGGAAGCGGGCTTGTAGAGTGCACTTCGGTAACCCTCGCGCTCCGGTGGAATTCTACGACAGGAACATTTGCCTGCGGCAATGTCATTGGTGCGGCCGGCAGTACGCTTGCCATACGAGAATCCAATGGCACCTTTACCAACCGCTCATCGCTGTCCTATGATGCCGCACACTTTGTCGTGACGTATCCGGCAAGCACCGAAGCGCTGGTCAAATTGGACTGGGGTTCTGGCGGTCCCGCATCGCTTTCGGAAAATGAAGTCGCCACGGGTATCTGGAATTTTTCCAACGGAGTGAGTGTCGCGCAAAGTTTTGAGCTCACCAGTGGCTACGCCTCGATTTCCAATGCGCTGTTCGTAAATACGGGGACAGGTGGACGAGTGGGTGTTAAAACAGTTAATCCGGCAAATGCGCTTTCTATTGCAAACGGTAATCAGGTAGGGTTTGAAAGCACAACGGTTGGAGCGGATGATATCGGTTTAACTCGTTCTGCCGCCGGAAAATTAAAAATCACAAACGGAGGGGCCACAAATTACTTTACCTTTGATGGTCCAGGCAATCAAATCATATACGGCAACGCGGCGACTGATCCGGCAATTCTTTTCTCAGGGACGAATTTTTATCTGACAGTAGCTAATCTTATGGGAATAAAGGGACTGCACACGGGGACAGTTAACGTGTATGCGTCAAATTTTAATACCTCTCAATTACTTTCCCGTTCTCACAGCAATATTGGTCTTATGTCCGCGCAGAGCTTCTATTTGACAAATGGGACAGGGTTACTATGGGCGGCTTCCGAGGCAGGCGCCGCCGACACCGGGATTTCCAAGTTGGCAGCCAACAAAATCGGGATAGGCAATGGAACAGCGGGGAACTCAAGCGGAACCCTTGTTGCTGACAACGTCGGTATCGGCACCACCACCCCCCTCACCCGTCTCGAAGTCCAAGGCACGGCATCGGCATCCAACCTTTTTACCGTGGGTTCGCTCCAAATTGGTGCCGGTGCGTCTCCGGCATCGGAATCCTATAATCGGCTTGGTATCTCTGCCACCACGCACTCTAATTACATTTCCGCCAATAACGACCTTCTCATCTCGGGAGACCTGGAAGTTAACGGTTCGGCCCAGTTTGATTCGTTTTTGCAGGTGGGAACGAACACGCTCTACGTCAACCCCACAACCGGCAATGTGGGGATCGGGACGACAAGTCCAGTGGCACGACTTGATGTGGCAGGCGCTTATCCCATTGTGCCGCGCGCTATCGCCGGCAATCCAATGTCCATGCGCCGCTATGACACGGCACGCTTGCGGCGCAAGCCCGTCATGACTCTCTTGTCCGACATGTCTGCGAATGCAAATGTAAAGCAAGGATGCATTACCAATCGCGCCGCAGTAGTTGCAGCCATCGTAGATGTGATCGAAGCGGCCGGTTATGCCTGCCATGTTGTTGGGTTTTGCTCGACCTCGAATCCTTTGATTTCTTGCATTGTCGCAGCAACCATCAAAGAATCACATCAGCCCGTAGACATTGCTCGCCTAGCCTTTGGCCTTGGCCATGCAGCCATGTTTCGCCGGCTATGTTGGGTGCCTCTTATGGAGGATCGCTTTACAGAATGCCTCGGTAGTGGCTTAGGCCGCTCCACAGACATCCCCACCAATGGCTTGGCGGAACGCGGTATCTATGTCCTCGACTCTCCCAACAACAAGTCCAACCTATACCAGAGCGAAGACGCCGCAGCTACCGCCGGCCTGGAACACCTCATCCAGCACCTTGCCGCCCAAGGCTGCCCGGCCTTTGAGCACTTGTCGAAAAGCCCAGATTCAACACAAGCCGCATAGGAGCACATCCAATGCGCAAGCACATCACATCACGAGCGCGCCTAGCACAAGCCGGTATGGATGCGGCAGCCGATGCATTGATTGCGACACTTACTCTAGAGGAGCGCACTGCAAAGTTATCGGAAGGCTGACTCGCGCGCGACGACCTAACCTAACCTAACCTT
>ERZ1292629.2741-Hain-H43-01um-R1-2741-length-14392-cov-4_pt1 | contig 14392 bp, 32 predicted proteins | sample MGYA00564399_ERZ1292629 | MGnify/ENA primary metagenome ERZ1292629 (study PRJEB36523, sample SAMEA6512636) | groundwater metagenome | collected 2019-01-08 | study: AquaDiva: Metagenomics assemblies of 32 groundwater samples
TCCCGCGTGCAGCTTTTTGTTCTCGTGCTTGTTGCCTTCGAGCCCGCCGACGAAGCACTCGTCAATCTCCACGATGCCGCGCAGCTTCTTGAGGTTGCGGCCGCCGCAGGCTTCGCGGAGCCGGTGCAACAGGAACCATGCCGTCTTCTGCGTGACGCCGATTTCCTTCGCAAGCTGAAGGCTGGAAATGCCTTTGCGGGCCGTGACGAGCAGATACATGGCGTAGAGCCACTTGTGCAGCGGGACATGGGACCGCTCGAAGATGGTCCCGGTGCGCACGGTGAAATCCTCCGCGCACTGGTTGCAGCGGTAATAACCTCCGGCCCGCTCGGTGATCCGGTCGCCCATGCCACAGACCGGACAGCGGCATCCCTTAGGCCACAACCGGGATTCAAGGTAGGTCCGCGCCGTCTCCTGATCGGGGAACATGGCGAACAGTTGCGCGGTGCTGATGGTGATTTTGTCGTTCATGGTTCAATCCTCTTTCGCTGTTTCAGTCCTGCAATGTTGTGGATGAGCGGCTCCGCATCGACAGAACCATGCCCGCTGACGCTGAAAATCCACTCCAGACCAAACCCACTCCCCCGCACAAGGTTCGCCCACCGCGAGAACTCTGTTGAGGTGCATCGGCCATCCCCAGTTTGGATCGGCCTTTTTCAGCAACTCAGCCAATCGCAACACTTCTTCGTGCGCGGCAATATGCCTTTCCCGGAGAGTCAACATTGCCTTGCGGTCTTTCAACACGGCGTCGTGCAGGATATAGGCCGCGATCTGGGAGCACTCCTCCGCGCTCATGCCCTCGGCCATTACGTCAAGGCGTTCTTGGTTGATGATTTTCAGTGCGTCGTCAACGGTCATGGTTTACTCCGGTGCCTTGAAACAGATTTTGCAGCGGGAATCGAATATTGGATTGTGGGGCGTCGGGTCGAAAGAATCCTTGTATATCCACCAACCGGCGCGGCTTCGCATAGTGCGGCCATGCGTCACCATTTCTCGCGGACGAGAGCCGCAGATAGCGGCAAGCTCCCCCGCGAGCTTACGGTGCAAGATGTGTCCGCCTTTGCGGCGGACTATCTGGAAGTCGCTCACTTAGCGGCTCACTTGTTCGGCATAAGAGCAGTTGTTGATGTTCTTCATCAATTCAAATGCATGTTCGCCCGTTTCGCACGCCAGCCGCGTCTGGTTTCCGTCAACAGAAAGAACCACGTTGAAAGCGGTGGTTCCGTCCGTCATCTTTTGAGTTTCGACTTTCGCGAGCCACGCTATTTCCTTGTTCGTTTTCATATTTATCTCCTTGAGTTAACCTACGCCCCTATCTTAAAACAGGAATGGTAAGGGAGTCAAGTGCCTAAATAGCTATGGTAAATACCGTTAATAAACAGGCAGGTAGTTATGTATATAAATCCCAAAAAAAGCCCCGGACGAACCGGGGCAAGGACAGGGGGAGGATGGTGCAGGGCTACTTTACCACCGATTCCCGGCGCTTTGCCAGCCGCGCCGCTACGCCCATGAGCCCGATCACCCGCAGTCGCTCGGCGCTGGTCTGCTTGGCCCGAGCGATCCCGCCTAGGCGAGCCCGAGCCTCGTAGATCCCAGAGGCCCGAGCGTTACGACGGGAAAGGCGGGTAGGGCGGGGCATCAGCGGTCATTCCAGGCTGCGATAGCCGCCTCACGCCCAGAACACTCGCGAGGCCCGACGGTACCGCAATGAATGCACTGCACGGCAATATCAACCGTGCTGTTGCTCACTTGAATTGTGCGCCAGTGATGCCGTCCGCAAAACGGACACGGGCTGGCTACTTCATTCGACACGACAGGAATCAGGATGAACATGGCCAACCTCAAAATGGGATGTCGTCATCCATCTCATTGATCCCGCCGCCCTTCTTCTCGCCGCCGGTCTGTCGAGCGGGCTCGGAGCGCTCCCCGGAGGTCGCGCCAGCCGGCTTCGGCCCCAGCATCTGCAGCCGGTCCACGCGGATCTCGGTGGTGTAGTGCTTCTGGCCATCCTTCTCATACTGGCGGGTGGCGAGTTTCCCCTCGAGGTAGACGAAGGAGCCCTTCTTGCAGTACTCCACGATGATCTCGGCCAGCTTGCCGAACGCCGAGCAGCGCGACCATTCGGTCTTTTCCTTCTTCTCCCCCGACTCCTTGTCGGTCCACTTCTCCGAGGTTGCCACGGTGAAATTCACCACCGCCGCGCCGGACGGCAGGAAGCGCGACTCGGGATCGGCGCCAAGGTGGCCGACCAGGATAACTTTATTTACAGAAGCCATGGAAGCCTCCTCCGACCGCAAAGAAATCATCCCGAGCCCCGGATGGGTATGCAGGGGAACACACGAAGCAAGCGCCGGTGCCAGGAATCACATCGGCACCGCAAGCGCAACGGCGAACCTTCCGCCGTGACGCGCGCGCACTTTTCGTTTTGCGTTTGCTTTTTGCCATTACTCACTCCTCTGGAATTGAGACAGAATCGAATCGGCCATTTCGGCCTGCTCGGGATCGGACAGGTGGCCCCAAAGATAACGGGTCGCATGCGGGGTGCGAAGGAAGTCAATGACGTTGTTGTGATAGTCCTGAAAATCAGCATCGTCCAACGCCCTGAAACTGATACTTTTAGGCAGCGCGACCATGCGACCCGCAGGGCCAGGCACGAACTCTGCGTGACCGGCGCCAACCGAAACCCAGGCGCGGAATTGTTCCAAGTCGGAGAACTGCTCTTGTTGCTCGAAGAAAGCGGCGAGCATTGCAAAATGCAGCCTGTGGAGCGCGTTATTGCGAGGGAACCAAAAAGACAACTGAACGATCTCTCCTTGCTTTAATTCTGCAAGTGTTTTCTTTAGGCGTCCGTAGGACTTCTTGTCCTTCTCCGCGAGGCCAACCAACTTTCCAGCGCCGTCCCTGACAACAACCATGCTCGTCATGGGCCGCGCCTCGGATGAGAAAACAATTTGTTGATGGGCGTCAGCACCGCCTGCGCTGGGGTCCAGCCCTTCCTCAGTCTGCTCATCACAGAATGAGGAGATACCCCTGCGGCCTCAGCCCATTCCGAAAGGCATTTACTTATCCCATTTATTTCGAGCAGTCTATTATCAGAGCGGTTACGCTGTTGCGTTTTCATATCGACCCATCGACAGTTTGTCGGCGAGTAGTGCCCATCGTTGTCCCGACGATCAATGGTCAGGCCTCTGCGGTATCCGTTTTTCTGCGCCCATCTGACAAACTGCTCGACAGAGGTAAAAAGGCACCGGATGCCACGCCCGCCATACCGCGGGTAAGACTCTGCCGCTGAATTAGTGCAGCGGTATTTGATCTGCATGAACAGGTTATACAGGCGTAATCGGTGAAGGCCGTGCTTGATATTTAAGCGTGCCCGGGCAGAGGTAAGTTCGCGCTGAAGGCATCCGCAACTTTGGGTCAGCCCGCGAGTCAGGGAGGACCTGGCGACCAACTTCGTTGTGCCGCAGTCGCATTCGCAGAGCCAATACCGCCCTTCTCTCCACCGCAGCACAAGCAGCCGCCCAAACCGCTCGCCCGATAGATCGCGCCGTATCACGCCGCCCTCTTCAACAGCCGCTCGACCATCGCGTCCACGCCGGCCAGGAACACCCGGACCTCGGCCTCCAGCGCGATGATGTAGGCCGCGTCCGGTTGTACGCGGAAGATATACGTTTTCAGGTGCTCCGGCATGTCGTTTGAGTAGGAGCAGAAGTCCCACCACTTGCGCCCGGTGAGCCACAGCGAGCCCTGAATCTGTGCCTTGTGCTCCGACGGATAGCCGCCGGCCTCGATGGTTTCAAGCTGCACCGTGGGAATGACGCTCTTGATCTCGGCACCGCCATCGTCGCCGATCAAGCCGTCGGGGCTGCACCCTGCCATGATGGTGGCGTGTTTCAGGAACCCGACCTCCTCCACTAGGCTCCCGGTGATGGCCTCGTAGGCCATCCGAGCGAATGGCTCCTGCTCCTTGCCCCGCTCAAGATTCTTGGCCCACGACCCGGTGGCGTAGGTCTCCATCGGCTTCCCGGTGAGCCGCTCGCAGACCAGCCGGCGAAGATAGGCATTCCGCATCTTGCCCTGCCCCTTTGCCAGCACGTCGGAAAACGAGGACGCCGTAGCGTGGCCGCAGCGTTCCTGTAACCACTCGGCTGAACCTTGAGGGGCGCTCATCGTTTCGCCTTTTTCAGGTGCTTGTTCAGATCGGCCACGACACCGTCGAACTCCTCAACCTTGGCGTAGCGTTTCACGAAGTTGGACAGGATCGCCCAGCCGTCGAGGCTCTCGTTCTTCTTGCGTAGAGCCTCGCGCGCGACGGCTTCCTGCGCTTCGCGTTCCTTGCGCTGGCGATCTTCCTCGGCCTGACGGGCGGCGCGTTCCCGCTCCTCGACCTCCCGAGCAGCAGCAGCGACCCGATCGCGCTCGGCATTGAGCACAGCTTCCTCGGCGTCACGCTTGGCCTTGGCCTCACGGTCCAGTGCCTCCTGCTTGGCCCGAGCCTCCCGCTCCTGCTCCTCGATCTTGCGCCGGGACTCGCGTTCCTCGGCTTCCCGACGTTCTCGGGACTCGCGTTCGGCCTTGGCGACCTCCTCCTGCCGGCGGGCGATCTCGGCGCGATCCGCGGCCAGCTTGGCCTCTTCGGCATCCTTGCGGGCCTTCTCCTCGCCCGCAAGACGGGCGATTTCAGCCTGAACCTTTTCCTCGCGCTCCCGTTCCTCGCGCTTGGTTTCGGTTTCTATCATGGCCTTGATCGGCAGACGAAGGGCATCCAACTGGACCGCGATGCGCTCGGCTTCGGCATCCACCTTGCGGCCATACGCCAGGCTCTCGGCCTTCTCCTTCTTGCGCGCGGCCTCGAGCGTGATGCTGTGCGTGTTGATTTCCTTGTAGGCGCTCTTCGCGTCAGCCATGCCCTCGGGCTTGGTGACATCGAACACGACCTTCGCGTACTTCGCCGCCAGGCCAGCGACCGCCGCCTCGGTGGCAGAATAGGATACGATCTCGGTGGTCATTTCGCCCCCTTGGCCGCAGCCCTCAACTGCTTGCCCTTGGCCGAGACAAGCGCCTTGAGCGAATTGTAGGACTCCATATCCTTCGGGGTTTTCTTGCACTCCGCGGCGATGGTTTTCCAGAGCTCGGCCAACTTGTCCGGGTCGGTCTGGGTGTCGATCGCCGCCTCGAAGTCCAGGCGCACCTTCTCGGGCATCCCCTCGGCCTTGGCGCCGTCGTCGTCCTGCCCCTTCACCGCCATGCCGGTCGCGGCCAGGAGCGTGTAGCGCTGCAGGTATGTCACGGTCGAGCCGATGGCTTGGATCCCGTTCTTCGAGCCGGATGAATCCGCGCCGGCCGCCATTTCCACGCGCTCGGAATGCCCCTGATCGTGGGTAAGGACACACGCCACCTTGATGGCCGGGGCCTCCTGATGGACGTCCCAGCGGTGCGAGATGCCGACCACCGCCAGCGCCTTCCCGATCACCAGCGACACCTGATCCAGCGTGGCGTGGCGATACTCGGTGCGGTCGAACTTTACCTGCTTGTTTTTCGTGAGCGTCGGCGGGTCCGCCTTGAACTTGTTCAGCGCCACGACGAACGCCTTCCGGGCCTCCTCCTTCTCCCAGCGCTCCTTCACCGCGAGCAGAGCGTCCAATTTCGCCACGTCGAAGGTGGGGTCAGCAGCAGCCCGGTTAATCAGCACCATCAGCGACCCGGCGTCAGAGCCCGGAGCCGCCACCACTACATTATTGCCTTTTGCCATGAACCTCTCCTCGGAAAGTAGGACGTGTATCAAATGAAAATTGCTTTAATTCAGGATTGGACGCTAGCGCCCGAGCCGCGGTCGTCATGTCGCGGAGCTCGAGCCGAGCCCATTCAGCCATCATGTCGATGCGCCGATCCAGCGGCACCGCCGGCCAGAACGGGTAATCGAACATCTGGTCGTAGAACGTGGGCCGCGCCAGCCGCAGCCGGAGCGCCAGGGCATCGGTATAGAAGCCAGCCATGGTCAGAACCCGCAGGACAGGGTAATGCGATGCGCCACGCGACCGACCACCTCGGCGACCGCCAGCGCATCGCGCTCCTCGCCCCACTGGGTCACCGCATCCACCAGCCCGAAGGCCAGCAGCAGCCCTGCAATGACCGCCAGCACCCACGGATAGCCCGGACGGCGCATCAGCGGGGCCAGCCGCTCCTCGGGGCCTACGTTATCGCCGGGGATCATGCGTGGCCCACCCCCGAGGCGAGCAACTTCCGAATGGCGATATCGGGATCAGGGTCGATGGTCAGCAGCCGATCCCAGACGTGACCGTCGAGGATGATCTCATAGCGCCGACCGGGCAGCGGGACACGATGCCCCGCCAGTTCACCGGACAGCGAGTTCGCCGCGAGCAGCGACTCGGTATCAGCCGAGATCACGACAACGTGGCCATCACCCTCGCACACAGGGCAGTCCCAGTTCAGGGTGTAGCCGTGGGGGCAGAGGCTCATGCGCCAACCTTGGCGACGCGGCCCTTCGCGCGGGTGATTTCAACGGCGCTCGGCTTCTGCTTCCAGAACGCGACAAGTTCGGCCGAGGAATACGTCCTGGTGCCCTTGGTGAACATATCCGCGCCGTGCCACTCGCCCTTCCAGTATTTCGCCTTGAAGGTGTCGCCCATCACGGATGCGACGATCACCACGCCGGTGCGCGGACGCTGACCAGGAACATGACCACTGCGAAAAACGAGCGCCCAATCGCCAGCGCTTACTCGGGGGTTTTGAGTCGGAAGGGTAGACATGTGGCTCCTTTCAATCCCCCCGCAAATGGGAGGACGCAGGGACATTATGGGCATAGCCCGAACCGCAGGTCAAGCGAATTTACGTCAGCCCACTTGACACCGCCCGGACGAGGCCCCATTATCGCGCCATGCGGTACGACGACATCGTGAAGCACTTCGGGGGGGTCACCCAAGCCGCCAAGGCCCTCGGGATGACCCGCCAGGGCGTCTACAACTGGCGCACCCAGCCGATCCCCTACCCCCGGCAGCTGCTGATCCAGCAGGTCAGCCGGGGGCGGCTGAAGGCCACCAACGGGGCACCCTGATGCCGTTCGTCAAGCTCGACACCGGCATGCTGAACTCCACCCTCTGGGTTGAGCGCGAGTGCCGGGAGCTGTTCATTACCGCCCTACTCATGGCCGAGCCCAAGGAAATCACCGAACCAATGCCCCAGATCGCCATCAGGAGCCTCGACGAGACCGGCTGGGCCGTCCCGCCGGGCTGGTATGGCTTCGTGGCTGCGGCAGGGGTCGGCATCATCCGCAGGGCCATCATAGACCACGATGTGGGATTAGTGGCCCTTGAGAAGCTCGGGGCGCCAGACCACGAAAGCCGGTCCCTCGACTTCGAAGGCAGGAGACTGGTCAGGGTCGATGGTGGGTTTATCGTCTTGAATTACATGAAATACCGGGAGCGTGACTACACCACCGCCGAGCGGTCAAAGCGCTACCGCGAGAAGAAGAACGCCACAGCGCCACAGCGTGACTTACTATCGACACACCGTGACATCACGCAAGCAGAAGCAGAAGCAGAAGCAAATAAAAGATCAACACCTATAGCCCCGAGCGATAAATCGCTCGTGGCCAGCATCCCGATAATCGGGGGCAGAGAGTGGGGCGTAAGGCAGACCTACCTGACAGAACTGGAACTCGCCTACCCGAACGTCGATGGGAAGCAAACGCTGCAGGAGATCCGGGCGTGGTGCATCAGCAACCCCAACCAGCGCAAGACCGAGCGCGGCGTGATGCGATTCATAAATTCATGGTTCGCACGTGAACAGAACAAGCCAGCGAGGCAATGATGGCGACCAGGACCAGAGCAAAACCCGCATCGCTGCCGGCCCCCGATCAGCAATGGCCATACGACCGCTGCAGAGCAGAGGTCACCGGGCGCAGGTGCTACTTCCCCGCGAGCAATTACCACTCGATGAACCCGAAACCGAACTCAGGTGAATGCCGAATGCACGATGGCTGCCGCGGAGTTTCCGTGCTTGCGGCGATCGAGGAGTCGGAGCAGTGGTATGACGCCCGCCAGCGCGGCGAAGATGTCCCGCTGTTTTATACGAGCTGGGACGGGAAGAAGGTGCCCGGCTTCCCGAGCGAGGACCAGCGCATGCGCGAGGCGAACCGCAGCGCAGCCGCGTATTGCAAGAACCTCGGGCTTACCACGCCGGCGCAATGTCGCGCGTGGCTACGCAAGAACAAGCTACTGGTAAAACGACAGCCCGTCTACGAACGCCAACCAGGCGATGACGACGAATGACCCCCACCCGCGATCACCTCACACCCGGGGAACCGAACCATACCGTGTTGCCGGGCCGGGACGGGGGCAAGAGCCAGTGCGAGCCGGGGAGCGACTACGAATGAGCTATCGCCCCATTACCGACACGTGGATCCTCGCGCGCCCGAAGGTGAAGTATTACGGTGCCTACCCGTCAGGATTCCTCGAGCGCGCCCGGGCTCTGCTCGGAGTGACGATCGACGACTCGGTGCTGCACGTCTGCTCGGGCATGGTGAAGGGCTATCCATTCCGGGGTCGCGGGATTAACGACATGACGGTCGATTTGAACCGCGACCTGAACCCCGACTTCGTGGCAGACGTGCGCAAGGAAATACCGGCGCAGAAGAATGGATGGAAGGCGATTCTGTGCGACCCGCCGTACACCGAGGACGACGCCGAGCACTACAACGCGCGCCAAGTTTTCCCCAAATCAGGAAAACTGGTAGCGGATTGCATCAAAGCCGTGCGCGTGGGCGGTCGCGTCGGCATCCTTCACTACGAGTGGCCACGGCCGCCGGTGAACGCTCGTTCGGTTGCGGTGGTCGGGGTGCTCGTCGGCTTCTCGAATCGTATCCGCTGCTACAGCGTTTTCGAGAGAATCACATGAGCCAGAGCGACCAGATCTACGCCCACCTCGAGGCCGGCAACACGATCATGCCTGCCGAGGCCTTCTCCTTGTTCGGAACCCTTGCCTTGCACAGCCGCATCGCCGAGCTCCGGCCGGTCGCCCAGGCGAAGGGCAAGCGCATCGAGAAGGAAATGGTCTCCGTACCCAGTGGCAAGCGCGTAGGGCGCTACCGGCTGGTCGGGCAGATGGCGCTGGAGTTGGCATGAGCAACCTGATCCTGTCGCTGTTCCCCGGCCTCGGACTGCTAGACCGAGCATTCGAGGAAGCCGGCTACACGGTGGTCCGCGGCCCCGACATCCTATGGGGGGGGGACGTGCGCAGATTTAAGGGACAACGCGATACGTTCGTCGGCATCATCGGCGGGCCCCCGTGCCAGAGCGCGCGCACCGCCAGCAGCATCCGAGGAACCGAGGCGATCGATATGATCCCGGAATACATCCGGGTCTGGGACGAATGCGGGCGCCCGTGGTCGGTGATGGAGAACGTCAACGGCCACATCAACCACCCGCAGATCCCGAAGGACTGGCACCCAGCGCGCCTGCGGGACTGGGACTGCGGAGGAGAAACGAGTCGCAAGCGCGCGTTCTGGACGTGGCCGTTCATGGTGATGGACCCGACGCCGCGGCCAGGGGAGCCATCCCTCTCGGTCATGGCCACGACGTGGAAGCGTGGCAAGACGAGCAGCAAATACGTCACCGACAAAGGATTCCTGCCGGGCGATCTCCCGATCGAGGAATACGAGCGCCTGCAGGGAGTTCCTGGAATGACCGCCAGTATGATCAAGGCCGGCAGCAGTCGATCGTTTGCCGTCCACCTACTCGGCAACGGAGTGCCGCTTGCCATGGGTCGCTACATCGCAACCGAATTCATGAAGGCCCGAGCCCACGACGCCATGCTCGCGCTGAACAAGGACTACGACGACCGCAAGGCCAAGAGGAGCAAGACCGCATGAGCAGCCCGACGCAGCGCACGCTGGCCCACCTACGCAAGCAAGGCTACCTCGTGGCGATCACAGAGAAATGGAACCCCTGGGCCAAGATCAGGCAGGACCTGTTCGGGATCGTGGACGTGCTGGCCGTGCGGGAGGGTGAAACCTTGGCCGTGCAATGCACCAGCGGCGACAACGTATCAAAGCGGGTCGCCAAGATTGCCGAGTCCGAGACCGTGCCGATGCTGCGCAAGGCCGGCTGGAAGATCGTGGTCCACGGTTGGCGCAAGGGTGCGAACGGTCGTTGGGCGTTGCGGGAGATCGACTGCTCATGAGCGAATCCAGCGCCAAGGGCCGTTCGCTCGAACTGAGCGTAGCCGCCCAGATCCGCCGCAAGGGTCTCGACCGCGAGGCGAAGCGTATGCACCGCTCGGGCGGCATCGACCACCGGAAGGGCGACGTGTTCACCAGCCTGCCCTACTCCATAGAATGCAAGGCCCAGGAGCGCGTCGAGCTGTGGCAATGGTGGAATCAAGCCCGGGACCAGGCGCGGCTCGGACGCCCGCCCGTGCTGGTGATCGGGGGAGATAACCGGCCCGTGCTGGCGGTGGTGGACGTGAACACGCTGCTCGACCTCTTGAAAATCGAACAGGACTACCTGGCCGATATACCTGAGCGTCCAGCGCTGACGCAGAGGAAACAACCGTGAACGCTAACCGAGGGCTGCGTGATGAGTGATGAACTTCAGTTGTTGAGGGAGTGCCGGGGGATTGTTGACCAGCACCACGATACGCTCGCCCGATGGCTGCGTAATGGCGCTGGCGTAGACGGAGAATTTGCCCGTGTCGGGAAACTACTCGCCCGCATCGACGCCCACCTTGCACAGAATGTCGCGCCGCAGTGGTGGTGCGATGTTCATGGCGGTTTGGTGGATGCCGGTAAGTATTGCATGGGTGGATGCAAAGCACCGCAGCCCCCGGATGCAGATATTGACCGAGGATGCGCTAACGCTACTGCGCGCATGGAGACGATACGCGCAAAGAGCGCGGCACCCCTTACGGTTGAGCAGGAAACAAGGATTGAAATGAGTATGGAATACATCTTTGAGCGGAGCGGTAGTCTTCCGTTGCCTGTGATAATGGCACGAGCAGAAGGCGCACTACGCGACCTCGCCCTTCGTTCCCTCGCTCCGGGCTTTGTCAGCGTGCCGAGGGATTTCTTGGCTGCTGGCCGCTGTCAAAATAAGGGCTGCAATGGAGAATGGTATGCAGTCAAGATAGACCACGACGAATGGGAACAGCAACAATGCCAATGGTGCGATGAGCGCAAAGCCATGCTCGCGGCTGGCGGAGGGTAAGCCATGAAGTTCGTAATGATCAAGCAGCGTATTGATGAGCTGGTAAAGCAGCACGGCGGTCTGCGTCCAATGTGCCGGGCGCTTTGCCTAGACCCCGGCTACCTTTCCCGGCTGCGGCGCGGCGAGAAGTTGGCAGCGGGAGATGAATTGCTACGCAGACTTGAACTACGCCGAGTTATCAAATACGTGAGGGTTAAGCCATGACCCGCCAGTGGACGAAGCAGAAGGAGCGCGTGTATAGGGATATGCGAAAGCCTCTTGAAGCGCGTGCCGTTCTTCGCATCATCATGCAGACCAATTGTATGCGATGCGACTACGAAGAATCTGACGGCGAGCTTCGTAATCATTGTCTCGCTTGCGCCAGAAAGGTTGTCACGGCTATTCACAAACGAGCCTGCGCCGCTGCGTCCAAGAGGAGAAGGAAATGAAGCCAAGCATAACATTGCTTCAATTTCTTGAGAGCGATGATTGCCAGCTTGCAGCGCCCGCGCCCGTGTTTATAGGGATATGGCACGCCACGGGTGGCGACCCCTGCACCACCGGATGTGCCTACTTTGAGGGCGGTAAATGTCCTGCGTATCGCGCCCTGACGAAGCCCGCTGTGGTGGCTGATAGCCCCAAGGGCGAAACGGTGCGTGAGGCTGCGGCACGGCTGGGCGTGTCCATCAGCGAAGTGCGCCGCCAACGAAAGGAAAAACCATGACCGCCGATAGCAAGACGCCGAGGACGGATGCCGAGTTGCTGCGGCTATTTATCCGAGAATACGCACCGGGCGGCTGCAAAATGCTAACGCTAGGAGACGCTTGCGCTTGTCCTCTATGCCAAGTGGACTCCCTTACCCGCGCCCTCCGCTCCACGCTGGCGGCGGTGCGTGCGAGCATAGAGGCGGCAGGAAAAGAACCTGTTACTCGCTACGACCATCATAACAACGAGACTCCAACAGGATGCTTAGTTTTCTATGACGACTACGCAGAGGTTGTCGCCAAGCTGGCGGCTGTGATGGTGGAGAGGGATGATTGGAAAGCCGACTTCGATGAATGCAAGGCGCTAGTAGATAAGATGATGGGCGTGACCGAACGCGCCCAGAAACGCGCCTCGCAAGCCGAATCCGCTCTCGCCACTGCGCGGGCTGCGGAGAGAGAAAGGTGCGCGAAGGTGTGTGAAGACATAATTGAAGTGCCGCACGGGGATGGAAGCTATACGGGGCTGTTCCGGCATTACGGCAATCAGAAATGCGCCCAATCTATCCGCGCACTCACGGACTAGGATAAACATGGCAGACCTTGAGATTACCCGGTTATGTGCTGAGGCTATGGGGTATCGAGTTTATAGGGTTGGTAGCGATGGTAATTTTCCAGACGGAGTTGAAAGTAAATGGCGACGTGATGACGGGCCAGAATCGGATTTAATTGGTGAGTACAGGGGGAGGCTGACGCACAATAATGTTGGGGAAACCCGATACGAACCACTGCACGACGCTGAGCAGAACGAGCAGCTTGAGTTGTGGCTTATTAAGCGCGCAAAGATAAGCTTGGATGCTTTGTTCTTTGATATTACAACAATTAGGGCCAAGCGACGCGCTATTTGCGAGTGCGTAGCCAAGATGCAAAAGGATAAACATGAGCGATGACCTGGTTGCGCGTATAGACGCGATTAGCAGACGCAGTTTTCTAAAGGGGCTTGCTGGTATTCTCGCCGCAGCCTCCGCACCAGCAATTCTGCCGAACGGCATCATCATGCCGATCAGACAACTGTGGACTCCTGACAAATTGATCTTGTGGGGTGATGGCGAACATGATGATGCCGTAGCTCTTCAAGCGTTCGTTGACGGATACGAGGTATTTCGACCGGACGGAGAAAGCGTAGGCTGGATCATCCACAATGGTTTTTTCACAGTCAGTATGCCCATTGAACTAGGCGTGGATGGGTTAAGAGTTGCCGGGCCAAGGCACGCGGTGCTCTCTAATGCCCACATTGCAGAAACAAAAAGTGCGCCTGATCGTGCTGGACGACTTTCACGTCATTTAATTAGTTTTTTCTGGAGGCGTCCATGAACAAAGCTCTAGTAAAACGGTACTTCAAACGCCTTTGGTATGCGCTTTGGGGGCAGTCCTACAATGAGAACGTGGTCGTCCTTAACTTGAACGGAGGGCGATACCCAGAGGGCGTTCACGTTGCTAACTTGCAGCACAATGTATTCAATAACTGCTTCTTCTTCGGAGAAGATACCCCGCAGGAGCGCGCACGTTGGCGGCTATGGCTTGACTCCCTTAGCGCGGAGGCAAGGGAATTTCACGAGCAATACCCGCCATTTCCTCCAGCCAGCATCATCATGAAAGGACACCAATGACCGATGACCTGGTTGCGCGGCTGCGTGAAGTGGCTTCATATCTCGGCCGCATCGGGGCAAGCCCGACAGAGATAGTCTTGCAACTAACTGTGCTAGAGGCCGCCGACGCCCTCCAGCGCGGCAATGAGGACGCGGAGAGGTATAGGTGGCTGCGGAACAGTCACAATCAGGGGGCGAATACACCTGATGGCGAGGGGCTTGTGGTCGTTACAGATCGTCCAGCTAAAGAGCCTCGTTACATTGGGCCGCTTGCTTGGCAATTGCTCGATGCCGCCATAGACGCCGCGAGGAAGGCTAAGTGACATGAGCGAGATCAAGCCAAGGGGGAAGCGGTGACTACTATTACAGAAACGGTGAAGGTGCGACGCAAGAGAAACATTGGTCGCCTTGACCATGCGTTACGTTTGCCGACAGCGAGCCGTATCAAGCACGGCATGAAAACGCAATGCAAGATTTGTGGTCAGGATATTACTGACGACTTTTTTATCGGCGGGTTCAAGGGTGGTGAGCGCAACATGATTCTGCACGAGTCGTGCATCACGCCTGACGACTTGCCGATAGGATGGAAACCCGTAACCGACCCCACGTAGATGATCCTCACGCACAGACAGTTGGGGAATTTGGACATTGGTAAGTCTTGAGTCACTACCGTATTTGGAGGCTTCGTGAAAACAGACGCGCACATTACTTTCCCCACGTTTAGCGGCATACGTTGTCTGATGATGCCATACATTCAGGGCAATCCGCATTCTGTACCAGAGCAATACAACGGCTACGCTGAAATAATCCGTAACGTCTTTATTGAGAAGGGTGATATTGG
>ERZ1292629.2743-Hain-H43-01um-R1-2743-length-14390-cov-33_pt1 | contig 14390 bp, 13 predicted proteins | sample MGYA00564399_ERZ1292629 | MGnify/ENA primary metagenome ERZ1292629 (study PRJEB36523, sample SAMEA6512636) | groundwater metagenome | collected 2019-01-08 | study: AquaDiva: Metagenomics assemblies of 32 groundwater samples
GCGTTAAAAAGAACTGCTATCCTCTCCCCGCGTTGTTTTGCAGAGAGTCAGCTGACGTCCAATTAGTTGGATATCAAGTGACTTTCAACAAGCTCTGCAGTCACGACAAAACGGTCCTCTTTCGCACCAAAAGAGTTACAGGTAACAAGCGTAAGAATTTTTCCGGAGACAGAAAGCGGAATGGCGATATTATCGTCCGCCTTCTCTTCAGCGACGTTCCTCACGCTATACGTATATGCCGTATTATCAGAGTACACAGTAACGACGTCTCCAACGGCTAATTTTTGAATGCCGTTAAAAGATTTATACGCTTGATTACCAACGACCGGTAGGTAGCTGGAGTGACCGAAGAGGACAACGTTTCCAACCTCGCCAAGTTTGGCAGAAGTAGGATATCGTACTGCGCCTTTCAATAGTTCCTTGTCCAGAGCCGCTATATCGGTCGTCGTCGGATTCACGATAACGGCAGAGAGACCGATTTTGGAAATTTCTATCTTTATCGGTAATTCAACAACTTTTGGCGCTGGCGTGTTGGCAGGCGTAACCGCTTCAACGGTCGTTGCCGATGTCGTTTCCGGCAAAAGACCGAGTTGGCCGAGAATAAAAACACTGCTGAAAAACGCAATTGCAAAAAGGACTAGGAAGCTCCACTTCCTATCATAGACATTTCTGCCGGCTTGTATAAGCCGTACTGCGACATTGATAATTCTTCCCATATAATCTTATTAACGAATACACTATTAAACCAATAATGTCAAGCCAGTGTTACTTGACATTAAAAGTGCCTTGTGTTATGTGTTGTATATCGTATGGATACGAACCAACCCATAATTCCCGTCCCCCAGGCGGCCATTAACGGCCTCGCCGTGGTGGGTTTTGTCGCACTTGTCATCGCGGGCATATGGTTGGCCGTCTACTCAACGCGCTTTGTCCCAGATGTGGTGAGTCGTGTCGGAGCGGCGGCTGTCTATCTCGGCTCTGTCTTTAATCCCGCGGACGAACCGGCACTCTCGGTCGTCTCAACACCAATCGCGTCAACAACCATTTCATTCGGAGATTCAAGCTCCACAATTTCAACACCCGTAACTCAATCGCGTACAAATCCAATAAAGACAACCGCCGGAGAGAGAACGAGCGGTGTTTATCAGATAGGCGGTGCGACCACTACGAGCGCTCTTTCAGGCCTGCCCGACCTCGTGGTAAATATCAGCTCGGTCGGTTATCTCGCGTCAACTTCGGCGGATTCGTTTGTCGCCACTTCAACTATGCAGTCCAACAATCGTCCTGCAATCAAATTCTCCGTCAAAAATATCGGCACGAACAAGAGCGGAGAATGGCGCTTTAGCGCGTCTATACCTACGCAATCTTCATATCTATATTACTCGCCGTTTCAACAGCCGCTTAATCCGGGAGACAGCATTGACTACACGCTAGGCTTTGACCAGCCCGTCGCCGGTTCTGACAAAATGATTTCAGTCACCGCGAACTTTGACCGCGCTATCGGTGAATCAAACATGAATAATAACAGTGCCTCAGCTTCAATAACAATTGTCGGTTCTTAGCTAGAGGTCCAAATTCGCGAGTCTGGCGTTTGATTGGATGAACGATTTGCGCGAGGCGACGTCGGAACCCATTAGGATGTCAAAGATGCGGTCGGCCGCTTCAGCGTCCTCTATGTGCACCCTCTTCAACACTCGCCTTGCGGGGTCCATCGTGGTCTCCCAGAGCTCGCTCGGGTTCATTTCACCGAGTCCCTTGTAGCGCTGGACGCTGGCTTCGCCTAGCTCTTTTAATGCCGCTTCTTTTTCTTTATCTGAATATGCATAGGCAATCGCCTTCCCTTTCGCGATTTTATACAACGGCGGTTGGGCGATATAAACAAACCCGCCTTCTATAATTGGCTTAAAATGTCGGTACAGCAATGTTAAGAGAAGAGTGCGGATGTGCGCGCCGTCAACGTCCGCATCGGTCGCAATGATTATTTTGTGATACCGCAATTTTGAAATATCAAACACGTCTCCGATGGCGGTACCCATCGCGATGACAAGCGCGCGAATCTCTACCGAAGCGAGCATTCGGTCTATGCGCGCGCGCTCTACGTTCAGGATTTTCCCGCGTAGCGGGAGAATGGCTTGCGTTCGGCGGTCCCTGCCCTGTTTGCTACTGTTGTGAACAAAAATTCCGCTTGCCAAAGCAAAATTATGAGTGCCAGGAACTTCCATATCATATACATCAATCGTCTTTTCAAGCGACACGATGCGAGTAATCCTATGGTTAAAATTAGCAACTGCGGTTTCAAACCTGCCCTGGTCTCCGCTAAAAAATCTATCTCTTAACGTTTCATATCGCAAGAGATTCTTGTTATTAGTTTGTTTGCGTTTTTTGTCGTACTCGTCCATATCAACTTTTCCAAACTGTCGATAAATATCATTAAGTGCTTTCAAGCCTTTTTGCAAATACGTGACGTCGTACGCAATTTTTCTCTTTTTTCTAAACTCAGCCGTCCACTGTTCTTTCGTTTTCTCAGCTCTCCACTCTCGGAGTTTAATATCACTCCATTGACTTTTTGCAGTCCGCGAATTTTGAATTTTTGCTTCCGGATGTTTTCTGAAATAATCACGCACGCGTTCGCTCTGTTTCTTGCGATTTTCTGCTTGTGACCAATATTCTGCTTGAATTGCATAGAGCATTTTGTTAGCCTTGTTTCTGTATTCTGAATTATTGTTTCTAAAATGGAGGAAGGCCTCGACCATGTATTTTTTATATGATTCGTCCTCCCATTGTTTTTTTGCACGAGCACTTAGCATTGCGCGCATTTTCGGCGTAGACATAATCTTGCTTATTTTTTCTCGATACTCCGGCAACGCATGCGCTTCTCTAGACCTTTTTTTCGAGTGCTCGGAATGTAGTGTCTTATCAAGAAAGCGGGTATGATGCAACAAATGGTCACGCTTATCCATACGAATTAGGTTGTCTGGATTGTTGTTGTGTTTGTTAAAATCTCTATGGTGAATAGTGTTGCCTATTGACTTGTCGTAAACATTATTCTTCAAATTATATTGATCCGCGAGCAAATGCGTGAATATCCACCGATGGGAAAATGGCGTATATACAAGTTCGTATCCTTTGATTGTAATGCGCTTGCCTAATCTAGAAATCTGGCGATTGAGTGGCATGAGCGAATCATCTGGAGTTAGTATATTGGCTTTTTTATAGCTACCATCGCGAATCATAAAACTGTGGTCTGGCGTGCAAACAACTTCTTCACCATTGTCAAGAGTGACTTTAATAACGCTGGCATTTTTCTTGGTAATACGCGGGTCTTTTATTTCTGCAACTTCAACGTTGCCTGAAGAGCCGATTGTGTAGCAATAATTTTTCTTGCCCTTATTGTATTCTGAGACAAGTTCTTTAAAAGAAACGTTCCTTCCATCAAGCAAAGCAATCTTCGTGTCGCCAGAAAAACAACCACCGGCCGAATCGCCCTCTACTATGAAAAGCTCCCCTTCTTCTGCGCTCTTGGTCTGACAGTCAGAGAGCTTACCCGGAAGTGTCATCCCCTCCAATGCGCCCTTGCGCAGTACAGAGTCCTTAGCCGCCTTCGCTGCTTTTCTGGCTTTAAGAGCAAGCAGGACCTTATTAATAATAGAGCGAGCATCATCCGGATTCTCTTCAAGAAACGCTCCGAGTGCTTCGCCAAAAACGGTAGCCACGGCGCCCTGCGCCTCTACCGAACCGAGCTTGCTCTTGGTCTGTCCTTCAAATTGAATCTCTGAGAGCTTTACCGATACGACGGCTGTAATGCCTTCCAACACATCGTCTCCGGTGAAATTCTCATCTTTTTCTTTCAGTATGTTCGCGTTCCTGCCATAAGTGTTGAGAGAGCGCGTAAGCGCAGTCTTAAATCCAGTGATATGAGTTCCTCCCTCACTGTTGTATGTATTGTTCGCGAACGCTGTAATACGCGAGGTGATGTCATCCACATATTGGAGAGCCACTTCCACATTCACTCCGTCCAATTCGCGATCAATATAGAAAATATTCTTGTGCACCGGAGTCTGGTGATTGTTATAAAACGCGACGAGCGACTTAAGACCGCCTTCAAAATAGAAGGTCATTGACGGAACGCCAAGAGCGTATTCTCTCAAAAATATTTTATCTGTCTGAAATGCATCCTGTGAGCTTCGCGCGTCTACTACGCTGACGCGAACGCCTTTCACAAGATACGCCTGCTGGCGCAGGTGTGTAACTATTTTTTCCAAATTCCATTCAATACCCTCTTTGAAGATTGTTTTGTCAGGCTTGAAAAAAACGATAGTGCCGTGCTCTTTTGAGGAACCAATCTTCTTAACTTTCGCAAGCGGTTTCCCGATTTTATATTCCTGCATGTGCATCCCGCCGTCTTGGTGCACCACTACTTTAGTGTGTTCGGAGAGCGCGTTCACAACAGACGCACCGACACCATGGAGACCGCCAGAGACTTTGTATGCATCATGATCAAATTTACCTCCTGCATGGAGTGTCGTCATGATGGTCTCAAGCGCCGATACTTTTGTCTTAGGGTGTATACCGACTGGAACGCCGTTGCCGTTGTCGGCGACACGCACGTAATTGTCCGGCAGAAGCGCCACCTCTATTTCATCGCATCGAGAAGCCATCGCTTCGTCGCGAGCATTGTCAAAAATTTCCCAAACGAGGTGATGGAGGCCGTCGGGACCGGTTGTTCCGATATACATTCCCGGTCGCTTGCGCACCGGTTCTAGCCCCTCAAGGACGGTTATAGACGACGCATCATATGCCTTCTTTTTAGGCTCTTTTTCAATCGTTTTAGCCATACTATTGTTACCTGTATTGTAGCACAAAATGTGATATCCTGAAACTTCAATGGACATCAAAATTCCAAGAGACGAGGAGCTCAAACTAAGAGCAGAATTGGACAAGCGTACAGATGTTGAGGCCACAAGAATGAAGAAATATCTGGCAATGCCTGATCTATCACGGACTACCGGTAATCCGCTCTATGAGTTAGCACAGCGCATCAGAGCTATCCCTGACTTCAAGAGTTACGATGTCATAGATGTGCCAGAAATAATGGGCACTGATATTGTTTTTGACCTATTTAACTTTCCAAAGGATCATCCTGCTAGGTCTACATCCGATTCGTACTTCATCGACAAGGTAAATGTTCTGCGCACCCACACTACTGTTATGTGGTACTACTGGCTTAAAGAAGAAAATGTGCGTAAACAAATTGAAGACGGTAAGGCGGTTGGCGCGCTTTCATATGGAAAAGTGTATCGCAAAGACGAAATTGACCGTAAGCATATGAACGTGTTCCACCAGATTGACGGCTGGTATCTCGTACAAAAAAAGAAGAAAATCATTACCATAGACGACTTGAAAAAAGTTCTTTCCGATATCGCCAAAGCGGCGTTCGGTCCGGAGGTAAAGTACCGTTTTAATCCGGATACATTCCCATATACCGACCCGTCCATTGAAATGGAAGTTGACAAGGACGGCAACGGAACGTGGGTGGAGGTTCTGGGCGCCGGAGTAGTGAGAGGAAACGTACTGGACAATCTCAGAGTTGATTCTTCAGTATGGAACGGCTGGGCATTCGGATTCGGTCTGGAAAGACTCGCTATCATTTCAATGGAACTGCCTGATATACGCCTCTTATGGTCAAACGACGAGCGGGTGAAGAAGCAGCTGAAGCTTGGTGTTAAATTCAAAGAAGTGAGCAAGTATCCTCCAGTCATGCGCGACATCTCGTTTATTGTAAATAAGGATTTCGTTCCGAATAATTATTTTGATTTGGTGCGTGATGTGGTTGGTGATATTGCTGAAGAAATGACTCTATTGGACAAATATGAAAACGACAAGAAACTGGGCGACGGTAATGTGAGCTACGCATATCGCATCACATATCGTAGTATAGATAGAACTCTCACGAACGACGAGGTCAACGCTCTCCATAAAGAACTTGAAGCCGCGACGGTTAAAAATTTCTCTGCAACAATTCGTTAGAGAGCGACGGAGTAAATTTTTGCATCTTTTTTTAGGTATATTTCGTTCCCATCTCTAACTCTGAAATCGTAATCTGCGCCCAGCACTATATTCTGGATATTTTGCGGGGAGCGGTCGTCAATTTCAGAAACGTATATGCCGTCTCCAAGGCGGATGATGAGCAGGTCGTCGCGTCCGGGGAAAAAATCAAACGACGCGACATCCGCGCCGCTGTTAATTATAATCTCTCGCTTACAAACGCTACTCTCGCAAAAATAATTCGGAATAGAGTCGTTTTCTCCGGTCCAAGAGACATGGAGAAGGCCGCTTTCGTTTTTAACGAGTACGTTTCTGATTTTTATCACTTTCTGCGTTGAGGTGGCGAAAAGCGCGTTTATTAAAGCATATTCGGGATTTTTAACGATAGCCCTAGATGGGCTTGTAGTGCTGCCATCTCCGGAAGTAAGATTCTTGTGAATTTCGTTTAGTGTCGGTTCTGCCTTGAGGGAAAAAGACCGCGCTTCTGTTACAATTTCCGGAAAAACTTTAAGAGTTTTGTTCCAAGTTTGAAAAGCGTCTTTTGAAACGCTGACCTCGTATGTTCCTGGTTTTAAACTTTGAACAAAGACACTTTTTTGAATTATGCTCGTTTTCCTGACAACGTCTCCGTTTACGTATATTGAGATGCCGGACTGGTCTGTGTTGATATATAGACCGCCGGTTTCAGAAATCTGAAACGCCTTATTGATGTCAAACCTGTATCCTTTGGCATATAAAATAAAGACGGGCACGCAAATAACAAAAACTACTGAAAAGAAAAAGAGGTATCCGCGTCTTTTATTTTTAGATAGCGGTTCCATTTTATATTATTTACGATGTTTGGGAGTAACCCAGAATCCCATATACTTACCGAACATCAGCCGTGTCTGGGCATCAAGACCTGGGATTGCGCCGAAGACGATAATCGTAAACGGAACCAAAACCCATTGCAATATCATAGAAAGATTTGCAAAACGCCCTTTGTTTTTCGGACGCACCGGAAGAAACGCCATAAAAATGACTGAAGACATTATAAGTCCGAGCATCGCGACAATCATAATGTTTCTCGTTAGAATCGGGAGATTATATGAAAGCACTGTTTCGTTAAATCTGTAACCGCCAAGAATGACAGGCAGCCACCCTAAAAGAAAAATCATAATCGGGTTTGTCGCGAGCGACCAAAATCCCTCAATCTGAACGAATGTTGTTTTAAACTTTGTCCAAAATGGGATTTTAGGATTTTTAATAAAGCCGAAAAGTATGTACGGAAGATTTTCAACGCCGTACGTCCAACGCCGCAATTGTTTATAAACCTGTACGACCGTGCCCCAAAATGTCGGCGCAAGATTCGCATCCATGGATACGGGATACGAAATCGGTAAAACGGAGTAATCGCCGTTGCGCGAGAGAAATAAATTCCAAAATATGCGGGAGTCTTCGGAGACCACATTCTTCTGCCAATAGCCGATTTCATAAAGAGACTTAAAGGCGACCGAATGCGACGAAAATGTCGCCAGTTTTTCCGGCCGTTCCTGTTGCATCATCTGCCAGAACGTGCTGGAACCTGCGACAACTCTGGAGAGCGCCGGAGCCTGCCAAATATTGTTGTTGTAAAATGGCACAGGTTGAAACGAAACTTTGAACGGATCCGGCGTGGTCAAAAAATGCCACGTCACGCAGAGAAAGTATTGCGGATAAACAACAGTATCAACATCAAGTACCGAGACAATAACATGCTCGTATGGAATATTATTTTTATCAAGTATGAGTCTGCGCGCTTCTTCAATAGCATATGCTGAATTTGAACCTTTCCCTGCAAGCTCGCCTTTCTTGTCCTTCGGATGCATCGTCGTAAGAAAGTGTCCGAACCTATCTCCATACTTTGCTTTCATTTCTTTTGAAAGCGCAGTTGCGCTTGTGCCCATGCGCTCCTCTCCGGCCAGCACTACCGCGAATTTCTTTTTATCATATGTAGTTTCAACCAGAGCTTCTAAACAACTTTCCACGACCTCCGCGCCTTCGTTATAAAACGGCAATATAATAAGGTGGACGATGTGTTCATGCTTCAAGTTTGAAACGAGTTTCTGCCAATCGGTTTGCATATTATGCTTAAGACGTTTCCAGTTATGGCGTAAATGGATTGAGAGATATATTGTCTTCAAAAGCCAGTAAACATCAAAGGCGATGATGAAATACGCGGCCGCAATCGGAGCGAAGATTGAAAGAAAAACTATCAGTAAAAGAGTGAACCACGACAAAAATCCCGGCATTATTTCCAACATCCTGTATATGGCGCGGTCTCTGCCGGAAAGGTCGGTCGCCCGTCCGACCTTAAAATAAGGCGTATTTTTATAATTCATAAATTCAAACGAACTGTACCAAAAAACGCTCTACAAAGCCATTTTTACGCCTGTTTCAGTTTTGATTGAATATTTCTTTTGCCCTATCCAAATATTCGGGGTGGCCGTTTTTTTTCATAAAATACCACCACTCCGCGCCCCAGAGATACTGCTCGTCAAATCCGGTCCTTTCGGCAAAATCCAGAATCTCGTCAAACTTTGACATATCCATTCTGTTTATTTGGGTTTCAATCGGGACATTTATTATCGGTTCAATCAGCCACGGTTCAAGCGAAAGCTCTATTAAGAGACTCTTCTTTTTTCCGTACAAAAGGTTCATAAGATTTGTTTTCACCTTATAAAATGACGGAGTGTATATGGACTTGATTTCCCCGATTGTCGGGTTCCACAAGTACATATAGACGCTGGTGCCAAAAACATCCCCGGCTCTCCATGCTCCGGACCACAGCCCCAGATTCCCGCTGTCAGTTACCAAGACCGGTCTTGTCGGGTCAAGTTTTTTAACTAGAGCGATTTCTTCCCGCAAAAAATCTTCATCCAGATTTCCGCAATTTTCTTTTGCAAAAACAGACAGGTACGGCTCATTTTCTACCTGCCAATATGTAATATTTTCATATGTTTTGAAATGCACAACGGTTTTTGCAACATACTCCAGAATCTCTTTCTTTTGGTCCTCCCATGGAATATCTTTCGCCCAACTTGGAATATGGCACTCCGGCCAACGAGGCAGTCTTCTGCCGACGGCAAGAATGACTTCGGCGCCTCTCACTCGCGCCTCCAGCACTTCAAAATCTACGTCAGTAAAGTTGAATGTTCCCTTAGTTTTCTCAACCTCCGACCAATATGCAGAGAGCCTGAACTTTCTGACTTTTAAATCATCAAGCATTGAAACGAACACTTCTTTGGACGGAAGTCCCAGATAGTCCGAATACGGCTTGCTGAACGTTACTCCGTAAGAAATATGTTCCGGATTGTTTTTAAACGAAAGCGCAAAAAACACGGCAAAAAGAACAAGAATGATACAGAAAAATATTTTCAGAATTCTTTTTAAAGTCTTCATATGAACAAGACGAAAAAGCCGGCGATTATGAAGCACGCGGAAAGCGCCTTATGCAGAACATGTCCGTGGCGGAATTCGTGATGGTACAGTTCCGGCATATATTTCCCGAGAAAGAAAATTATCAGGAAGATGAATAAAAACTGCAGCGACGAGAGTGCATTCACGATTGGAGCGGAACCGAGCCGAATGGCGTAAAGAACGGAGAGGAAGGCAAGCCCGCCGAGTATTCTGTTCGCGACAACAAGAAGCCCCGTTTTTTTAGTAGTGTTTTTAGTCACTTGGAATACGTGCCTGCGTATCGTAGGAAATAAAAGAAGGCTGAGAGCGGCTGTCATATTTCCCATTCTGGACCAGAAAAAGCCGTCAACAAACGAGACGGTTGAGAATAGAATTTTTATAAGTACGACCGAAAGCCCGAAAAGCGTACCGGCCAATATAACCTGTATAAACGACCTGGCATAAAATCTGAAATGCCCTACGAACAAAATGCCGATGATGAGAAGAGTCATCGCGTAAGGAAAAGATGCCGGCAATTTTTCGTGCATGAATAACGAATTGAAAACAAACGTCGTAAGCACTGAAACGGCAGTAAGCCACGCTACGACATCGGTGGCGTTCGCGTCTTTCAAAGCTCTATATAAGAAAAGGACTGATGCGACAAAAACGAATCCGATGTCCAAAGAAAGAAGTACGGTGTGCAGGCTTGGCTGGTTAACGACTCCAAAAGGAAGAAGAATTAAAACAAAACCGGAAATAATCCCGACATAAAATACATACACTCCCGGGCGGGAAATTGACGTTTTTGTAACAATGTATTTATCAATTAAAACTGTGGAGGCGTTTAATAGCTGTCCCAAAATCACAAAAGCGATTGACAGAGTGAAAGCTAAACTCGCGTCCATCATACAATTTGACTTTTAATTATATCTCTAAAAATAAGTGCCGACGGCCGGACCCTCCGCTCAAGAGTTTTATAATCAATTTCAACGAGCCCGAATCTCGGCCAGAATCCTTTATCCCATTCAAAATTGTCCATCAGAGACCAGTAAAGATACCCATTTACGGTAGCGCCGTCTGTAATGGCGCGAAAAACTGACGCGAGAGCATGCTCTATAAATTCTTTTCGCATATTGTCTTTGGCGTCTGCGATGCCGTTTTCTGTTATATAAATCGGCTTATTGTACGGTTTCAGTTCTATAAGCGCTTGATATATTGATTTTGGATAAAATTCCCAGCCAAAATCTGTGAGTTTTTTATTCGGGTTTTTACTGAACCCGTTATCAATAACATTGCGGTTGTAGTGATTAAGCCCTATGAAATCCTGATGGTTGCGAATGGAATTCAAAAGCCAGCGGTTCCAAAAGTAATGTCCGATTGCTTTAAGAAAAAAATTAATAGAAGTCTTCCGTCCTACTTCAAAAGATATTTGATGTTTTGCAATGCCGACTTCGGCATTGCGGTTAATCTTCTTTATCGCAGTATAAGCGAGCTTATGCGCCTTAATCAGGTTCTTAAGTGAAAGATAGTAAGTAAATAGGTTCTTGTTCTGCGGAGGCCATACGCCTTTAAGATAAGAGTGCGAGGCGACAACATCAGGTTCGTTAAGCGTAATCCAAAATTTTACGTCTGAACCGATTTCTCTGACTATTTTTTTTGCATATCGCTCAAAATGATTTGGGAAACTTCGGTGCGAAAACCCGCCCTTTCTTGCGAGCCAAACGGGAAGAGTCCAGTGCCAAATCGTCACGAACGGCTCCATACCGCGGACGCGAAGAGCTTTAACTACATCGCGGTAGTGTTCTATCTCCGTTTCGTCAAACTTTCCTTCTTCCGGCTCTATGCGAGACCATTCAATGGAGAAGCGGTGCGCGTTGTGCCCGAGAGATTTAGCCAAATCAAAATCTTCTTTGTAGCGACCGTAATGGTCGCACACTCTGCCAGAAATATAGTTATTCGGGTCTGTCGCATCTCTCTCTATGTCCTTCCAGTTCGGCAAATGGCCGAACTTATTACGCGCTTCTTTGGAAAGTCGCTCGGCATTCTTTTTCTCCCACTCCGTCCAGTCATTGTGATTATTCCCTTCAACCTGATGCGCCGAAGTAGCCGAACCCCATAGAAACCCTTTGGGAAATTTTTTGTCAGGCATAAAATTACTGTGCCTTATTATACCAAAAACTTTACCGTTCTGGAGCCGCCTCCCCGATTTGAACGGGGGACCTTCGCTTTACAAAAGCGTTGCTCTACCAACTGAGCTAAGGCGGCGACATTTACTTTATATCAGATATTTCGGGATGAGTCGCTTTAAGATTATCCTTGAAATCGGAAAGGGTCTTGACGAATTCGCGCGCGGTCTCTCGCGGCGCGGTATCAATCTCAGGCCGCGCGCGCATATTCCGGACAAGGCGAGTCAGAAGCCGTTCTGCGGCCCGCACAATTACCAGCGAGAAATGCACGATATCATGCACAGCACGGCTCACAAAGTGATGTATCTCATCGCGCAGGAACGCTCCGATGTTAACGTTCTCAAGAATGAATTCAACGCGCTCAACCGTGCGGTCCAGGCGAGCGCGATACGGCGCGTAAAAACGCATCCCGTGCCGTGTCTCGTAGTTAGTGAGAGCGAAGAAACCGACGAGAAGAGCGAGCGTGGCCAGAATAAAGATAACGTGTATCATAACTATCATCGGGCGGAGAGACGAGAGAATTGGCTTATCTCTACGCGCTCGCCGAACTTCTGCGTAGCCTCGTCAAGCAGGTTTTGAACCGTCTTGCTCGCATCTTTTATGTACGGCTGTTCAAGCAGTCCCTCAGTGTTCTCAGGGTCCATCGCTGAAATCTGCATAGCGAGTTCACGCGCGAGCACGGCGAATTCCGGATTCTTGGCTACAAAGTCTGTTTCGCACGAGAGGACGACCATCGCACCTATGTTTCCGTCGTGCGTGTAGCTCCCTATCGCGCCGGCCGAGAGGGTGCGGCCGGCTTTTTTAAGGGCAGACGCCCCCGAACTTTTCTTCAACACCTCCAGCGCTTTTGTAGGGTCGCCATCGGCCTCTTCAAGCGCTTTCTTACACTGCATGACGGACACTCCCGTCATTTCGCGCAGTTCCTTAATGCTTTCAGTCGTGATTTCCATAGTTCATAAATAATAACACATTAAGGCCGCGCAGAAATCCATTTTTTCTGCGAGTGGCTGCAGTGCCTCGAGCGAGCAAAAAAATGAATTTCTGCGCGGCTCCTACGCAGATTGCCCTTTCGCAAACGCTTCCGTGAGCTCGGAGAGAATCAGTTCCACAGTCTTTCTGGACGTATCGTTGGCGACTATCGGGTACGCCGCATCCTTAATGTTGCAGTCCGAACTCATAATAGCGATAATCGGGATGCCGGCACTATTCGCCTCTTTCACAGCGTGTTTCTCGTGCTTTGTGTCAACGACCAAGAGAGCATCCGGCTTCTTCACCATCGTGGTGATGCCATCAAGCCGCTCCATAAGCCTCTTCTGCTCACGCCCAATCATAACCAGTTCCAGCTTCGTGTGTTGCTTCGCGAGTGTGCCAGCTGCCGATTTCTCGGTGAGCTCGGCGAGCCGGTCAATTCGCTTCTTGATTTCAACCCAATTGGAAATGGTACCGCCAAGCCAGCGAGCCGCCACATACGGCGCACCGATTTCCTGTGCCGCTCTTTTAACTAACGTAGAAATCTCTACTTTACCGCCGACAAACAGTACAGTCTTCCCTTCTTTCGCCAAAGCGGACATAACGGCCTTTGCAGTTTCAAGCTGTTCTGTTGTCTTAACCAAATCTATAATCTCCTGCCGTCCCTTCGTACCTACCAGATACGGCTTCATAGACGGGTGCCTGCGGCTCTTCACCTGTGCGAAATGCGCCCCCGTATCAAAGAGGCGCTGAATCTCTGCCATTCCCTTCACATCAGACATTATTCAGCCACTTTACCCGAATCCCCCTCGTAAAGCAAGTGTTTACAAGGTTCAACCTTGTAGAAATCTACTGTTATAATATGCGATGCTATGACACGGACTCTTTCATTTGCTCCTGACGAGTTTTATCATGTCTACAACCGTGGCACGGAAAAGAGAAACGTCTTTATGTCGCGTGCTGACCGAAATCGTTTTCTTGCGCTCTTGTATCTTGCAAATCAAAGCGAGCCTACGGACTTAAAATTACAAGGTTCAACCTTGTTAGAAATAACCGAGCAGAGAACTGGTGATCCACTTGTCGAGATTGTCGCATACTGTTTGATGCCGAATCATTTCCATTTACTGATTCGCGAGCTTGAGGAAGGCGGTATTAGCAAGTTCATGCAGAAGCTCACTACTGGCTACACGATGTATTTCAATAAGAAATATGAACGCAATGGTTCACTTTTCCAAGGAAGATTTAAAGCAACACATGTTGCTGACGACAGATATCTGCGTTATCTCATTTCCTACATTCATCTTAATCCTGTGAAACTCATTGAACCGAAATGGAAAGAGACTGGCATTATGGATATTGTGCGTGCTGAACGATATCTGGAAGAATATGCGCAATCAAGCTATCTAGACTACCTCGGCAGAAAACGGCCAGAGACCATGATTCTTGATCGCGAAGCGTTACCAGAATATTTTACATCCGGAGTTGATTTTAAAACTTTCGTCACAGAATGGCTTACCTACAGCCCAGAATAATACAAGGTTCAACCTTGTAAATTTGAGGCGGAGCGGAGGGAGGTGATGATGTCGTCTATGTTGCCGGCTAGAAGCTTCGGGAGATTGTGCCACGATTCTTTTAAGCGGTGGTCTGTGACTCTGTCTTGGAGGTAATTATATGTGCGAATCTTCTCGGAACGGTCGCCTGTGCCTATCTGCGCTTTGCGTTCCGCAGAATGCTTCTTCGCCTCTTCTTCTTCGTGCAGTTGTTCCAGCTTTG
>ERZ1292629.2746-Hain-H43-01um-R1-2746-length-14385-cov-5_pt1 | contig 14385 bp, 5 predicted proteins | sample MGYA00564399_ERZ1292629 | MGnify/ENA primary metagenome ERZ1292629 (study PRJEB36523, sample SAMEA6512636) | groundwater metagenome | collected 2019-01-08 | study: AquaDiva: Metagenomics assemblies of 32 groundwater samples
GTTTCATTTCAAAAGCATCATCTACCATAAATGCGGATTTAACCATTACCGGCAACTCCACCACCACCTCGGCCACTTCGACCAATCTTTTCTCCACCACCGCCTCTTCCACCAATCTCTTCGCCACCAACTTAACCGCCGGCCCCTCAACTCTAGGCGCCATCACTTCCAGCGGAGCTCTCTCTCTCGGGTCCAACACCATCACTTCCGGCTTGATTAACTCCCAAACCATCTCTTCCGCCGCCAACTTCACCGGCACTCTGACCGTAACCGGGGGACTGACATCTCTCTCCAATCTCCTCCTTTCCGGCTCCACCACCCTCCAGAACTTCACCGCCTGGGAGGCCACCACCACCTCGGCCACCTCGACTAATTTCTACATATCCGGAAATATCGCGATAGCATCTACTTCTCCATGGGGCAAACTTTCAGTTGAACTTGATACTCAAAATCCGGCTCTCGTTGTTTCCAATCAAGGCAGTAGCACCCCCTCCTTTTATGTAGGCGGCGTTAATCAAAATGGTTTTGTCGGAATTGGCACGACCACTGCTCCGTCACTGGCGCGGCTTATTATGGACGGTTCAATGTCAGCGTCTGGCGCGGCTACGGCTGTAACCGGCATACATCAGATTTTCACTTTCAACCCGACATCAAACAATACTATTCAAGTGGGGAACCGCCTCGTTCTTCAGAACATCACTTCCGGCGCGGCGACAAATACGGCAGTAGCGCAAATCATCCGCATTATAGACAACAGCGGTACCTCCAATCTCACTCGCGGTCTGGAAGTGGTCGCGAGCGCGGGGAATACGACTTATGGCGTAAACACGGGCGTGCGCACCACCGGCCACACCTTCGGTCTCCAAGCGCTCACTACCGGACTGGCCGGCGGCACTTCCACCCCGGCGGCTATTTATGGAGAAATTACCGGAACAACGCAAGGTGACGCCCTGCGCCTTTACAGCTCAAATATAACCGCCTCTGTACAAAACATGGCGCAGTTCTATCAGCAGTCCACGGCCTTTGTCGGAACCGGATTGCTCATGAACTTCGGCGCCGGCGGCGGATCATTCACTGGTGATTTTCTTAATCTTCAGGTTAATGCCGCTACAAGGTTTAGGATAAGCAATATGGGGACGACCACTATCGGTGACGGCACCAACAGCGCCGGTTTGCGCGTACTTAAGGGCAGTATCTGCGTTGACGACGACGGCACTTGTACTGGCACAACGACCGGCGCCGTGGCCGCCGTGAGTTTCCTAACGGGTAAAACCGATGACCTTGCGGAAACTTATTATTCAACGACAACACTTGAGCGCGGAGACATCGTTTATACGGCCGGAAAGTATGGTATCGGAAAAGCAAGCACTTCCTCGCAGCCAATTATCGGTGTCGTTTCTACCCGTCCCGGTTTCCTGCTCGCCGCCGGAGAGGAAGGTATCACTCCGCCAGCAGAAGGAACGGCGTACCCAATTGGTCTTGCCGGTCGCGTGCCGATTAAAGTTTCAAACGAGAACGGCAACATAAATGTCGGCGACCGCATTACGTTATCAAACGTTTCCGGTGTCGGGATGAAAGATAATGGGCGCGGCGGAACGGCCGTCGGAATCGCCCTAGAGACCTTTGACGGCATATTCTACCTATCGGAAGCCACTCGGGAAAACGAGGCGGTCAAAATGCCAATTGGTGAACCAGTTTGCACACCCCAAAATAATGCATCCGATTCGAAAGTCGGGGGTGGGCAAGACGTGGAAGGGAGCAGTATCCCCGTTTTAAATTCTCCCGATTTGGGGAATGGAAACGCAGAAAATTGCATTCAGCCGATGGAATACGTAAAACCGGAAGCCGGAATAGCCAAGGACGAAACAATGCCAAACGGCACATCGGTGAAAGTCGGGAAAATTCTCATGTTCATAAACCTAAGTTACCGCGAGCTTACAGTGAATAGCGGCGTTGCCGCCGAGCCGGCGAAATATTTTGAAGAAAATCTTAACCTGAAAGGAAACGAAATGCTTGAAGTTGGCGGAATTTACGGGATATCAAACAAATGGTCAATAGACGAGGAGGGAAACATGGTAGCCAATACAGTTAGAGCGAAAAAAGTTATCGCCGAGGAAACGCTTGAGGTTGGTTCAAGCGCCTTGCCGTCGGGCATTACCATTTACGACGTGGATACGAAAACGCCCTACTGCATTCAAATCAAAGGTGGTTTGGTGACTTCAACGTCAGGGGCTTGTCAAGCCGCCGCCGCGGGAAGTGGAATAAACGGAGGCGGAGGGGGCAACGCGCCAACCGAAAACGGTACCATTGAAACGGCGACAGATTCCACAAACACAACCGCAACAACCTCATCGGAAACTTCAAGCGGAGATTCCGGTTCAACTTCAATAACCGATAGCGCAACGCCATCCGATACAGATGCTTCTCCAGCGGTCTCATCGGAAACAAGCAGTGACGCATCATCCAGCGAACCAGCGCCGTCGGTTTCGGAAAGCCCAACCCCAACCCCGCCGACATCGGAAACGACCAGTTCTCCGCCCGCGACCCAGTAATCAAACATCCGATATTCGTACGTAGTCAAAAAATATGTGAACTTATTTAACTGTAAAAATAAAATGAAGCTCCACGGGCAAGCCCGTGGTATCCGTTTGTTACGGTCAAACCCTGCTGGCTTGCCCGTGGAGCGGAATCCCGCACCGAAAACCATTCATCCATGGATAACCCCGTGGTTTTCTGGTGCGTGGACAAACTCCGTAAATTCTCAAGTATATGCAAACTTGTTTTTTATAGTTTTTGTTTCATTAATTGGTTTATATATTTTCATTCCAAAAGTGGTATCGGCAGATTACCAATTCATCCCCACCGCGGGCAACATTGTTACCGGCACCAATCAAATCATAAACGCCACCTTGGCGCCTACCGCCGAGACCAGTTTGGGCTCATACAAAGCTCTTCTGGCGGATGATACCCGCTATTGGGGCGCGACCTCCACCGCCAGCGGCATAGATATGCAAGTAACGCTCGGGAACGTGGCCTTAAACGGGGCCAACAAACTCATCATTCAAACGGACCTTGATATTGACGCCACCGTGCCCAATCTTTTAATCCAAATTTGCGACTGGACTTCAGCCACCAACGTGGATAATCAGGCAAACGGGCAATGTACCGGCGGCGGCTGGCGCACGCTGAACTCCCGGAACGCCGTCAATTTTCCGGTCTATTATACCAGCGCCACCGGCGCCACTCTCCAGTGGCATGTCTATGACGGATACTTTGCCACCACCAGCGCCGCCGGAGGAGTGCCTATCTCCACCCCGCTTTCCAACTTCGTCAACGGCTCCAATCAAACTTTAATTCGTTACTTCGCCACCACTTCGGTAACTTCCGTGGTGGCCGTGGACTTCCTGCGCATGTTCGCCGTGGTTGACCCCATATACCAGGCCTCCGGATTTACCAATTTAGGTTCGGGCGTTCCCACTGGCACCTATCACAACACCATAGCCATTGGCAACTCGGCCACGGCTCAAACCATTCAAACCGGCGACGCCGTCAATCTCTCTGTCCCCGGCACGGCCGGCACGATATCCGACTTTTACCTCTCCTTCGGCAATATCAAAACCTACACCGGCATGAACACCATTTTAGTCAACACCGACGCCCTGTGTTCTGCCGCCACGCTCAACCTTAACTACACCTTTGCCGTTCGCAACTTCACCACTTCGGCCTGGGAAGACATAACCGGCCCCGTTGATTGCTCGGTCACGGCGGTGGTCCGGACCTTCGCTAAAAATAACATGGCCAACATAAGTGACTACATCTCCGGGGGCGAAGTGCGCATCAGAGTGTACGGTTCCATCAACAGCACCACTAATATTCAACTGGACACCATGTACGTCATCTTGGGCACCACCAACAGCGGTGCCAATGACTTTGAAGTTTCTTTCGGCACCACCACCGCCGGCAGACTGCACATCGATCCTTCAACCGGGTCCGACCAAATCAACGCCATGGCCAGCGACGGGACATACATGTACCTAGCTGGCCTTGATTCTTTCGGCATAGACAACCGCTGGCGGCTGGAGAAGAGAAACTTAAGCGACGGCGCTCTGGTCAGCACTTTCGGCACTGGCGGCGTGGTCGTTTCAGATCCCTCAATCAACTCCGACCAGATACTCGCCATTGCCACCACCTCCGACGCCGTCTTCATTGCCGGTTTTGACTCTATTGTTTCAACGACCGACTCCGCCTGGCGAGTGGAGAAGTATGACATTACCACCGGGGCTCCGGTCACAGCCTTTGGATTAAATGGTGTGCTGAGAAGTAACCCCTCGGCCCGCCTTGACAGGATCCGCGGCATTGCCGCCGACGCCACCGACATCTATATCGTTGGAGACGACCTCGCCGTGAGCACCACCAACGGCCGGTGGAGAATTCAAAAGCACAACATTGTGACCGGGGCCACCACCACCGCCTTTGATACGGACGGCATCGTCACCTATGACCCCTCTGTAGCGCTTGACACTCCCTACGCCATTAAACTGGACGGAGCAGGCAACATTTTCGTGGCCGGCTCGGCTTCCACCACTTTAAACGGCATCGGCTGGAACATTCAAAAGATAAGCGCCTCCGACGGCTCTTTGGTCACGGCTTTTTCCGGCGATGGCATACTTAACGATACCAATCCCAGCGCGGTCACGGATGAAGCCCTGGCCTTAGCCCTAAACGGAACTGACATTTTTGTCACCGGCTATGACGGAGTGCAGGGCGGCGCCTCTCCCCAACAGTGGCGCACCCAGAAGTATAATATTACCACCGGAGCCACCACCACCGCCTTTGGAGTAAACGGCGCGGTCACCTTTAATAATACGACTACTGCCGACAACGACCAGGCCAAAGCCATCGCCATTAACAGCACCGATGTCTATGTGGCCGGTTTTGACGACGACGATGCCGGACGGGCAAGAATCTATAAATACGACATCGTGACCGGAGCCACTTCCACAGACTCTTTCGGCCGCGCTGGCACGGTCATGTCTGAAGACGGCGGGGACGACCGGTTTAATGCCATCTTTCTCAACGGCAACTATCTCTATGTCGGCGGCTACGGCACGGGGCCGGGCAACAACCAGTGGATTGTGGAGAAAAGAGAAAAATCGTCGGGTCTTTTGGCCACCACCACCTTCCCGGCCATTACCGGAGTGGCGGCCACCAGAGACATTGATACCACCGCTACCTCGACCAACGTTTGGAGCATTCAGTCCGAAGATGAAACGACAGACATGAGCCACGATTTCTATTCAATGGACAACGGGGCCAGCAACTCCACCGTTGAAGAAGCCACTTCGGCCAACATCAACTTCTCGGTTACCGCTCCGACTAACGCCGCCATTACCAGCGCCATGTTTGCCGGACGGTACATGTCCGGAGCGGGCGGAAGCGCCCAGCTGACCATCAGAGATTACTCGGGTCTTTCCAACACCTTGGCCGGCACGACCGAGGGAGGATGGAGCTTAATCGGAGCCGCTTCCACTATCGCCCAAGTTTACACCGACCCGGTTACCGTCGGCACCGTAGCTTTAGGCGGCATTCACGGATATATCTCCAACGCCGACGACTACATTGATCTGGTGGGCAATAAGATGAACCTGCGTCTGCCCACCACCGTGGGCTCGGCTTCCACCACCAACACCACCATGATGTGGGATTTTGCCTTTGTGTCTTTGCAATGGGCAGAAGATGCGAATCGTCCCTCCCGGCGCTCTCAATTCATCCCCACCGCGGGCAACATCGTTACCGGCACCAATCAAATCATAAACGCCACCTTGGCGCCTACCGCCGAGACCAGTTTGGGCTCATACAAAGCTCTTCTGGCGGATGATACCCGCTATTGGGGCGCGACCTCCACCGCCAGCGGCATAGATATGCAAGTAACGCTCGGGAACGTGGCCTTAAACGGGGCCAACAAACTCATCATTCAAACGGACCTTGATATTGACGCCACCGTGCCCAATCTTTTAATCCAAATTTGCGACTGGACTTCAGCCACCAACGTGGATAATCAGGCAAACGGGCAATGTACCGGCGGCGGCTGGCGCACGCTGAACTCCCGGAACGCCGTCAATTTTCCGGTCTATTATACCAGCGCCACCGGCGCCACTCTCCAGTGGCATGTCTATGACGGATACTTTGCCACCACCAGCGCCGCCGGAGGAGTGCCTATCTCCACCCCGCTTTCCAACTTCGTCAACGGCTCCAATCAAACTTTAATTCGTTACTTCGCCACCACTTCGGTAACTTCCGTGGTGGCCGTGGACTTCCTGCGCATGTTCGCCGTGGTTGACCCCATATACCAGGCCTCCGGATTTACCAATTTAGGTTCGGGCGTTCCCACTGGCACCTATCACAACACCATAGCCATTGGCAACTCGGCCACGGCTCAAACCATTCAAACCGGCGACGCCGTCAATCTCTCTGTCCCCGGCACGGCCGGCACGATATCCGACTTTTACCTCTCCTTCGGCAATATCAAAACCTACACCGGCATGAACACCATTTTAGTCAACACCGACGCCCTGTGTTCTGCCGCCACGCTCAACCTTAACTACACCTTTGCCGTTCGCAACTTCACCACTTCGGCCTGGGAAGACATAACCGGCCCCGTTGATTGCTCGGTCACGGCGGTGGTCCGGACCTTCGCTAAAAATAACATGGCCAACATAAGTGACTACATCTCCGGGGGCGAAGTGCGCATCAGAGTGTACGGTTCCATCAACAGCACCACTAATATTCAACTGGACACCATGTACGTCATCTTGGGCACCACCAACAGCGGTGCCAATGACTTTGAAGTTTCTTTCGGCACCACCACCGCCGGCAGACTGCACATCGATCCTTCAACCGGGTCCGACCAAATCAACGCCATGGCCAGCGACGGGACATACATGTACCTAGCTGGCCTTGATTCTTTCGGCATAGACAACCGCTGGCGGCTGGAGAAGAGAAACTTAAGCGACGGCGCTCTGGTCAGCACTTTCGGCACTGGCGGCGTGGTCGTTTCAGATCCCTCAATCAACTCCGACCAGATACTCGCCATTGCCACCACCTCCGACGCCGTCTTCATTGCCGGTTTTGACTCTATTGTTTCAACGACCGACTCCGCCTGGCGAGTGGAGAAGTATGACATTACCACCGGGGCTCCGGTCACAGCCTTTGGATTAAATGGTGTGCTGAGAAGTAACCCCTCGGCCCGCCTTGACAGGATCCGCGGCATTGCCGCCGACGCCACCGACATCTATATCGTTGGAGACGACCTCGCCGTGAGCACCACCAACGGCCGGTGGAGAATTCAAAAGCACAACATTGTGACCGGGGCCACCACCACCGCCTTTGATACGGACGGCATCGTCACCTATGACCCCTCTGTAGCGCTTGACACTCCCTACGCCATTAAACTGGACGGAGCAGGCAACATTTTCGTGGCCGGCTCGGCTTCCACCACTTTAAACGGCATCGGCTGGAACATTCAAAAGATAAGCGCCTCCGACGGCTCTTTGGTCACGGCTTTTTCCGGCGATGGCATACTTAACGATACCAATCCCAGCGCGGTCACGGATGAAGCCCTGGCCTTAGCCCTAAACGGAACTGACATTTTTGTCACCGGCTATGACGGAGTGCAGGGCGGCGCCTCTCCCCAACAGTGGCGCACCCAGAAGTATAATATTACCACCGGAGCCACCACCACCGCCTTTGGAGTAAACGGCGCGGTCACCTTTAATAATACGACTACTGCCGACAACGACCAGGCCAAAGCCATCGCCATTAACAGCACCGATGTCTATGTGGCCGGTTTTGACGACGACGATGCCGGACGGGCAAGAATCTATAAATACGACATCGTGACCGGAGCCACTTCCACAGACTCTTTCGGCCGCGCTGGCACGGTCATGTCTGAAGACGGCGGGGACGACCGGTTTAATGCCATCTTTCTCAACGGCAACTATCTCTATGTCGGCGGCTACGGCACGGGGCCGGGCAACAACCAGTGGATTGTGGAGAAAAGAGAAAAATCGTCGGGTCTTTTGGCCACCACCACCTTCCCGGCCATTACCGGAGTGGCGGCCACCAGAGACATTGATACCACCGCTACCTCGACCAACGTTTGGAGCATTCAGTCCGAAGATGAAACGACAGACATGAGCCACGATTTCTATTCAATGGACAACGGGGCCAGCAACTCCACCGTTGAAGAAGCCACTTCGGCCAACATCAACTTCTCGGTTACCGCTCCGACTAACGCCGCCATTACCAGCGCCATGTTTGCCGGACGGTACATGTCCGGAGCGGGCGGAAGCGCCCAGCTGACCATCAGAGATTACTCGGGTCTTTCCAACACCTTGGCCGGCACGACCGAGGGAGGATGGAGCTTAATCGGAGCCGCTTCCACTATCGCCCAAGTTTACACCGACCCGGTTACCGTCGGCACCGTAGCTTTAGGCGGCATTCACGGATATATCTCCAACGCCGACGACTACATTGATCTGGTGGGCAATAAGATGAACCTGCGTCTGCCCACCACCGTGGGCTCGGCTTCCACCACCAACACCACCAAGATGTGGGATTTTGCCATGTCTAGCCTTCAATGGGTAGAGACGGGAGCACCGGGAACACCGACATTAACCCAAGCTTACTATCGCTGGCGGGATGACAACGGGGGTGAAACAGGCGCTTCTTTCGCCGTAGCCACCGACACTCCTTTGACGAGCAACGTTTATATAGGTGATCGTCGGCGCCTCCGTTTTTTACTCTCTAACACCGGGAATGGGACGGCCACCGGTTATACTTACCGCTTGGAACACGCTTCAACTTCCTGCACTACTTGGTTGCCGGTGCCGGCCTCGGCTACTACCGAGCATTGGCAAATGGATGCAAGCGGGAACATGCTTGACAACACCGCGACCACAGATTTCTTCCCGGGGATTACCAATCCTTCGGGAAAAACTTTTGTGGCCGGGGCCGTGAAAACAACGGGCAACCAAACAGACGCCATCACTCTTTCCAGTACCCAGTTTACCGAGCTGGAATACTCCATTCGCTCAACGTCGCTGGTGACGTCAGGCACCACTTATTGTTTCCGCCTGACCAATGCGGGTTCCATAACTAACTTTGCTTATACCGTCCAGCCGCAGATTAGCGTACAACCGATTTCTAACCGACCAACTGGCGGCGGCGAGGGAAGCGAGCCAGGCGGCGGCGGTTCCCCGGTAAGCGGCGGCGGAGCGGGTGGGGGAGGCGGCGGCGAACCCGAAGGTGGCGGTTCACCACAAGGCGGCGGAAATCCCGATGGAGGAGGGGGAGATTCGGGATATTTATACAGCAAAAGTAATCTGGCCGCGGTTTTTGAAACTCGTTTTTCAGGGAGTATTAGCAATATAATTATAGCTATAACCAGATTACTTTTTAGGTAGAAGCTTGAATTGTGATATAATCACTTCATTAAAAATAAGCAATGAATTAACACAATGTCTTTTTTCAAGGAACAATTTGAGAAGAATAAAAAGCAATTTATCGGGGCAGTAATTGTCACAGTTATAATTCTTATCGCCGGGTCGTGGTATTATTACCGTGAGAAGAAGTCGCATACTTATTACGCGGTTTTCCTGACCAATAATCAGGTTTATTTCGGCAACCTAAGAGATAAAGATGATAAGTATATAAAATTGACCGATGTTTCTTACCTACAGGCGCCGGACCCGAGCAAGCCAGAGCAAGTTCAGCTGATTCGGCGGGGGACAGAACTGCACAGTCCAAGCGGCGATATGTTCATAAACAGCAGCCAGATTCTTTTTATTGAGGAATTAACAAGCGCTTCACAGGTGTCAAAGACCATAGAGGATTACAAAAAAGCTCAAGTTAAGTAAACAATCTATTTACTTGGACGACTTGGACGTTTCGTTTCCAAGTATTAAAATGTTTATATGAGAAAGAAACCTTTTGTAGCGGGTGAATATTATCACGTTTACAATCGTGGGGTAGATAAACGCAATATTTTTTCTGACCAGAATGATGTACAAAGGTTTTTGCAAAGCATGAGGGAATTTAATACTAAAGAGCCGATAGGCAGTATATATGAAAATTCTTTTGTAAAACCCCAACTTGGACGTGAAACGTCCAAGTTGCCCAAGTTGGGGAAACTGCCAAAATCTAATCAGAAATTAGTTGATTTTATTGCATATTGCTTAAATCCAAATCATTTTCATTTTATCCTAAGACCCCTCAGTGATAATGGATTAAGTGAATTTATAAAAAGATTAGCGGGTGGTTATACAAAATTTTTTAATAATAAAAGCAACAGAATCGGAGTCCTATTTCAGGGAGTGTTTAAGTCAATTCATGTAAATAGTAACAAATACTTACTCTATTTGAGTGCTTATGTAAATCTAAATAATGAAGTTCACCAACTTGGAAACGAAACGTCCAAGTCGTCCAAGTTGGTAAGGAATAGTTTTAATGAGTATATAAATAACGAGCCTGGCTTTTGCACAAAGGAGATTATTTTGGAGCAGTTTAATTCAAAGAAGGAATACGGTATATTTGTAAAAGAGGTGGTGGGCGAAATCGCCAAAAGAAGAAAGGAAGATAAGGATTTTGAAAAATTATTGTTAGAATAAGCTAACTTGGAAACGAAACATCCAAATAGCATCCAAATAGTATAAATTGTGAATATATTTAGGCGAAAAAAACAAGTTATCGCGTTTTATTGGCGACATAGAGCGAGAGAAATGCAAAAGTACAACTTCTGTATTTCCGAGCCGAGGAGCCAATATAGGTCTAATCCCCCGCGCTCTTGGCGCGGGGTCAAATATCTTTTTGCGCTTACAGTGTTTGTTTTTTCCTTGTGGGGAGGAAACGCAATTGCTCAACAATTTAATTCTTCGTCATTTAAGGTAGAGAGTCCGGTTGTCGCGCCGGGAGGTTATTCCAGTTCCAATAGTTACCGTTTAAACAGCGTGTTGTATCAAATGTCCATTGGCACTAGTTCCTCGTCTTCCTTTGGCGGAGCTTCGGGATTTCTTTATTTTCCTTTTGTCACGACACCGGTTGTTTCCGCGACGGCCGGAGTGAACGAAGTGGCTCTTAGTTGGTCGGCCGCGACCGGTTACCTTGGCTGGAATGTCGGTGGTTACAATTACGGGCAAGGGAGCGTATCCGGCGGACCCTATTCATACACAAATGTCGGGAATGTGACAAGTGCCACCGCAAGCGGACTTACAGCCGGAACTACATATTACTTCGTTATTCAGGTAAAAGATGTTTTTGGCACCGTCGTCGCTACTTCAACCGAAGTATCGGCCGCGCCGACGGCGCCGGCAACCCCCTCTCCTCCCGGCGGAGGAGGCGGAGGGGGGGGAGGAGGAGGGGGCGGCGCGCCTAGCGACGTGTACTACGGCCCGGCCGTTGTTAATTTTTCCGGTCGGGCATATCCTTTGAGTGTTGTGACACTACTGAAGGATGCGCAAGTGGCGGTCACTACGGCAGCAGGCCCCGATGCCAATTTCCAAATATCTCTAACCGGCCTTTCCACCGGCAGTTACCTTTTTTCCGTTTATAGCGAAGACAAAAATAGACGACGGTCCAGTTTGCTCACATTCCCGGTAAGTGTTACCGTCGGCGCCAAGACGAACATTACAGGAATCTTTTTGGCGCCAACCATCGGCACCGACAAGAGTGAAGTGAAAAAGGGGGATGACATCGCCATTTTCGGACAAAGTGTTCCTAACGGCGACATTACCTTTGTGGTAAATTCAGAAGAGGACTTTTTTGCCCGGGCCAAGGCCGACGTAAGCGGCGTGTATCTTTCCAATTTTGACACAGTCGTGCTTGATTATGGCCAGCACACCGCCAAATCAAAAGCGGCGTTAGTTTCTGAAGTCAGCCCCTTCGGTTCTGCCGTCGGATTCAAGGTTGGGACAAGAAATGTTCTTGCCAGTCCGTTCTTGGCCTGTCCGGAAAAGGCCGATTTTAACGGCGACTGTCGGGTCAATCTCGTTGATTTCTCCATCGCTGCGTATTGGTACAAGCGCCCTCTTACGGCGGAATTTGCGGCGGTAGAAAAAGTCAAACTAAACGGCGACGGCAAAATTAATCTTGTTGATTCCAGTGTAATGGCTTATTACTGGACGGGGTAGTGAATACAAGAATATAGAATTTAGAATGTAGAATATAGGGAGATGCAAGATTGAAATACAGGGCAAGAATATAGAATTTAGAATGTAGAATATAGGGAGATGCAAGATTGAAATATAAGACAAAAATATAGAAATACGAATGAAAAGCGAAATAAAATCTTTTAGAAATTTGATAGTTTGGCAAAAATCAGCTGATTTGGCAGTTTTGGTTTACCGCTACACAGAAAAATTTCCGCGCTCAGAACAAAATGGTTTAGTAAATCAGATGCGTCGGGCAGTAGTTTCCGTCTCTTCAAATATTGCCGAGGGGTTTAAACGAAATCATAAAAAAGAGAAAGTTCAATTCTATGCTGTATCATATGGCTCTGTCTCAGAGCTGGAAAGTCAAATAGAAATTTCTAAAAGATTGAATTATCTCAACGAAAAACAATCAAGCGAATTACTTAATTTAGTTATAGAAATATCCAAAATGACCGATAGCCTTATACGGTCTACTAATAATAATTTTTCTAGGTCTTATGTTCTGAATTCTATATTCTTTTTATTTTTCCTATATTCTGTATTCTATATTCTAAATCCTTCTTCAGCTTTGGCGGCGCGCTTTTCTGTCGAAACGCCAAAGGATACCGGCATGGAACAATTTGTGGCGAAGATATATCTGGACACGGAGGGAGTTTCAATAAATGCCATTGAGGGAAGTATTGCACTTTTAAAATCGGCCAAGGTCCAAATACGGGCTGATAATTCCGATGTGCCTTTCTGGGTTGACCAGCCAATACTAAATGCTTCAAAAAGAACCATTTCGTTTTCCGGAATTATTCCGAACGGTTATCCCGGGAACAGGGCGTTTCTCTTTTCCATCGTCTTTTCTGACGGAAACGCATTTTCGGGAACGCGTTTTTCCGGTACGGCCTACAAAAACGATGGTCTAGGGACAAAGTTAGCGATTGAAGAAAATAGAACGTCAATTATCCGTCTTGCCAGCGTTTCTCTCCCGGACATTTCGGATGACCGCGAACCGCCTGAAACATTTACCCCTCTTCTGGGCAATGACCCGGCCAATCCCGATATTTATGCCGTCTTTTTCGCGACCCAAGACAAATTTTCCGGTATTGACCACTACGAAGTTGCCGAAGCCCGGCCGACGCTTTTTGGGCTTGCTCCCAAAGTGCTTACTTTTGAGAAAGCGGTATCGCCATATAACTTGAGCGACCAAGACAAGGCAAGCTTTATTTATGTAAAAGCGGTTGACAGAAACGGCAATGAACGCGTGGAAAAGATTTCCCCAGAAAATCGCTTTCTCGCTTACCGCTTTGCGTTGTTTCTCGGTATAATACTGTTATTGCTTATCGGCGCAATTGGTTATGTCGGGAAAAAGTTTAGGCGCGGTAAATAATTCGTATAACAATGAAAGCTCGGTTCTTTCGTTTCGCCACAGTTTTTGCCGCGGAAACGGCAGTTGTCGCATGCCTGTTTCTTTTCGCGCCACCTTCGGTATCGGCGGCAAATCTGTACTTTTCGCCTTCATCCGGCAACTACGGAACCGGACAGACATTCACGGTTTCCATATATGCCGGAAGCACCGATCAGTCAATGAACGCGATTTCCGGCGTAGTTGTTTTTCCGTCCGACAAACTTTCTGTCGTTTCGCTCTCTAAATCCGCTTCCATAGTGTCGCTTTGGGTTCAGGAACCGTCTTTCTCCAACGGAGCCGGAACGGTGAATTTTGAAGGCATTGTTTTAAACCCCGGTTATACCGGTAGCGCCGGAAAAATTATTACCATTGCTTTTAAAACTAAGCAGGCCGGTAATGCTGCTTTATCTTTTACCTCAAGTTCATTGCTGGCTAATGACGGGAAGGGGACGAATATTCTCTCCGGTATCGGAACGGCTAATTTTTCGATTGGAATCACACCGAAAGAATCCACCACCTCTACTGTTTCTTCAGGCGCGCCTCAAGCGCCTAAGATAACTTCACCCACTCATCCCGATCCCGGTCAATGGTATTCAAAGAGCGATGCGACATTTGAATGGACAGTGCCTCAAGACGCAACTCGTGTTCGCGTACTCTATGATAAGTTTCCGTATTCGCAACCGACGGTTGCCTACAATGCGTCGCTCGTTAAAAAAGATATCACCAGTGCCGCCGATGGTATATGGTATTTCCACGCGCAATTCACCAATAGTAACGGGTCAGGGG
>ERZ1292629.2747-Hain-H43-01um-R1-2747-length-14379-cov-7_pt1 | contig 14379 bp, 13 predicted proteins | sample MGYA00564399_ERZ1292629 | MGnify/ENA primary metagenome ERZ1292629 (study PRJEB36523, sample SAMEA6512636) | groundwater metagenome | collected 2019-01-08 | study: AquaDiva: Metagenomics assemblies of 32 groundwater samples
GACCGCGCGGATGATTTCTTGAGTAATGACGCCGAGTTCAATTTCATCATGGCGAAGGATGAGTCTGCCGGCATCAATACGCGAGACTTCAAGGAGCATGTTTACCAACTGAATCATTTTCTCGGTGTTCTCGGTAAGCATGACCAGGTACGAGGTATCGGCCGCGGACTTGGATGGAGTGCCGTTCTTATTACGCGACATCACACCCAGAGTCCATTTAAAGATCGAAAGCGGGGAGCGGAGCTGATGCGAAACTATGGCAATGAATTCAGTCTTAATCCGGTTGGCCTCGGCGATCTGCCGGAAACCGTGGATAATGAAATTGCCGATGACGAAAATGGCCACGGCAATGCCGAGAACGATGAGCGCCACAACCTCGGGCTCGGCAACGTAACGATTGGCCAAGAGCCAGGATAGGAGTATGGCCGTGATGTTGACCGCCCCCATCACCACAAAAAGAAACGGCGGACAGGCCCATATCTCCAATCGCGCATCGCGGCATTCGCCTAAAATATTCAGCCCCTTGAAGAGCTCCGGCATTGATTCAGTATAGCATGGGCGACGCGGCCTTGACAGATTATTTATTCAGCCATATCATGGGGATGCTCTAGATTAGATGGTCCGCCGGCTCGCCCCGTTACTCCCCGTCTTGAAGGACGGGGTTTCTTTTCAGAGCTGGTACTATCGGCCATCATACTATTCAAACTATGGAGGAGTAACGGAGCGAGGCGGACCTTTATAAAAGGTGATACCAATCTACCAATTGCGAATTCGCAATTCGCCAGATTGGCATAAGATTTGTAGATTGGCATTATAGCACATGGATTTACGAAGTTTTGGACAAGCCATCCAGGAACTGGCCGAAGAGAAGGGCGTGGCCGAATCAAAAGTCATCGAGACGATTGAACTGGCCATTGCTGCGGCCTACAAGAAGGATTACGGCAAAAAAGGACAGATCATCCGGGCTCGATTTGACCCCGCCTCGGGCGAGCTTAGCTTTTCTCAAATAAAAATTGCGGTTGATGAAACCACGGTCAAAAGCGAGGAGGAGATCCGGACTGAAGAAGCCGCACGTCACATCTCAGCCGCCGCTCCCGGCGAAGTCGAACCGCCAAAGAAAGAAACAGAGGAGAGCGAGGATGCGGCCGAGGAGCCCTCGCCGGAAATAAAAAAAGTCCGCTTCAATCCCGAACGGCACATCATGCTTGAAGAGGCGCGGCGCATAAAGCCTGACGCCCAGCCTGGCGAAGAATTGGAATTTCCGTTGGAAGAGAAGAGCGGATTCGGCCGCATTGCCTCACAGACGGCGAAACAAGTGATCATCCAGCGCATCCGCGAGGCTGAACGCGAAGCCACCTACTCGGAATTCAAGGACAAAGAAGGCGAGATCATATCCGGCCTTGTCCAGCGGATCGAAGGCCGCAATGCCTTCTTGGATCTCGGACGAGGTGTGGGCGTCTTGACGTATGAGGAGCAAATTCCACGGGAGAGACTGGGCTTGGGCGATCGTGTCAAATCTCTCCTAACCCTGGTCACCAAAGATCCCAAAGGACCTGGCATATACCTCTCCCGCTCTCATCCTCGCTTTTTAAAAAAGTTGTTTGAGCTGGAGGTGCCGGAAATCCCCTCCGGGTTGGTTGAAATAAAGGTTCTGGCCCGCGAGGCTGGCTCGCGTTCCAAGATCGCCGTCACCTCCCATGATCCGGCCATTGATCCGGTGGGCGCAATGGTTGGTCAAAGGGGTGTGCGTGTCTCCACGGTCATCAACGAAATTAGCGGGGAGAAAATTGACATCATCGAGTGGTCCGATGATCCGGCACGGTTTGTAGCCAATGCCCTGGCTCCAGCCAAGGTCCTGGCGGTTGAAATCATTGAAGATCGGGGCGGGGCCAGGGTTCTCGTGCCGGACGATCAGCTGTCGCTGGCTATAGGCAAAGGTGGTCAGAATGTAAGACTGGCGGCAAAACTCACCGGCTGGAAAATTGATGTCCGCTCCGCACGAACTGAAGCCGAAGGAAGAAAGGTCGAGTCCGAAGGCGAAGCCGAAGATTCGCCTCAGGTGCAGGCCCCGGACACGACGCCCCAAGCCAATGCAGAAGCCGCCGGCAAGACTGCGCCTCCGCCAGCTGGAGGATCTGCCCCGCCGGCCGAGCCGGAAAAAGAACTCCCGGCACTGATGAGTCCAAAGCCGACCGCCGAACCCGAACCCAAGAAAAAAAGGTCAACCAAAAAGGCCAAACAGCAGCAATGAACTTCTACTGATTTCGCGCAGCAAATTTCAATTGGATTTCCAGAAACTCAATAGAAATTTGTGGAAATTACTCGCTTAGAGCTAAAGAAAACGGTCTATGCTTATCTTCCCGCTTCTCGCCTCTCTTGTCGCCATCGTCTACGCCATTTTCCTCCGCTGGCAAACCTTGGCTTGGCCAGCCGGCAGCGGTGCTGCGGTCGAGGTAGCCGAGGCCATCAAGCAGGGTTCGCAGGCGTATCTAAAGCGGCAAAACGCCACGATCATCTGGGTGGCCGTGGCCGGCGGTCTTGTCATCTGGATGACGCTGGATTTAAAGACCATGGCCGGGTTTCTGGCCGGCGCCGGAGCCAGTGCTCTGGCCGGCTACCTGGGAATGATGACCGCGGTTGCGGCTAACGTCCGCACTGCCGAGGCGGCCAAGCGAGGACTGGCCGCGGCATTTAGCGTAGCCTTCTCCGGCGGGGCGGTAACCGGATTTCTTGTCGCCGGGCTTGCGCTATTTGCGGTAACTTTTTTTTATTGGCTTTTTGGAGAGATTACCTCCTTGGTGGGTTTGGCTTTTGGCGGATCTTTGATTTCGGTTTTTGGGCGTCTGGGCGGAGGCATTTATACCAAAGGGGCGGATGTCGGCGCGGATCTTGTCGGCAAGGTGGAGTCGGGCATTCCCGAGGATGATCCTCGCAATCCCGCAGTCATCGCTGACAATGTCGGCGACAATGTAGGGGATTGCGCCGGCATGGCCGCTGACCTTTTTGAGACCTATGCCGTTACCGCGATTTCGGCCATGCTTTTGGGCTCGCTGCTTTTCGGGGCCACCTCGCCCCTCGTTGTAGTACCGCTTTTTCTTGGCGCAATTGCGATCCTCGCCTCAATTGTCGGCAGCTTATTCGTAAAAATAAACCAAAACAAGCCCAACATCATGGGCGCGCTCTACCGCGGGCTGGTATCGAGCGCAATTCTTTCGGCTCTTGGCTTTTTGGGTCTCGCCATGGTCTGGAGAGATGCCTTCACGACGAGCTACTTCCTGGCCACGCTCGTAGGCCTTGCCATCACCACGCTCATGGTGGTGGTGACGGAATACTACACCTCCAAGCGCTTCCGTCCGGTCCAGGAAATCGCCAAAGCCGCAACCTCTGGACACGGCACCACTATCATAATGGGCCTGGCCTTTTCTCTTGAATCCACGGCTCTTCCGGTACTCATAATCTCGGGCGGGGCGCTCGCCGCTTTCCTTGCCGCCGGGCTTTACGGGGTGGCCCTCGCGGCCATGGGCATGCTGTCTTTGACCGCAATGATCGTGGCCATAGATTCCTTTGGCCCGATCACTGATAACGCCGGTGGGATCGCCGAGATGGCCGGGATGAGCGAGGATGTCCGCAAAATCACTGATCCCTTGGATGCCGTCGGCAACACCACCAAAGCCGTAACCAAGGGCTATGCCATTGCCTCGGCCGGCCTGGCCGCGCTCGTACTTTTTGCCGCCTACACCGAGGAGCTGAAAGCCTTTGGTAAGATTCTTGACTTTGAACTCGCCAACCCCTATGTCCTCGTCGGCCTTTTTATCGGCGGAATGATGCCATATCTATTCGCCTCCATGGCCATGCGCGCAGTTGGCAAAGCCGCCCAGGGCGTGGTGGAAGAGGTCAGACGTCAGTTCCGCGAAATCCCGGGCATAATGGAAAGAACCGCCAAACCCGATTACGGCAAAGCGGTTGATATTGTCACCCGCTCGGCCCTCCGCGCCATGGTCATTCCGGCGCTGATTCCGGTAGTTATACCTATCCTTGTTGTCGTTCTACTCGGCTCAAATCGGGGGGCTCTGGCTCTGGGCGGGGTTTTGGTCGGGACAATTGTCACCGGACTTTTTGTGGCCATTTCCATGACCTCGGGGGGTGCGGCCTGGGATAATGCCAAAAAATTCATTGAAGAGGGTAATTACGGCGGCAAAAAATCCCCGGCGCACCAAGCCGCGGTCACCGGAGATACCGTAGGCGACCCTTACAAAGACACCGCCGGACCTGCAATTAATCCGATGATTAAGATCGTGAATATTGTGGCTTTGCTTATAGCGAGGCTGTTGTAGGAATTACTAAATAATGTCCTACAGCATCGAAAAACCGAGCGCAACGATGCTTGCCATTACGGTAGCGGCGCCCTACGCAGGGCTCGAGTCGTTTTTGCCCAAGGCGGCACAAGAGGTTTCTGAAGAAACTGAAATCGATGGCTTCCGTAAAGGCAAAGCACCGTATGAGGTAGTGCGACAAAAGATCGGGGAGTTTAAACTTTTGGAAGAAGCCGCACGGCTGTATATCGAACAGAATCTTGCAAAAATTATTGAGGAGGTCAGAACTAAGGAGTTTGAGGGCCAAAGTTTTGAGCCGGCGTTGACGCCGCAGGTGGCGATAACAAAACTGGCGCCGGGCGAGGAGCTTGAATACAAAATTACGCTCGCGCTCCTGCCGCCGATTGAACTGCCCGATTACCGGACCATCTCAAAAGAGGTTCTGGTCACAAAGAAGATTTCCGAAGTCAGCGCAAAAGAAATTGAATCATCATTGCGCTGGCTATGCGAATCACGGGCCAAACTCGTTACGGTCACTCGGGGGGCTAAAAATGGCGACCGGGTGGAAATTGATTTTTCCGCATTGTCTGGCGACATGAAGATTGAAGGCGGCCAGTCTCATGACCACCCTTTTGTTTTGGGCCAGGGGCGATTTTTACCCGGCTTTGAAGATCAGCTGATAGCAATGACGGCCGGAGAAGAAAAAGAGTTTAGAGTGAACGTGCCGGCGGACTGGCGCGAGCCAGCCATTGCCGGAAAAGTTCTTGAATTCAAGGCTAAAATGAAACTGGTTCAGGAGCGCGAGATTCCGGCCGGGAACGATGAATTTGCCAAGTCTCTGGGAAACTTCACCACAATAAAAGAAGTAGAAGAAAACGTCCGGGATGGACTCAAAATGGAAAAGGAGGTGGAGGAACGCGAACGGCTGCGCATAGCCATGGCCTCGGCCATTGCCGACAAAACCCGGATCGAACTTCCCGAAGCCTTGATTGAACGCGAGCTGGAAAAGATGACCTCCGAGCTGGAGGAATCCGCGAGGCGCATGGGTTTAAAATTTGAAGACTACCTTGGACATATCAAAAAGACTAGTCAGTCCCTGAAGCAGGAGTGGCGACCGGACGCTACGAGACGCCTGAAAATTGCGCTCGTGCTCCGCGAAATCGCCAAAAGGGAAGGAATTCAGCCGAGTAATGAAGAAGTCCAAGAAGCCGTCAACCGTGCGAACGAGCACCGCCTCATGAGCGAGGAAGGCCTCAGGACTATTGACCGCCAAGCTTTTTCCGATTACCATCGGGGCGTAGCCAGAAATGAGAAAGTGTTCCAATTTCTTGAAAATCTAGGTTAGCTTTACGAAATACGGATATACGAATTCGTAAATTCGCACCCATTCGTAATTGGTAAAATTATGAAAAATCAGATTTTAATTCCTATGGTTATTGAGAAAACCCAGCTTGGCGAGCGGGCCTATGATATATATTCGCGCCTGTTGAAGGATCGGATAGTTTTTTTGGGCGGTCCGATCGTGGATCCGGTGGCCAACTCCATCATCGCCCAGCTTTTGTTTCTGGAATCGCAAGACCCCAAATCCGACATCAAGCTTTACGTCAACTCGCCCGGCGGCGCGGTTACGTCGGCGCTCGCCATCTACGACGCCATGCAGTATGTCAAACCTGACGTATCCACCATTTGCGTTGGCGTGGCCGCATCAGCTGCGGCGGTGCTTTTGACGGCAGGGGCCAAGGGCAAGAGATTTGCCCTGCCCAATGCCGAAGTCTTAATTCATCAGGTTATGGGCGGCACCGAGGGACAGGCGATTGAGATCAAGATTGAGGCCGAACATATTCTTCGCGTCAAGAAGCACATCAGTGAAATTATTGCCAAACACACTGGCCAGACTTTTGCCACGATCGAAAGAGACACTGACCGTAATTTCTACATGAGTGCTGAAGAGGCCAAGAAATATGGCATTATTGATGAGATCATCCACGGCAAAGCCGGGCGCAATCACGCCCGAAAGGAGATGCCCAAAACTCCGGCCATGGCCATGGTCGGAGAGAAAGACTAGAGAGTAATCACGAATATACAAAAAGGCGAAGGGAATCCCCTTCGCCTTTTTGTTTACAGATTCGTACATTCGCTTTGATTCGTATATTCGTGATTACTCCTGTAAATACTGCAGCTCCTTCAAGGCCCATTTAAAATGGGTCACGGCGCGATTGGCTTCCTCCTGACTGAGCACACGATCCGCCTCATGGGCAATGCGGTTCCTAATCTTATGCGCCTCCCAAACATTCTCCAGGGAATTAAGCTTGGATGCGTCTAGCTGCCTTAACCGCTCGCCCAGACTATCGCCGGCCAGTCCCATATCCTTGAGCACGCCATCCAAAATGGCATCGGCCCGGATGACGGCAAAATTCCAGTCCGAAGGATTGGCCGACTCAATCTTCTCCATCACTTCCTGCCACGGCTGCGGCACTACGTCCGGACTCACCGTCGGCTCTGGTGTGGACTCGTGTTTTGGCGATCCGGTCATCAGTTGCCGGAACTTAATGCTGACGACAAAAATTGCCGCCAGCATCGCCGAGGTGGCGACGCCAGCAATCAAGCGTAGCCACCAGGTAATCTGGCCGACGCGGCCTTGGTAGAAAAATGAGAAGAAATCGTTGATTTGGTCAGGAGTCATAACCGGAAAATCCTAAATCCTAATTTCTAAATCCTAAACTGACCGCCGCGCGGTCATCCTGAGGGCGGAGCCCGAAGGAACTCGATGAGATCCTTCGCTACGCTCAGGATGACACTACGCGTCATTTTGGTCATTGGAATTTGTTTAGAGTTTATGATTTAGTGCTTAGTGTTTTGAAAGCAAGCGCTACTTCAACCTTTTCTGCAAAATCCAAAAGTGCGTCTTCCTCAAACCATCTCCCTATAATCTGGAGTCCCACGGGGAGATTGTGTCCATCCCGTTCAACCCACCCGGCCTTAATCGAAATCGCCGGCAACCCTGCCAAGTTCACGGCTACGGTGTAGATGTCAGCCAAATACATCTGGAGCGGATCCTGAGTCTTTTCGCCGAACCGAAACGCCGGCGTCGGGGCGGTGGGGCCGACGATAACATCAACCTCCGAAAAAGCCTTGGCAAAATCATCCCGGATGAGCCGGCGCACCTTTTGGGCCTTCAGATAATAGGCGTCGTAGTAGCCGTGCGAAAGGGCAAACGTGCCGAGCATGATGCGGCGCTTGGGCTCAGGCCCGAAACCTTCGGCCCGACTTTTTTCGTAGACCGCGAGGAGCTTCCCGGCCTGGGCGGAATGGTGTCCGTAGCGGATGCCGTCGAAGCGCGCTAAGTTCGCTGATACCTCAGCCGGCATGACGATATAGTAGGTAGCCAAAGCATAATCGGAATGTGGCAAGCTGATTTCTTTCACCACAGCACCGGCCGCCTCACAACTTTTAATGGCCTGCTGGATGACGTTCGCAACGCCAGGATCGAGCCCCTTCCCGAAATATTCCTTCGGCACGCCTACCACCACTGTCTGACTTTTGACTTTTGACTTTCCCTCGACCTGAGCTCGGGACGAAGGTTGACTTTTGACTTCTACGGTCGTGGAGTCTAAGGGGTCTTTACCGCGAATGGCCTCGAAAAGCAATCTGGCATCGGCCACGCAGCTTGAGAGCGATCCGATCTGATCCAGGGACGAGGCCATGGCAATAAGGCCGGAACGCGAAACAGTTCCGTAGCTCGGCTTGAGGCCGACGATACCGCAGAACGAGGCGGGCTGCCGGATTGAGCCGCCGGTATCTGAACCCAGGGCCGCCAGAGCCAGTCCTGCGGCCACGGCCGCGGCCGACCCTCCGGAGGAGCCGCCTGGCACCCTGGAATGATCATGAGGATTCTTGGTTGGCCCAAATGCCGAATTCTCGGTTGAAGAGCCCATAGCAAACTCGTCCATATTGGTCTTGCCTAAAAACACTGCGCCGGAGGACTTTAATTTTTTGATGGCCGTAGCATCATAGGCGGCAGTATAATTTTCAAGGATTTTCGATCCGGCCGTGGCGCGGCGGCCCTCAATCAATATATTGTCCTTGACGGCGATGGGAATGCCGACCAAGGGCGAATTGGACATGCCGGCGGAAATTCTTTTATCGGCTGCCCGCGCCTGCTCAAGCGCCTCGGCATAGACCTCAAGATATGCATGAATATCGCCGTCCTTCTCGCCTATGGCATCGAGATAGTATCGGGTGAGCTCCTCGCAGGAAAACTCCCGCTTCCGCAACGCGGATGCTGTAGCTAGTATCGATTTTGGAAAGTCATTAGTCATTAGGTATTAGGTATTAGTCATTCGCGTTCAAAAACCGCCTTCACCTCCACGTACCCTTCGCGTTTCTTGGGTGCGGCCTCTACCAACCGTCCGGGGCTGGCCCCCAGCCCCGGCCTCCTATCCGCTGTCAGACTGTCATCGCGCATGACATTCACAAGCTCGGTCCCGCCGGTGAGCGGTTCTACTTTTGAGACATCCACTTCATTCAATTTAGCCACAAAATCCAAAATCGCCGAGAGCTCTTTTTCGAACTTCGACTTCTCCGCGGCATTAAGTTCAATCCTGGCCAGCCGCGCAATATGCTCCACTATCTTTTGGGAAATAGTCATGACGTTGGGCCTCTCGTCAGGAGATTACCCGCGCACCAGAAGGCCCACGGGTTACACTAGTGAATGAGTGGCCTTCGGTGCGGGGTTCCGGAGACGGGCGTTTGCCTTCGGCAAAACGCCTCGCGTCTGGCCTCCACGCGCAAGCCAGGGAGGAACCCCGTTATCCATGGATGCCACGGCTTGCGCGTGGAGCTTCACTTTTGCTGACGATACATTTTTATGATCTCCTCGACCGTGGTGGTATCTTCGGGATTTTTGTCGTCGCGGAAGCGGACGAACCGCGGGAAGCGGAGCGAATAGCCCCTCCCGCCTTCGCCAAGGCTTCGGCGGGCAAGGCCGGCGGTGTGGCGGGGTGAAAGCGTAATCTCATCGGCAAGGATTTCCACGACGAGCTTGGGTTTCATCCATATGTCCGGAGTCACATCTTTGGCCACGACGTATTCCTTGGGCGGGCCCGAGACCTTGAGTTTGTCCACTCGGGTTCTCGCCTCTCGGAATTGATCATCGGAAAGCCCGCTGCCCATCCGCGTAATTGTATAGTAGCAGCTGTCCGGGCCGGCGACACCGAGGAGAAACCCGCCGACGCCGAATCCCGCCCGCTTGCCCCGGCCCTTGTAGGCGCCCATGACCAGGCAATCAACCGTATCCGGAAGTCCGGAGCCGGCAAGATGCTTTTCCCCGCGCAGCCGCTCCAGAGCCGCGGTGGTGGATTTCAATTTTATCCAATGAAAACCGCGCGAGCCGGCCTGGTATGGCTGAGAAAGGTTCTTGATGACGAGCCCCTCTAGCCCGGCCTCAATGCTCTTGGTAAATTCTCTACTTATCACACCGGGATCATCTGTGGTCTTGTGCACGGTAAGGCGCATCGCTCCCCGTTCGCCGAGCGCCCTTAAAATCCGTTCCAGGATCTCCCGCCGCTCGCGAAACGGAAGCAGAAGAAGCGATTTACCATTGAGATAAAGTATATCAAAGACAAAGACCGAAAGAGGAATTTTCTTCACAAATTCTTCGATGGCGTGCTTGCGCTTGCGCTGGACCGTCTCCTGAAAAGGTGCGAAGCGGCCGGTCTTGGGATTGTAGCCGATGGCTTCGCCGTCGAAGATCGCGCTTTGCACCTTAAGGCCGCGCGCCGCATCAACAATCTCGGGAAACATGAGTGTGGTGTTCTCTAGGTTCCGCGAAAAAAGGGCGATGCGCTTCTTACCCGCCTCGGACCAGATGTGAATCTGAATCCGAAAGCCGTCGAGCTTAGGCTCTACGCCCACGACCGGCCCGGCTTTGGAAAAAACCTCCTCAATCTTTTTTAACCTCTCGGCCAGAGACGGCCGAATGGGCACTCCAGGTCTGGGGGTAAGCCTTTTTAAGCCGCCCAGGCCTCTGGTTTTGATGCGCTTGGCCATGGCCCCGATATCCGCAGTGACGTTATAGGCCTGCTCAATCATCGGCCGGGCCGATTTGTCCCCAACCTCCATGAACGAGAAGGCATCCAGGAGCGTGACCTCCGAGAAACCCAAGCGAAGCTTTCCCACCGGAATGCGGGCCACAAATTTGGCCGAAAGCGCATCCAGCGAGGAAAGAAGCCGGGCAAAGCCTTCCACCTTCCGCTCCTGGCTCCCCGCACCCGATTCCCCGGCAATGGCCAGCATCCTTTGATATACTTCGCTCGCGCTCAAATGCCTTTTGACAGCGTGCGAATTGTTTTTGTCCGCCAGGGCATAGGCCACGTCCCCTAAATCCCCCTTGGATTTATATAGTCTCATCGCCTCCGCGGCGGACTTGCCGTAAGCTTGGGCCAGGATCTGAATCATCAGCTTCTCGGCAATATTGAATTCTATGCCTCGATAGCTGGGGACAAGCTCGCCCAAAAGAAGATAAGAGATCCTATCAATCTCCCCGGCGCTGGCCTCCTTGAAAATCTCAGCGAGGTGCTTGGTCATCTCGTTCCGAGAAGTTATTTTCTCGAGGGCCTCAAGGTGAATTGCTAGTTCCGAAAAACGCATGCCCAATCAATAGCTCACCTCAAAACCGCGCTGGACAATGCGCAAGGTATCGGTGCCGCAGGCGACACCCTGGCCAACTGTGCCGGGACAGCGATACTGCCCGACTCTCGTCATGGCCGTCACGCTGCCGGTTTTGGAAATCCGCATGGTGTAGCCGCTCGGCGAGGCTCCGGCGGTGGCCGGCAAAATCCAATTCTCAACGTAGCAATTGGCGCCGCTGCAATTGATGGTGCCTTTGGTGAAATCAAGATAAAGTCCCCGTTCCAGCCCCTGGTCAGCAGCATAGACGGCAAGGAAGGAATCCTCAATTTCGCCGCTGATCCGTATCTCTCCGAAGGTGAGCGTGAAAATGCCAATGCTGATTGAAAGAATTGCCGCTAAAAGCGGGACGACCAAAAGAAGGGTCATGCCCGGCGAGGAAACGATGGTTGTAATTGCCCTTATTCGCATAACGCTAAAACCCCATTATCCGCTGCACCACCGTGGTCTCGATATTCATACTTGAAGTAAGTCCTGGTTTAGAACCTTGAGAGGTGACCTGCATGAGGATGGTCACGCGCGGCTGTCCGTCTTTGGCTCGCTCAACCGGGTCGGCATTTGGAGCTGCGCCATCAACGAGAAAAAGCAGCCGATCTACTGAAACGTTATCCGCCGTCATTATCGTTCCCTGCGAGCAGGTCACCACACCGCCATAGAGCCGGCGAATCACGCCTCGGCCGGAGATCGCATCAAGGCAGTATCCCCGTATTTCGGTCGCGGTAGTGAGCGGATTCACCCAGCGGAAATTTATTTGGCTGCAGCCATTGGCTCCGCAACTCGTTCCGCTGTACTGCGAGCCGATGCGCAGCTCCCGGGACATGAGTTCGAACGTATAGCGAAGGTTGTCCTGGACGTTCTGGAGTGTGGCGGCTTTGACCTGGGCATTGAAAATAGCCAAGACTACGCCAATGCCCAAAATCATGACTACGGCGAAAATACCAAGGGCAACCACCATCTCAATCAGCATAAATCCTGCTCGAGAAATCCCAAATTCCAAATTCCAAATTCCAAACAAATGACGCGAAGCGTCATCCTGAGCGAAGTGAAGGATCTCCGTGGAGTTCCTTCGGGCTTCGGAGACGGGAGCTCCTGCTTCGCAGGAAGCTCTTGTGTCTGGCCCCTCAGGATGACTCGCCTCTGGCGAGTCAGTTTGTAATTTGGTGCTTGGTGCTTGGAATTTCTTCATATCTCTATGGCACTTGCCTATACAATCTCTCCCGCAGTTGGATTTGACGACTCACCCCCCGCTCGAGCCAGCTGACCGTTGAGATTACGTCCATCTGATCAACAGGAGGAATGCCGGCATCGGCAGGATTATTGCAGGGCGAGGCATTGGGGGGTGAACAGGCGCTGATACAGCGGGAGAAGGGTGTTGCTTGGCCGCCCGAATAGCTGTAGCGGCCGGAGGCTGAATCAAAAAGCAAGGGACTCGCGCATGAGGATACGGTGTCAAAAAGCGGCATGACCATTGAAACCCCGGCCAGTCCCCCGCAGTTAAACGCAGGATTCACGCTGTTAACCGCCACACGATCATTATTGAGGCTGGGAGTAGTAAAACGCCCGCTACCGTCAGGATCCGCATCCCAAGCCCAACTGCCGTCAGTGCCGCCGCCGTCAAGGTAATCGCAGGCCAGGTTATTGTCGCGGACCGCGCGTATGAGCTCAATGCCTTCCTGAGCCAGATTGGCGGCGATGATCTTATTCTTTGAGGCCGAAGAGCTCAAGATGCCGCGGGTGGCCAAAACAAACGGCCCGGTGACTGCTCCGAGGATAACCACAATGGCCACCACGGTCTCGAGAATAGTAAAACCCCGCTCCTGCGGGGAAATTCCAAATTCCAAATTCCAAATTCCAAACAAATGACGCGAAGCGTCATCCTGAGCGAAGTGAAGGATCTCCGTGGAGTTCCTTCGGGCTTCGGAGACGGGAGCTCCTGCTTCGCAGGAAGCTCTTGTGTCTGGCCCCTCAGGATGACTCGCCTCTGGCGAGTCAGTTTGGGATTTGGTGCTTGGTGCTTGGAATTTCTTCATGTCTTCACTAAATAACACTCATATCTTGATGCGTCCTATTCGTGCGGAATAACCGGTAATAAACCTATTCTATGGATACCTGCCCGGAAGTTCGTACGCGGACGCTCTTCACAAGGCTGATCGCTGGGGCGGCGAGCTCGATTCGCGCCGAATCGCCAATCGCGCCGGAAGCGTTATATATGGCCATAGCCGCATCAGGAGCGGCGAAAGTAATCGTCACAACGCTTTGCGCCACGGGATTGCCTCCTCCGTCATAAGAATTTAAACCGCTGATGCTTGCCCTTCCCGGGAGGACCACATTGCTTTCATTGATGATTGCGTCCGTGCCGGCATCATAGATGCGATTGAGATTCAAATCAACGAATGAAAAGTAGCCGCTGGGAGACGTTAAGGTGAAGTGCACTCCCACCACGCGCGGTATCACCGGACCGGCGGTGGTGCTGACCCGGCGCACGGCGAGGGCCATGCCTTGGGCCCTCCGCAAATCAAGCGCCAACTCTTGAACGCTGCGCCGGAGAGCTACATTCCCTCCCAAACCCCGAAAATTGACGAGCACTATAAGCGAAATGATCATCACAATCGACACCATGACCAAGCCCTCGACGACGGTAAACCCACCGCGCTCCCGCGCCTTCTTGCGAATTATGAATTCTCGCGAATTACGAATATGAAGGGTGCCGCAGTGCGTAATCCGCGGCATGTCCTGGATGTTGGATGTTGAATATCGCATTTCGGTGACAGTCTCATTATACAAAAAAAGCCGCCCCACCAAAAGCAGCCACTCAAACAATTGCCATCCCGAAATTCGTATATTCGCGCTTACTATTGGCGATTACTCATAGCGGAAGCTAATCCGCTCCCCGCCGCTAAGGTCGGCCTCGCCCGGCAGACTGCTGGCGGGAGAACCGTTAATATCGAATTGCCAAATTTTCCCTGCGCGATTCCTCACTCCGGCAATCTCAACCACCCGCCCGCGATCATCGAGTGCCAATTCAAACTGTCCGGCTTCGGCCGAAGCGCGGAGAGCCGCCAAGGCCGTCATATCCGATGAGGCCTGACCTTCAAAGGCTCGCCTCCGGTCTTCCCCGAAATAAATAGTGACCCGCACAATATTTGCGGTCGCGCTGAGGTGAGATACTGATGGCATGTGCGAAAAAGTACGCTGAAAATCACGGTAGAAAGCATCGTTGGCGGCAAAAATAACCGCCACGGCCAATGCAAACGCGACCAGAGTCAGAGCCAGGTAGAGACGGTCTTTGGGCGGTAGTGATGATTCAGAATCCATAGGCGAGATATAAACTGCTGATCTGCGGCGCAAGGAATATTGCGGCCAATGCCCCGATGAGAAG
>ERZ1292629.662-Hain-H43-01um-R1-662-length-38044-cov-12_pt3 | contig 14368 bp, 15 predicted proteins | sample MGYA00564399_ERZ1292629 | MGnify/ENA primary metagenome ERZ1292629 (study PRJEB36523, sample SAMEA6512636) | groundwater metagenome | collected 2019-01-08 | study: AquaDiva: Metagenomics assemblies of 32 groundwater samples
CTACGCCGGCACGGCGGCGGTCCTGGTCCTCAATCTGGACACCTGGAATCTGCGCTACTGGCAGGACCCCGATGGCAGTGGTCCCTTCGAGATGACCGAGTTCTTCGAGCAGGACAAGATTGAAGGCGGTCGGGAAATGAAGCTGGCCCGCGTGAAATGGAAAGGCAATCTGACCTGCGATATGCCCAACCGCAACGTGATGCGGGCGAACGTGTCCTAACTCATTACATCGGAAAGGATGTGATTTACTATGGCAGAGAGTACGCTTGAACAAAAGTATTTGTTTCTTTTTGACCGCTGGCCCGGTCCGATCCGTTATGATTTGCCCCCGGCCAACAGCGCGGGCGACACCTTTGGGAACACCACCCATTGCAACGTGGCGGCGGCCAAGTATGACGTGGGCACGAAAGTCGCCTACTATGATAACACCAATCATGGCTGGAGCATCTTGACTTATCTGAAATTCGAGGCCAACGGTGAGACCAACCAGAACATCGGCACGCTCTGCGCCCCGTTCATTACTACCACGATAGACCCCTATGAGGTGACGGCGGACAGCGACACCACTCAATTTTCCCTCAGCGGCCCGGCGGCGGTGATGATTGTCGCCATGACCGATGAGTATTTTGGCTGGTTCTGGACCGGCGGCGTGGCCCCTTACGAAAAGGCGACCGCCTTTGCCACCGCCATTACCACCGGCACGGCGGCCACCTACCACATTATTACTCAAAACGCGGACGTGGCCGCCGGCAGTTCGGTAGTGCTGATTGATTGCGGCACGGCCGGTCGATTGGGCATTGGTCTTACCGCCGGCACGGAAGTATCCGACAACATTGGCATAGCCCTGCACGCGGACGTTTAACCCCTGAAAGGCGGTGATTTATGTCAAATTATTTTGACAATCCGGCCACAGGATTTAAGCAATATCGCGGCAAACTTTTGAGCGGTCAGCCGGTGGAATATGGAACGTACAGTTTTACCACTACCGGTGTCACCGTGGAAGTGCCTACCTATCTGTCGAAAATCGTCGGGGCGATTGTCACGCCCCAGGTGACGTTGACCACCAATGAGACGTTGTTTTGCGACTTGACGGTGACGAGCGCCGCCGTCACGGTGGCACGGGTTTCCAACGAGAAGTACATGGAGTACCATTTCGCCATCGACAACGGGCATATCGGCAACGACAGTGCCAATGATCTGGACAACACCCCCTTGATGGTGGCGCTCAAGGCCATGACCCTGACTGAAATTGATTTCTATAAGGGCACGGCTTTTGGCGGCGGCACGGTGACGTTCGACTTTGAGAAGTATGGCTCCGCCAATTACTTCCTCAACGGCGGCGCGGTAGTCAATACGGCGGGTACGACGGATGTGTTTACCATCTTCGCCCAGACCGCCATTGCCGCCGCCGACGTCCTGATCGCCCAGACCAACGGCGGCACCACCAGCGGGCCGGCGGACCTGGCTATTGCGGTGCTGGCCTCGGATACGGCCACGGCCAACTATACCAGCGGCGTAGCGTTCAATTACTTTTTTATCGGCACTTACTAACAGAAAGGAGTGTGATTTATGGTAGATATTAGCAATCACTATTACGGTCACATGACTAATCTGATGGTGGAGGCCGGCACAACCTCGTTCAGCGGGACGGCTTTGACCAGGCAGATACCCTGCTCGATGAGCAAAGTAATCGGCGGCTGGGTGACACCCATGCAGGAGCCGTATTCGCTCGAACGCTACGATGTGGACCACACCAACGATGGCGGCACGGTGACGGTGCGGCGCACGGTGCATCCGCGCACGGCGTCTTTTGCCATCGACAACGGGCAGATGCTTTTGGAAGCGGCTATCCCGCTGATGATCGCCGTTCGACCGCTGGTCCTGTCCAGTGTGAGCTGGTTTCACGGCAGTCCGTGGGCCTTGAGCGGACCGCAGTTCAATTTGGGCAATAGCCTCAGTGCAGCGGCCTATATCAGCGCCCAGAGCATTACCACGCCCACCGCCTATAATGCCACCACCACTTTTTCCACCTTTGTCACTACGACGGTGGCGGAAGATGCGGTAGTGGTGGCCAGCATCAGCGGGGCGCGGTCGGGCACCTGGTCGGTCTCGCAGACGGTCTCGCGGTCCTTGTCAGCGTCGATTTCGCCCTCGCCTTCCACTTCGGCGTCCGTCTCGGCCTCACCATCGCCTTCGCCCTCGGGATCGGCGTCGGTGTCGGCCTCACCGTCGCCCTCGGCATCCGTGTCGGCATCGGCCTCGGAAACGGCCTCAGTTTCTGTCTCGGCGGGCGGGACCACTACGGCGACTAGCACTCAAACCAGCACCTCAACGCAGACTGGCACTATGACCAGCACCAGTAGTCGTACCTCCACCAGCACCGGCACTTTGACCAGCACTTCTACCCGGACGGCTACCTCGACGGATACGGCCACGGGCACGCAGACAGGAACGATCAGTTGGACCGGTTCCGGCTCGCCTTCGGCGACCCAGGCGGATACGGGCGGCAACGCCCAGGATTGCTGCATCACCATCGTTTATTTCACCCCCCGGTCGGATTTGCAGTTTAGTTACGTCTTGTTCGGTTTGTATTGAAAACAGCGGCTAGGGCGGGGGCCTTGACGGGTTCCCGCCTGAACGCCCCCCCGTGGAGACTTCGTATGGGCAATGATCGTTTAGCCATTGTCATTCCCGCCCGGCGGGAAATCTATCTGCAACGCACGATAGATAACCTTCTGGCTCAAGCGCGCGGTGAGATAGAAATCATCGTCGTTCTGGACGGTTACGATGCCCCGATGGTTCAGGAGGCACGGGTAAAAGTCATTCGTAATCCGGTTGCCATCGGCCAGCGGGCCGCCGTTAATCTGGGGGCGAACAGCACCGATGCCCGGTATTTTATGAAGTGCGATGGGCATTGCACTTTTGATGAAGGGTTCGATGTTAAGTTAAAGGTCGATTGTGAGTATGACTGGACCATCATTCCCCGGATGTATAATCTGGATTGTGCCATCCAAAAGTTTCTCTGCCCCCAATGCGGCGGTTTTGTCGGCACGGATGAGTATCAGCCGGAGGATTTTGTCTTCGCCTGCGGTCAATGCAGGATTGAATTAAAGCGTCAGGATTTGAAAACCGCGCCCTGGGAAAATTTCTTCACTCCCAAGTGGCGCAAAAAGACGGATTTCAACTTTATCACCGCGCCCTTTTCCGGGACCGATCCGGGCAAACGGCTGCGTTTTGGCTACTGGCAGCCGCAATATCGGGAAAACCGAGCCTGGGGTTATCATGGCCGGGCCTGGACCAAACCGGAGATCGCCGATACGATGGGCAACGTCGGGGCCTGCTGGTTCAGTCACCGCCAGCGATTCCTGGATTTGGGCGGGTTGGATGAAACTCATGGTTCTTGGGGCCAGTGCGGGGTGGAGATCACCTGCAAGGCATGGCTGTCCGGGGGCCGGTTGGCGGTGAACAAGAAGACCTGGTTTGCCCATTGGTTCCGGGGTCACATGGGCGGCGCGCCCTATCGTATCGATAGCGACCGCCTGGCCTATCGGCGGTCCTGGGAATTATGGGTGAATGATACCTGGTCGCCACGAGAGAAGTCCCTGTTGTGGCTGGCGCAACGGTTCTGGCCCGTGCCCGGCTGGAAACAGGAGGATTTAGACCAGTTGCAGCGGATACAAAGTAAAACCCTAGTTGCGGTCCCAGCCATTCTGAAAACCAATCCCCAACCTGCCAATGATCGGCTGGCTATCGCTATTCCCGCTCGCAATGAGAAGTATTTGCAGCGGACAGTGGATGATATTCTCTCTCAGGCGCGGGGCGAAATTGAGGTTTACCCGATAATTGATGGCTGGGATGAGGCGTTCTGCCGGAAAAACAATCTGCCCTGGCCCATGAAATTGACTCAGGAAAATACCGGCGACAGCCGGGTAAAAGTGATTCGGCCTGATAAGCCAGTCGGCCAGCGGGGCGGCACTAACCTGGTCGCCCGGAGCACGGCGGCCGGTTATTTTATGAAGGCGGATGCCCACTGTGCCTTCGATGCGGGGTTTGATGTCAAACTCAAGGAAAAATGCGGATATCAAGATACGGTTATGCCCTGGTTCTTCGTCATGGATTGTGAGGAGAATTTGTGGTTATGTCCCAAGTGCCGAGAGCGGACAGTGGAAACACCCGACCAAAAACGGCGTTGCCCGTTATGCCTAATGGAAATACCCTCTGCCGAATGTTCGGCAACGCCTAACCCCGATTTTTGGACCCCTAAACGCAATCGGGGGCTGGACTATCTGTATATCTCCAACGCCCCCGGTCTAGTGCACCGCAGCCAATACTGGTCGGAGTACGCCCGGCGCCCGGAGGCGCGGCAGGCGGTGCGAGAAGGCGGTCTGGTCGAAACCATGAGCGGGCAGGGGGCCTGCTGGCTGAACCAACGGGAGAGATTTTTAGAATTGGGCGGGTTGGATGAAGCGCATGGATCATGGGGACAGGTCGGTACGGAAATGGCCTGTAAAAGCTGGCTGTCCGGCGGACGGTATTTGATTCACAAGGGGACGTGGTTTGCCCACTGGTGGCGGGGGCATGGGGGCTGGCCTTACCATATCACCGAAACTCAGATGACGGCGGCCCGCGATTACAGCCGAGAGTTCTGGCGTAACGGTCAGTGGCCCTTGCAGCGGCGGCCTTTGTCCTGGCTGGTGCGGAAATTCTGGCCGGTTCCTTCCTGGGCGGAAACGGCGGTCCGAGAGTTGGACGCGACTTGTCGGCGCAAAGTGATTGTGTATTATACCGACAACAGTTTGCCCCCCGACCTCGAAAAGCGCGTCCAGTTCCAATTACGCCAGAGCGCTGGGTTTATTCCCATCGTCTGCGTGTCGCAAAAGCCGCTGGACTTTGGCGACATCAAGATTTGGGTAGGCGATATAGGCCGTTCTCATTTATCCATGTACCGGCAACTGCTGGCGGGAGTGGAAGCCGCTCCGGGCGACACGATTTATCTGGCTGAGCACGATGTTCTGTATCATCCCGACCATTTCGGCATCACTTTGCATACCGACGACAAATTCTGTTATAACACCAACATCATCTACGGCCATTTGGCGGGCAAATCCATTCACACCTATACCAAGACAGCGCAACCGCGCTACACCCTGAGCCAGTTGTTTGCGGGGCGTGATATTTTACTCTCCGCCTTCCGCGAGCGGGTACGGATACTGGAGTTGGGGCTGGAAATTCCGCGCGGGATACCGGGCATGTGCGAGCCGGGGGTGAATGAAGCAGTTTATCAAGCCCGGCTGCGGGAACAAAGTAAAGCCCAAAACCGGCCCGATCTCGGCCCGTTGACCCTCTGGCAGAGTGATGGTTTTATCTTGCCTTATCCTAATGTGGACCTGCGCCACGGCGGCAATTTGACCGGCGGGCGGCGCGGGGAAATAAATTTGGGCGTCAACATCGACTATTGGGGCGAGTTGAAAGCGATGGTGGCGGGATGAGAAAACCAGTTAAACCGCCTTATACGAACCGCCTGATTCGTTCGCCTTATGTCAAGATCGGTGACTGGACCTATGGTTTGCCTGCCATCCATTATCGTTACGGCGGCCCTTATGGCCAGACCCACTTGACCATCGGCAAATTCTGCTCCATCGCCGAGAATGTCAACATTTTCCTGGGGGGCGGGCATCGAACCGATTGGATTACTACTTATCCTTTCCCCCGATTTGGGAAAAATTGGCCGGAAGCGGCGGAGATTACCGATTACGAAACCACTAACGGCGATGTTTGGATCGGCAATGATGTTTGGATCGGTTATGGCGCTACCATCCTTTCGGGGACGAAAATTTGCGATGGGGCGATTATTGGGGCGCATGCCGTAGTGACGGGTGCGGTTTTTCCTTATGCGATTATGGCCGGCAATCCGGCGCGGGCCATTAAAGACCGATTTGAACCGGAAATGATTCGTAAATTGCTTGATCTGAAATGGTGGGATTGGCCGGAGGAGAAAATTCGGGCCAACCTGAAAACCCTCTGTAGCGGTAAAGTCGATGAATTACGATAAGATGCGGGTTTTATATCATCAACACCTGACCCACTGGTCAAAAAAGCGGGTCTGGCCTCAATGGATGGGTTATCCGGTGGTGAAATACCCGGCGGATATGCTGACTTACGCCCAAATTATCTGGCAGACCAAGCCGGATTTTATCGTGGAGTGCGGCACGGAAAAAGGGGGCAGCGCCCTGTTTTTCGCTCACCTGCTGGATATTCTGAAAAGGGGTCGAGTCATTTCCATCGACATCAAAAACCGGGAACGAAGCCGGAGATTGCCCCGCCACCGGCGAATTCTTTATTTAAGCGGGTCCAGTATTGATGAAACCATCATAGCGCGGGTCCGGGGAAAAGTGCAAGCCCGACGGTGCATGGTGATTCTGGACAGCGACCATGCGGAAAATCATGTGACCCAGGAATTAGCCGCTTATCACGGTCTGGTGACACCGGGTTGCTATCTGGTGGTGGAGGATACCAGCGCCAATGGTCATCCTTTGCGACCCAAACACGGTCCCGGTCCTTATGAAGCGGTGGAAAAATTCCTGTCGCACCACCCGGAATTTGTCGGGGTGCCGTGGGAGGCGCGAATGTTATTTAGTTTGAATCCCGGCGGCTGGTTGCAGCGAGTAAGTTAATGGCAGTAACATTGGAAAAATGGTTGCAGGGTTCGCGGGTGTCCATCAAGGCGCACCGGCTTTTGTATCATCAGCGCCGCGCTGACATGCAGGCGGTAATTCAGCGCACCGCCACGGAGCCAATCCAGCCGTATCTGTCGGAATATCTGCCGGTCGGTAAAACGGAAATCAGGATATTGGATATTGGGTCCGGGCCGATTAGTTTCATTAATCATAATTTGAACGGCAGTAAGATTGTCGTCGAGCCGATTGACGCCCTGGGGGATAATTACCGACGGATGTTGGAACAGTTAAAACTTAAACCTGCGGTTTATCCTCGTCCCATATATGCCGAGCAGTTGCTGGATTATTACCCGGCTGATTCTTTCGACCTGGTTTATACCTGCAATGCCCTGGACCATACCCTAGACCCTTTGCGGGTTATCGCCAACGCCCTGACCGTCTTGAAGCCGGACCGGTGTTTGTTCATCAGCACCCTGGAAAATGAAGGGGACCGGGAACGGGGCGGTCTGCATAACTGGAACCTGTTCACGGACGGCATCAGTTTATTTTTGCGGTCCAAAGGCGATGATGAAATAGTCAATGTCACGGAAACGATAAAAGAGCAAGCGGCAGGCGTGAAAATTCAGTACGATTTGGCGCGCAAAAAGCGCCGGGTATTCCACGCTGTTTTTCGGAAAAATCCCCCTACTTTTAAGGAAGTGAACCATGCCTAATTATTTTGACAATCCGACCGTCGGAAACGCCCAGTATCGCGGGCAGCTTATCCAATGCGCGGTGGAATGCGGTGAGTACAGTTTCAGCGGCAGTAGCACTACCATATCCGTGCCCACCTATCTAAGTTCGATCATGGTGGTACTGCTGCGTCCCCAGGCGGTGACGCTGCCCAACGAAACCCTGTTCTGTCCCGGCACCATTAGCGGGGGCAATGTTACTGTCTCGCGCATTGCCAATAAACGGGCGCAGGAGTTTCATTTCCCGATTGATGATGGCCAGTTAGCCAGCAATAATCTGACTACCACCCCTTTGATGATAGCGCCGGTGGCCCAGGCTATAGCTTCCGCCGATGGCAAGTTGCGCGTCTTTTGCGGCACCGCCATCACCAAAAGCGGGGCGGGCGGGGCGACCTTCCTGCTGAACAAGGTCGGCAGCAGCGGTTTCTTCCTAGGTGACGGCGATTTGACGGAGAGTAATGGCGGCACCTCGGATTTTGACCTCGTGGTTCTCGCGGCTGGCGCTATCGCCGCCAGCGATGTGATGACCTGCCACACCGCCAGCGGGAATGGCGGCACGGGCGGTGACTGGTGTGTCAGTATGCAGACCAAGATTGCCGCCGCCTACACCAGCGGACTGAAATTCGACTATTGCTTTATAGGACTGCGTTAATGGCTCTTTTCTCCTTTACCTTGGCCGGGCGGACCGGATGCCAGACCCCGGTTCCGCCCCGGCCACTTATGAACAGGAAGCAAAACCATGAGCAAAAAGAAACGCGTGCGACAAAACGGCCCGGTTGACGTGGCGTATCGCGGCCCGGAACGAGTATCGGTCAGCATTACCAAGGCCACTAATGGTTACATTGTCAATCAGTACAATGAAACCGGTGAAAAAAACTTCGTGGCCAAGACGGAAAAGGAGGCGCAGAACATCGCCAAACAGATGATGAAGATGGGCCAAGGGCACAGCAAAATGAACATGCTTCCATCAATGCGCTAACCGCCGACAGGAGAAGTTATCATGGCTTTGACTTATGCCAACTTGATTACCGAGGTGCAGATGGAGTTGGGCAAATCCGGCGATACCGCCCTGTGCACCAGTGCCCGCGCCCTGCGTTTTATCAATAAAGCCGTGCGGGATATTATCATGGAATGGCCGGGTCTGCGCGATGTGACCCTGCTGGATAAGACGACCTGGAAGTGCGTGGCGGACCAGTATGAATATCAGTTGAGCGATTTCGCCGACCATCCCATCTGTCACCTCATTCGGTTGCGTTATATCAGCCTTACCAATACCGATTATGGGCGCATCAGCCCCTTTGTCGGCGGCCCGGACGAATGGGACAATATCTATCCTTATATCCCCGACCTGAATACCGGGATACCGAAAGAATATGTCCGGCGGGGCAACACGGTGGAATTTTGCCCCATGCCAGGCACGGATGAGGCAGACGCGGCCCTCTGGATGGAGCATGACTATCTGCCGCGCGAAGTCACCGACACCGCCAGCACCGATACCTTGCCGCTGACGAATTTCGATGAGGAGGTGATCCAGACGGCGAAAGCCTATGGGATTCGTCTGTTGTCGCTGAATAATTCCTCGCTCACCATCCAGGCCCGCGAGGCGGAACAATTCGCCCGGACCCTGGTGGAAGATAGGGTGCGCGGGGAGGCGGATTTTGACGAGATCGACCAGGTGGTTGACCATGGACCATAAGATTGACTTTACCAATAGGGAAAGGACGTAATTATGCTTTTAGAACTTTTGGCGGAAACCATAGCGAGCGAGCCGGGCATCATCATCGGTTCGAGCACGGCGGCGCTGCTGGGCGGGATACTGATCCGGCACTTTTGGCCCAAGCGCGAGCGGGCGGGACACGATGATTACAACCGGGAATTTTGCGATGAGCGGCATCGCAACCTGGAGGCGTGGATGGGCAAGATCGACGCCAAGCTGGACGAATTGATTAAAAAGGATTAAACCCCAAGGCGGGCAACCGCGACAGGAGCTAAATATGGCAGGCACAACAACCATCCGCTCTTTTTTCACAGTGTTGGACCTGGGGAAAACGACCCCGCCGCTTTCGGTTGAGTTCACGGTGGCCGGGACCGATGCCAATATTTCCCGCACCAGCACGCTGGCGGCGACCACGACGGAAGCATTGCAACTCGGTACGGTAAGCGTGACCACGACTACCCCCTGGCTTTGGCTGCATCTTATTACGGGGGGAACGACAAAAGCGACCGGACTCAGCTTATGCACAGCATCGGCGACATGGGCCGATTCGACGTATCAGAACATAATTTTATTGCAGGGTCAAGTTGTTTGTATCCCCGTACAATTAAGCACCTTATCGGTGAAAAATCTCAGTAGTTCAGCCTGCACCTATGAATACGCCTTTTCGGGTGACGCTTCCTAATGGCTCAAAAAGACAATAACATCCGTGTCCCCGGCCTGGCGGGCGGCCTTAACAGCGGCGCGCCGCGCAACCGGCTGGCCCTCAACCAATGCCCGGCCATGCTGAATTTCACCGTGGTCGATGGCGTGGCGCGCAAGCGGACGGGCTACGCGGCCAATGCCTACACCACTACCGACTGGAGCGGGGGCAAGATGTACGCGGGTCACCATTACCAGGATGGGGTGACGGGCACAAAGCGCTTCTGGGCCTTGGGCGACACGAAGATCATGGAGAAAAGCACCATTGATGGCCAATGGGTCCAGGTCACCGGGTTGACGCCCAACGCCACCGCCAACTGGTATTACAATACCACGGAAATTGTCAGTCTGGATGATTACAAGAATTATCTAATTGTCTGCCAGGCGGACACGAAACGATTAACGGGGGTAACGCCCGGCAACTGGCAGAAAATATATTACGCCAACAGCCCTACCGGCAACCTGACTCTTTTGGCCGGGGCCAACCTCGGCTATCATGCGGACGATACTAATCATTGGTGCAAGCGGGTGGTCAACTTTATGAACCGGCTGGTTCTATTGCATACCCTCGAAGAATATTCAGCCGGGAATTATGCCGAGCTATTTCAACGAGTCCGCTGGAGTGACCTGGGCCATTTCACCACCAACGCCCATTGGGACTCCACCAGCTATTCCGACCTGCGCAGCGGGTTCGGGGCGATTATGAACGGCGAAGTCCTGAACAATACCCTGGTAATCTATCAGGAGAACGCGATTTCCGCCGGGTATGATACCGGCAGCTCCACCGCTCCCTTCCATTTTGAGACGAAACTGCCGGGCATCGGCCTTTATGCCGCGCGCCTGCGGACCAGCAATGGCGAGGCGGAGTTTTTTGTCGGCAGTGATGGGAATATCTACCAGTATTTCGGCGGCAAGGACCGGATCAATATCGGGCGCGCGGTGCGGACGGAATTTTTCAACGCCATCAATAAAACTCAATCCGGCGGTTATGCTTATGCCGACCGGTCCTGGGCTTTTTGCCTAGAGGACATCGAGGCGGTTATTTTCGCCATTCCCACGGGGGCGGGCGATACCGACCCGACCATGTTCTATGTCTATTTCTGGAACGAGCAGCGCTGGGACAAGTGGGATTATGCGGACACCATTACCGGCCTGGCCGCCTTTGAGCAGCCCGCCAGCACCAACGTCGCCAAACTGCCGCTATTCACCAACGCGAGCGGCGCGATGCGACAACTGGACTACGTCACCACCAATGATGTTTCCACCGCGATTGACAGTTGGATCAATACGGAAGATTTTGTCCTCGACCTGCAACATGATTTTCGTTTTCTGGACTTGTGGTTCGAGGCGTCCGGCGACGGCTCCGCTTCCAGCGTCGATGTGTCAATCAGCGTTGATTCGGGCACTACCTTCACTAACGGCGTGGGCGGGGCCGACGCGACCGCCCAGACGGTAACGGTGGGGACCACCTGGAATATCTATCATGTGCGTTTCGCGGTGACGGGGTATGTAGTTCGCTTCAAATACCGTAACAATACCGCCAGCCAGAAACTCCTGCTGGGCGAGATGAATTTTAACTTGTCGGAGATGAACCAGCGATGAGCACTCCGAATCTTAGTCTGCTCGGTTACGACCCTTCCGGCGGTCTGCCCCATCTGCCGCAAGAGGGCGCTGATGTTAATGAGACGGTCAGCAACCTGCTGGAATATAACCGGCGGCTGTCGGCGGCCCTGAGCGATCTGCTGGAACAGTTCAACACGCGGGCGAACCTGGGCTTCCGCAGCATGACAATGGGGGCCAATACTATTTATTCCAATGAGAACGGCGATCTGGTGCTGGCGGAAAGCGGCACTACCAGCATCGTCGTCGATCCCACGACCGGGACCATGACTTTCAGCTCGACCGGCGGGGCGACGACCTATGTAAAAACCGGCGACCAGATCAATGTGCCGTTGGCCGGGGTGGAAGGCGATACGGTTTATTGTACTCTCAATTCCACCGCCGGGGCGGCCAAATATGCGGGGCGCGTGTATCGCCATGATGGTTCCAGCCCCACCACCGACGCCTCCTGGGTGGAAGTGGCGGTGGGCGTAAATTCAACCACCGTCGATTCGAGCGGGGTGGTGATCTGGTCAACGGGCGTCACCGGCAGCGGCAAACCGGCCGACAATGCCACGGTGGGAGCCGATTGGACCAGCGGAAATCTCACCAATATCCCAACACGCTTTGGCAATGCCTTGCCCGGCAGCGGGACCGGTTTAATAGCCACTGCTACTGAGCTTGGCTATTATGGCAGCGGAAAAAGTATAAGTTGCTCAGGTACAGGCACGCCGCGCATAGGCGAGAAAGTAACCCAGACCAACTCCGGGGCCACCGGCATTATCGTGGGTTTGCCGGTTAACGTGATACAGGTGGATGTCCTAAGCGGAACCTTCACCGGCAACGTTGCTGATACTTTGGTCACTGAAGACACCGGTTTGACCTGGACGCCTTATGGGGCCGCCCCTACCACCATTATCATCGCCAAAGTTAGAATAGACAACGCGGGTAGATTTTACTTTGCCGGCGACGGCAGTAATTACCTCTCCTGGGACGGCGTTAAGTTACATATAGTGGTATCAGATGATATCGTTATTAAAGAGTCTAATAGTTCTGATACATACGCCATTGGGATGAACATTCACAATTACTCCACTACAGATTTCAGCGCCGCCCATATTACCCTGAATAAGTCCGCCAGCAACACTATGGGTACTATGACTGCAACAGCCGCTGGTGACATACTTGGTTATCTTGTATTCAATGGTGTTAACTCTGGCTCAACATACGGAGTAGGCGCTTATATCACAGTAACGCAATCTGGCGCTGCTGGAGCTACCTACGTTCCTGCTGAAATGACTCTCACAGCAACGGATGGTACGGCTGGAGCCCCTACCCAACTTACTCTTATCCCTACTACCTACACAGTTCATCTTAGTAAGTATGGCGATGCTGAGGCATTTAGAGTAACAGCAGACTGGTCTGGGCAAGCCGGAAGTAATACTTTTACGGGGGAAGTGGACACCCCTACTTCCGACCCAGGCTGGGCCTCTTCCAGCACTGTTAACATGACCGCTCCAGGCGCTTACATAAAAATTTACATTGGCACGCAGGCTTATGTAATTCCAGCTTGGGTAACATAAACAGCGACGGGTTAAAAGAAAAGAAGGTGATTTATGGTTATGGCAGCTTTAGCGGCATTGCCGGCTATCGCCGGATCAGCCGGAGCGACCGGAGCGACCGCCGGGGCGGCGGCGGGTGGCATGAGCCTGGGCACGGCTTTGTTGGGTTCGGCGGGTATTTCCGCCGGCTCTTCTCTGCTGGGCGGCATGCTGGGCGGCAAGAAGAACGACATCAAGGCGGTGTCCAATTTCAGCCGAAACCAGAAGGAGATTGATAAGTACCTCGTCGATTTTCTGCTGGGCATCGAACGGAACGCCAAAGGCAAGGAAATCAGTCGCAACCCGCTTTTGTCCCGCCTGTGGAAAAACGCCCAGAACCCGCCGCAAATGCGGGTAGCGCCGCTGACGGGCAACCAGCAGGCGGGCTTGAAGCTGGCCCAAAACCTGTTGGGCAAAATCTCCAACCCGGTCCGCCCGGACCAGGAGTATTTGAGCCGGCTGGCCCACGGGATTCTGCCCAGTGAGGTCAAGTATGCCGCCCTGGGCACTATTCTCAAGCCCGGCGAAAAGGCGGTGGTGGGCGAAGCGGGGGCGGAGATTATCGAAGTCCAACCGGACGGTTCGGTCAAGGTCATTCCCAACCCAAAAAGCGTTTCCAGCAAAGAGGCAATGGGCGCGGCATTAGTCAAGAGCAAGAAAGAGCAAAAAAGGCTGGGGGCTGATGAGGCTTTGGTGTTCGGTACGGCCAATCCGGCCCGGACATGGCAGAATTACTATCTGCCGTATAAAGCCCCCACCCAGAATGATAATTGGGGCAATTATGTTTCCAACCCCTGGTACAAAGATGTCCGGGCGGCATACGAGGCGGAATTGGGGAAAAGATATGGAGCGGCCCCGACCAAGGTGGCTAAGACCGACCCCAGTTATGCTGTTTACCAGAAGGCCCTGGTTGATTATCAGAAAAACCGGTCCTGGTACAACCAATACACGAAGGCGGGCGGCGACATTACCACTCTTGATGCAGCCAAAAACAAAAACGCCGTGCAAGGTTATTACGGGGGTCTGTCGAACTGGTGGAACCAGTTGGGCAGCACTTCGGAAAATACGGGATTGACTACCGCCCTAAGCGCTCTGCCCGAAAGTGAAGGGGCGGGTTTTGGCGGCTGGCTCGCTGACAAGGGTAAAGAATATGCGCCGGGAATGTATGATCCAAATACCTCATGGGGGAGAAGTGCGGGAACGGGTAAATGGGGTTTTTCCAACCCCTTTGATCCCACCGTTAGTTCGGCCCTAATGACTACGGCGGTTGACAAATATCTGACCAGCGCGGGCTACAAAAAAGACGCCACCACCGGCGCGTGGACCAAGGCGGCCGCGCCGCAA
>ERZ1292629.2751-Hain-H43-01um-R1-2751-length-14364-cov-7_pt1 | contig 14364 bp, 15 predicted proteins | sample MGYA00564399_ERZ1292629 | MGnify/ENA primary metagenome ERZ1292629 (study PRJEB36523, sample SAMEA6512636) | groundwater metagenome | collected 2019-01-08 | study: AquaDiva: Metagenomics assemblies of 32 groundwater samples
TCTCAAAACAAAAAGGAGGGTTATGGAATACACAAGGCTTGGCCTCAAAAAGAAAATGAACGTAGGGGACTCAATTATAGCAACCAAAGGATTTGGGAATAAAGAATTCCGAAAAAAAACAAAAGGAATAAAAGGGGTAATCATAGCAGTTGACCCTATATATCCGTATGCCGGAGTGGATTTTGGGAAAGAGAATCCTTTTTTACATATAAGAAAATGGTGGATGGGGTTTAAAACTTTCCGAGTTGTTCACGCGGAATAGACTCTTTCGGAATCTCAAAACAAAAAGGAGGGGGTTAAGATATGAAGAATTCGATGAGGCGTACTATAAACATCGCAGATTGGTGGTATTCCCTAACCGAGGCAGAGAGGATTAGTTTCCTTGCGAATAGTAGGGCGGTAGCCGAGATAGCCTGTGAGCCTCATGGGGTGAGAAGAATTTGGTGGAGGATTAAGAAAATATTTCGTATAAAGAGGTTCGATGTGTGATAGACCAAGATTCCTCTTATGTGTGGGGTGTAACGCAGAAGAGGCTTATGGCGAAAAAGGATAAAAAAGCAAAGATATGTTTTTGGGAAAGGCTTACGCCATCTTCTTTTACTTCAACTTGTGAAAAAGAAGCAGGCGGTTTTGTTGCTACCATAGTTTCGAATCCGGAGAAAAAGACTATCTGTCCTATTTGTAATAGAAAAATAAAATGGGGAGGAGACCTTATGGACAAGAAAGATTATGTAGTCTTACACGATATTGCTTTTATGGGTGGGGCGGATTGGGATAAGAATGAAATCATCGAACTTACTCCTAACGAAGCAGAAGAGCATTTACAAAAAGGCAGGATTGTGGCAATAGAAGATGTGCGGTCAGGGATTCGTAGAATAACTCATGTCAACCCAAAAGACATATAATGAATAAGAAGAGGGAACAGCTTCTCGCGCAACTAATTGAGGAGGAGAAGCGCCTTGAAGTTTTAATGGCGAAGGCGAAGGAGATAGACCCTTTCTGGTATTGGGAGCCGAATGATGGTGTAATCACGGAAGAAGGCAGGGAAGTCCTTAAGAAATATCTCAAAGAAGAAGACATACCCTTGAAGGTAGATAGTCAGTTAGATAGGTTGCTTTGTAGGGCAGAGGTAGTAGGCGTGTCGGGTGGAAACCGTAGCTCTAAAACCAACTGCGATACTATGGACGGGATTATCAAGTCAACTGGCGAGTTACCTTACAGCATGAAGAAGTATGAAAAAGAATTTGAGGATATAAAGAAAAGGGCGAGAAGTAAAGTCATTAAGGGTCGTGTTACAGGCGTTGACAACAAGCAACTCCATAGGGTAGTTATTCCTATGTGGCAGAAGTATGTTCCACGCGGTTATCTCAAGGGTAACGATTGGGAAAAGAGTTATTCGAAAGAATTTGACATCTTGACCCTTTACCGCGACAAGAAGCCTTGTGCCGTTATCGAATTCCTCACGAATGAGCAGGCCGTCAAGAGCGCACAGGGTGGGGATTTAGATTGGGCTAAGTTTGATGAAGAGCCGGATAGGGATAAATGGAAAGAAACCCTTATGCGTTTTGGGACGGCGGACAAGCTCGACATCTCAATAGCGTGGACTCCTACGGAAGGGCTTACGTGGGCGACAGACCTATTCCATAATGGCATTATCAATCCTGATGGCAACGAAATATCGTCGTCGCTATTCAAGTTCACCTCTGTTACGAATCCGTATGTCAATAAAAAAACCTTGCTTACGATAATGGACGAGTTCCAGAAGGTATCTTCGTATGACGAAATGAAAATGAGGTTGCTTGGCGAGGCAATCAGTTTAAGTGGACTTGTTTATGGCGGAATGTTCCACGTGGAACATATCATAGAGCCGTTCTTTGAAAACTTGCCGGAAGATAAAAAGAGTGAATATCTCGTGCTGGCGGGGATAGACCCGCATACTGTAACAGCAACGGCAATAGTCTTTATCCTGATAGACAGGGAAGGCATAGCCTATCTCGACAGGTGCTACTTCCAGCAATCCGATACCGATGAAATCAAGAGAGACTTCTGGGCTATCGCCTTATCGAATAAGTATAGATTTGGTTGGACTGTATGCGATAAATCAGCCGACTCGTCAATCATAGCCTTTGGTGGTCGCAATATCTACGAGGAAATAAAACGTCCTACCTATGAGCATAACTCCAATCCTCTTATAACCAGATACAAAGGACTCCCTGCCTTGAGGACTTCCGAAAAGTTTGAGGGTAGCATCAAGGCCGGTGTGGATACGATTAAGAGACGGCTCAAAGAGAAGCGGTTTTTCGTTGTAAGGCGACCTGAAAATGCCGAGATAATCAAGTCATTCAGAACCCTCGAAAGAGATACATTCGCTAACGAAGAAAAGAGCGGCACGAAGGATAGGATACGGGAAGGCCGCCACCATCTCCACGCCGCAATGAGATATTGCTTTCAGTTCCCGATAAATTGGTATCCTGCAAAGGTGTATATCCCCGAACCCGAAATGATTGACGAGGCCGTATGCTGGTAAAAGATTTTTATTGACATGTGATATTTTATATGTTCTAACTTAAGCATACCACCCGTAGTGGTGCTTATTGAAGGTATACTACCTGTTGTGGGGGATAAGTGAAAAAAGAGAAGTTGACAGACGAATTTGTGGAAAATAGGGGACGTGCCGTATTCACCGCTTCCCGTAATTGGGTTACGGATAATATCGTTCCTCGGTGGAAAGACAGTAACGACTTATACAACGGCAAGTTCAAGAAACAAGCCGATGGCAAGTCCGATGCCTTGATGGGGCAAGGCAAACTATTTATTCCCAAAACTTATTCCCATGTGCAGAGAATGTTGGTTGACCTTCTCGATACCTACTTTTTAGACCCCGAAGAAATAATAGATGTCGTATCATGGAAAAACATGCCTTCCGAAACAAAAGAAATTGTAAAAGCCCTTGTTAATTATCGCCTCAATGGGCACCCGATAAACTTTTATCAGGAGTCATACGAAGCCTGCCTTGACGCTCTCAAAAACAAAATTGGCGTATTCAAAGTTTACCCGAATGTGAAAACCGAGAAAATTAAAGTCCCAACTTCAATACCTTCGCAAGACCCTCTCGCTCAACCCGAAATCATAGAAGAAGAACAAGAGGTGATAACCGCCTTTAATCCTTGCATAGATTGCCTTCCCTATGAGGACGTATTCTTTGACCCTCGTGCGACATGGAAAGATTATTGGAAATTCCCTATTGTCCATAGAATGAGGAAGCCTTTGGATTACCTTAAACGCAGGGGCTATAAAAACCTTGACGACCTTGATTCAATCCAAAATTCTAATGGCGCGGACGAGATAAAAGACCAGAGAACAAACGATTTTAGTTCTCCGTTTGCTAACAATCAGGACGTTATCATAAGCGGGCAAAACGAAATCTTCATATATGAATTTTGGGATTTCCTCGATGTAAACGGAGACGGATTACTTGAGTCTTGCAGTTACATCATGGCAGGCACGGCGGACACCGCAAATCGTCTTATTCGAGATGTCGAGGAAAACACTTTGCCATATATGCGGGACGGCGACGACTACAACAGACCGCCAATCGTTATGGGGCAGTCATTCCCCGAACCTCATCAATTAATGGGAAAAGACTTGCCGGAAGTAGTTGAGGGTTTGCAGAGAGAGACTAATGCCATACGTAACCAGAGAAGGGAAGCCGTTGCTCTTGCCTTACGCAAGCCTATCCTTATCAACAGAAGTTCCAATATAGACCTTGTGGGGCTTCTGAACAGGCGTATAGGCGGCGTTGTGCAGGGTGATGACATCTCGGTATCCAGCGTACGGGAAATGGATATATCCGACCCCACAGGACAGAGTATTGCGGAAATGAATAAGGTTGATACCGATTTCTACGAGACGACCTCTATACCGCCGAATCTCTTGGGTATGCAGTCCTCACAAGAAGCTACGGCGACGGAGGTTACGGCTCAAAATGCCAACGCAAATAAGAAAATTGCTAATATTATAAGGAATCTTGCCTATACCCTTTTCATTCCTTCCTTGCAAATGCTCTTGCGGCTTGAACAGACTTACGAGAGCGATGCTTTTGTTCAAATGGTTACAGGGCGTATGCTTGGTTGGGGAATGCCGGAGGACAATATACCTACGTCTACTACCATACAGGGCGATTTCGACCTCAATATCAATACCGGCATGAACAAACAGACGCAGATAAATAAGTGGATAATGTTATTCGATAGGGGCGTTCAGGCTAACCAGGCGATTGTTGGAATGTTGCAAGCAGGTGTGGTTAATCCTGCTAACGTCCATTTCGTTGATACCATGAAATTTTACCATAAGATGTTGCCACTTGTGGGCGAAAAGTCGGTTGATGAATACATGATTGCGGCACAGGCCGCTCCCCTTTCCCTCGAAGAAGAAATGAGAGGGATTGCGAGCCAACCAAAAATGCCCGAACAGTTGACAGGTGAAGTAGCAAGCATGAACCCCGAAGGTATGGAGGGTATGGTTAATGCTTAAGAACATCAAAAACCTATTCTCAAGGAACTTTGAACTGACCGAAAGCGTTATTATCTTACGGGAACGAGTCGTTATCGGGCAAAGATTACAGGAGTTACTTATCGGCAATGACTTCAAGGTTTTGCATGAGCATATCCTTTTGCCATTGCAGGTCGGAGCGTTTGAGGCTTTCAAGAAAGTTTCGGCAGACGATACTATACACGTCTTGGAAACGCAACTCATGTCCAAGATGATTGATACAATCCAGAAGGAGGTCGAAATAAAAATAAATCAAGGACGTTTAGCCGAAGAACAACTAAAAAATCTACCCGAATTATCGGGCGACGAAGAGGAGTAATACAATGGAACAAAATGGTTCTACTACCACCGAGCAAGCGAACCAGAAAGTAAGCGAGACTGACAGGTTATTCCCTCTGGGCGAGGCTATGCTTCCACCCGAAGAGACCGCGAAAGCGGAAACCGAAGGCAGTCCAGAACAAGGGAAAGAAGTTTCTTCAACGCCAAAACCGACAGAACTCGGATACCTTGACTTACAAGATTCCGGGGACAAGAAGGTGAAAGTAAAAATCGACGGTGTAGAGACGGAAATCCTTCTCAAAGACGTAGTAAAAGGCTACCAGACGGAACAATACTTGACTCGCAAAGGACAAGCACTCGCGGAGGAAAGAAAGAAAATACAGGGAGTAATACCGCCAACGCATAGCAAGGACGATTACCTTGACCCTCTTATGTTAGAGAAGATGGAAAGCCTTGAGGGGGAAGTGGCGGCAATGAAAGAGCGCGAACAGGCTACTATTTCAGAACTCGCTCCACTTCGTTATGAGCGGAGTTTACGGGGCATAGATTCCGAAATGAAGGCGGAAGGTCTGACCGATTTCAGGGAGAAGTTACCAGAAATCGAGAAGATTCTCCTTGCCATGCCACCCGACAGGGCGGAGGTATACGACACGGTCGACGGGTTTAAATCCCTATATAAGAGCATCAAACTCCAAGAGTTCACGAAGAAGCAGGCAGGCACTACCATTAATTCCGATATGCGGATTAAGCCTAAAGTTGTCCCGATAGAGTCAAGTTCAAGTCCTTCCGGTGGCGTAGCAAGCACAAATGCGGAACGTGATAACGCAATGGCACTCGCCAAAAAATCGGGGAATTGGGTACCCTTCATGCAGAAGTATGGCTGATTCCCTCAACCAGTAAAGGGGGATTGAAATGACAATAGGAACTAATGCATATACCACTTACGATACCGTAGGTATGCGGGAAGACCTTATCGACATGATAGGGAATATAGACCCGGTTTCTACGTGGTTTCAGAGCAACATAGGTAATACAAAGGCTTCGCAGAGGTATCATGAGTGGTTACTTGATTCACTTGCCGCTCCTGCCGCCAACGCGCAGATAGAAGGCGATACGCTGGCTGGCACGGCGATTGTTCCGCCTGTAAGGTCGGCGAATTATTGCCAGATACTCAACAAGAAATTCCAGATAACCGAAACCGAGGAGATTACGGAAAAGGCAGGACGCTCTTCGGAAGTCGCGTATCAGAAGGTGAATAAACTCAAGGAACTCGCCAATGATATAGAGTATGCCTTAATACTCAACACCAGCGCGGTTTCTGGTGGCACAGGCACAGCAAGGCAGTTGAAAGGCTTGACGGGTTGGATAACGTCCAATAACGTAACGGGGACAGGAACTGAAAGCCAGCCCCTTACCGAGACGTTGTTCAATGACGGCTTGCAGAAGGTATGGAACGAAGGAGGTAAGCCCTCTAATTGCATTATGGGCGCGTTCCAGAAGCGGAAGATAGACGCATTTACGAGCAACACCAAAAACGTAAACGCGGACGAGAACAAACTCATAAACCACGTAGCGATTTATGAGTCCCCATTCGGGGAGGTTGCATTGAGAATACACCACATCATGCAGAGCGATGCACCGAGTAAAATCTTTATACTCGGCGACATGCAGTTGTGGAAGAAGGCGTATCTCAGGAAGTTGAAATGGAAGGAATTGCCTCACGCGAGCTTTTCCCAGTTTTGGGCGGTCGAAGCGGAACTCACCCTCGAATCAAGAGCGGAAGCGGGTTCGGGTGTAATCGCCGAACTGACAACGAGTTAATAGGCGGATAAACGGATAGGGAAGGGGACGCCCTTCCCATTATCCACAAGGAGGGTTATGATTTTTAAAAGCGGTAGTTTACCGGATAACGCGGCAAGCTCCATTATCGAGATAAATCATAAGGGCGAAAAGGTCTCTTTCAAGCATATAGGTATAATTGACGATGCGGCTAAAGAGGCATATCTCAATCGCATGTATTCCAATAACGGATTTTCGGATAAACGATTATTCCGAAAGGTTGCGGTAATACCCGATTGGGTCTTTGCCGTCCACCCTGAATTTAACCAGAATCCGTGCGCGGCGTTAGATTGGGTAAGGAAGAACGGCGATGGGATAGGACAGCAATTCAAGGCTTGTTCGGGAAGGTTTTAATGAAGCCACATGTCCTGTTTATAACCGAAAAATGGTGCGATTGTAAGCCAGAGATGGGCTTGACGAATAGTTTCCACAATCTGTTCGGCTCTTTGGAAGCCGCAGGGCTTGCGAGTTATTCCAATATCTTCTTTGACGAATGGAGTATAGAGAATGCAGTAAGGTGCGACGAGGAAGTCTTAAAACAGGGTATGAAGGCCGATTTGGTGGTTGTTACGCCTCTTAACGGGATTCCTCATGCGCCTCATGTTCAAACGCTCGGTAAAATCAGGGACGCAGGGATTCCTGTCGTAGCAATACACTTCGATAGTGTAAGCCCTAAAAATCTTGCTTATGCCGACACTATGCTTCCTCAAATCAGTTTTAACGTAGTATTGGATTCCGGCATATCGTATCTCGATTCGATACACAGTAATCGTTACGTGCCATTGTGGACACCGCAAGACCCTCGGATATTCAATAATCCGAACAAGATACGTGATATACCGATAAGCCATCTTGGAACTACGCGAGGCAGACCTGAAAGAGAGAATTGTCTTAATTTTGTCGGTTCGAGAGGGATTAAGGTTTACTCAAGAGGGGGACAAAGGCAGGATAATCTCCCTATCGAGGAATACGCCGACGTCTTACAAAGGTCTTTGATTACGCTTAATTGGTGCGAGAATAGCAAGTTTAAGCAATTAAAGGGCAGGATATTCGAGGCGATGTTGTGCGGGGCTTGCTTATTCGAGTCCGAGAACGAGGAGATTGGAAGATACTTCGTGGCTGGTGAGGATTACGTTCCATTTAAAGGCCAGAACTCCGAGTCTCTTTCACACATGTTGAGAGGCTATACGGAGGAGAAAGACGGCATAAAGGAAGCCATACGCATAGCGGCAAACGGACACAAGAAGGCTACTGAATTATACAATGCGTCCAACTTTTGGAAAACTGTTTTCGATAAGGCGGGGATAAATGGACATAGACATATTGATACCGACAGCAAAAAAGCGTCTGTCAAAACTCCTCTGGCAAATTAGGAGTTGCTTCAATCAAGGACTTGACGTAAGGGTTACAATTGCTTCAACAGATGAATACCCTGAATTGCTGGCACAGTTGACGGACGAAGAAAAAAGCAAGATGAGGTTTATCACTGATGCGCCCGAAGGCTTATGCGGTAATGCCGCTTCCAAACACGCAATGGAGAATTTCGAGTGGGGCGAATGGTTTTATTCGATAGGGGACGATGATGCCTTATTGCCGTGGGGTTTAAAACATCTTTGGGATAACAGGAAAGGTGTGGACATGGTTATAGGTAGGGCTTTATGCGTAAGCAAGGGGCAGAATTCAGATTTAACGCAATATAGGGTTGGCACTGTTATTGCTTGCGGCAGGGTAAGTGGCGTATGCACGTTGTTCAATTTCAAGAAGATTAAGAAACTCGGCAAGCCTTATTGGAACGCAGAGAGCGTTGTTTCGGATTGGGAACTCATAGAGAAAATGGCGGAAAATTATAAATATAAGATTATACCGGAAACTGTTTGCGTCCTCGCCCTCGCTAATGTTCAGGGGGAAAAGTGCGCATAACGTATTTTCTTATTGATAACGGAGCGTGCGGTATTTATAGGCTTGATAACCCGTTATTGGAAGTAAAGAAGTCGGGGCAGGCACAGGTTTTCAGGATAGACAAGGGCGACAGCATTTTGAAGAACTTGGATTGTCTCGAAGCCGATGTATTTGTAATGCCGAGATTGTCGGGCGAAGATATGCTACGGAATATGAAAAAACTCCAGAACGGGGGCAAGAAGTTGGTTATTGACCATGACGACTTCTTGTTCGACATACAACCTCTGATGAGGTCTTATGGAGAGTTTGGGACGGAAGAAGGGAAATACAAACTGCCGGACGGCAATATCGTGGATATATGGAAGGAAGGCGTGAATATCAACATACAAGAGAACGTGGAGAGGCTCAAGGGCGTTGCGAAAGCATTGGAACAGGCGGACTTGATTACGGTTACGACCGATATTCTTGCCGAGGCATACAAGAAGTATAACCCAAACGTCGTAGCATTGCCTAATTGCGTAGATATGGACTTATGGAAGCAGTTGCCGCTAAAGCGGGAAACGGACGAAATTAGACTATACTGGGGCGGTGGAGATAGCCATTACGGGGACTGGGCGTTAATGCCCGATGTCTTAAAGGCTATTATGGATAAATACAAAAACACGAAACTTATCATACAGGGGTCGCTCTTTAGAGCTTCAATCAAAGACTTGCCACAAGATAGGGTTGTGCATCATAGTTGGGTGAATACCCATGCTTACCCGTATAAGACGGCGATTATAGACCCCGATATTGCGATTATTCCACTTGAGGATACGAAATTCAATCAATGTAAAAGCAATATCAAATGGGTTGAAATGTCGGCGTTAGGTGTGCCGTGTGTAACGTCTCATGTATCGCCTTACAAGGAATACGCGACCGAGGGTAATGGAGTTTATATAGAGGATAACAAAAAGGACGCTTGGATAGACGGAATATCCTACATGATAGAAAATGTAGAGAAAAGAAAAGAGTTCACTGACAATGCGAGAAAGACAGTCATGGAGAACTTCGACATTAAGACGCAGTATCCAAAATGGATACAGGCATACGAAGGGATAGGGGTTTAATATGGCCGCTCCAACAGCACCCACGCTTACTTCTATAACCACCGAAGGCTTAAGGAAAGCGGGATACGCTTCACCTTCTGCGTCTCAACTTACACAAGCGCAGGACGAGTGGATGGCGGAAATAAAAAACGACATTCTTGTTTATGGTGGTGGACGGAAATTGACCTCTATGTATACGACTTCCTATTCGGTTACAGTGCAAGGAAAAGAAAGATACTCAAGACCTACGGATTTCTTTTCGGATATGACTATGGAAATTCTTGACGGAACGGAACGAGGAACTGCTACAGGCGGCGCGGTAGGGTCTGTAACTCTTGCCGAGGACGAAGGCGACATTATCGGGAAGTATGTTCTAATTACGGCGGGAACGGGGGCTAATAGTTTTTCTCAAATCACAGCATTTAATTCCTCGACTTTCGTGGCAACGGTAAATCCTGACTTCTCTGTTGCACCTGCAAGCGGAAGTTCGTATATGGTAATTGATTCCATATATCAATTACAACAGCACCCCATATGGAGTAAGGGAAGCAATTATACGAGAGGATTACCACAGGCATTTTATCCCATTGGCGATAACGACTACGGCGAGTTCATACTCTCACCCACGCCGTATAATTCCGATGGCCATGTATTTGGGGTAAGAATGAGATATTACGCCAACCTTTTTACGCTGGATTTAGCAGGGACGCTTATGTCAACACTCTACCATAATTGGCGGAATATATGGACACAGGGTGTTTTCGTGAAATCTTTGCAGATGGACAACGATAACCGTTATAAAGATGAATTAAAGGCTTATTACGCTATGATTAAAATATTAGTAGCGAGGGAAACTTACGGAATGGATATAAGTAATCTCAAATGTAAGGTAAGCGATTACTGATGGAATACACGACGTCGATAATTCCCATAATCCCCTTACAGGGCGGGGCAATAACCTCGAAGGAAAAAATCGCCATTCCTCATGGCGGATTTTCCATGATACAAAATTTCGACCCTCGCTATCCCGGATTTGAACAGAGGAAAGGGTGCGCTAAACACCATACTACCGCCGACCCCGATTCTCTCGAAACTCAAACCATCTGGCAATACAATAAAGGCTCAAAGGTGGAGCGGCATACCTATCGTCAACTCCTTGACGGTTCGGTTCAGGAGGCGACAGATAACCCGCCTACGGTTACGACAGGGGCGTTTGGTTCCGACGTTCTCACGGCTATAAGCGGCTCTATCCCCGCATCATGGGGCAACATGAATGATTTGGCTATCTTCTCGGACGGGGCGAGACAGCACCAGATATACGGCGGGACGGATAGGAAGGTGGGAGCGTTCTTTGTTGGCGGAACGGGAACGATAGGCGTTTCAGACGGTGAGGACGGCACAAGGAACGTTACAGACGGACTTGCTTCGACAACTGCTGTTGTGGGCAGTAATACGACTCATTTCGTAATGACAGACTTACCTGCGACTTCGATAAAATATACGATAGGCACAGCGAATACGGTTGCCGCTACGGTAACCATTTACTATTGGGATAAGACTACCAACGCATGGGCGACATTAGGCACGATTACGGACGGGACGCTTGTTTCGGGCGCAACTTCCGCGCAAAATGGCAGTAGGTCTTGGACTGCACCTACGAACGAAAGAGCGACTTATCTTTTCGGCCAATCTGGATTTTGGTATAAAACGGTAGCAAGCGCGTCTCTTTCAGCAACCGCTTCGGTATCAGATGTTGCCTTTAATGCTCCTTTTCAGTCTATCCAAAATGTGTTTGATGGCGTATTCGTTGACGCTATTGAAGCGAAGATATGGGACTCCACGCAACTTCGTTATTACCAATATTCCGCAGACTCCATAGATGTAAGTATGCTTCCTGCCGGTGATTATATTTACTTTAACACCATAGAGCCTATCATGGCGGCCTATATTGACGTAGGGGCGACTCCTCATGTTAAGAAAGCCACGATTACCGGGACAACCAATATTTCGTTTCTTAAGGGTGGCACGACTTCGGGGACTACTACTTACGGGTCTATTTTAACGACAAATGCCGATTTCCTTGCGGCTGGATTTGAAGAAGGACAGTCAATCGTCATAACAGGCACGACAAGCAATAATGTTACGACAAAGATTATCGCCGTATCTTCCAAAATGATAAGTGTGCCAAGCAACATATTAGCTGATGAGGCCAATAAATCAGCCACTATAACCTATACAGGCACTACTCCTTCACTTGCGGGGTTTGACGCTTGGACAGGTAGTGGTTGGACTGATTGTATGGGGGCAGATGGCACGGGCGGTTTGATACAAGCTGGTTATATGCCGTTAGCAACCATTCCCTCTACTCAACCTACGGACTTTGCTCAATCAGCATATCATTCCCGTTGGTATCGTTTCAAATACGGTCACGCAATATCGAGGAGCGTCAACATAGGGATACAGGTCATACCTTATTACGATGTTGAGGATTTAGGCAAGGTTGGCGTAGCAAACGGCGTATGGAAAAATCATGCTCTTTACACCTTCTCTGATTACCCTGAATATCTTTATGTTTCCGCCGCCGGCAATCCGCTCATGCTTAACGGCGACGGCTACGATATTCTTGAGGCCGGAACAGGGCGGAATAACCGTAACCGTTGCGTAAAAACCTTCCATAATGAGATTATCATATGGCAAGAAGAAAAGGGCGGCGATGGTGGGGTAACGCTCTTTGAGGGATATTCTAACGCGACCTTCGGGAGACTACTCTTGACACCCCAAGTTGGCATACTCAATGTGAAGTCCGCAGTCGTGCTTGACGGCATACTGACTTCCACGGAAACCGAATCGAAAATCAAAACTCTTGCTTTCTGGCTTTCCCATTACGGGGTGTTTGTTACAGACGGGCGTACTGTTTCTCTCGCAAGTAGTGATATACAGAATTATTTTAATCCGATGAAAGATGAATGTATAAGGGCAGGGTATGAGGACAAAATGTGGATTGCTCACGACTCGGCGCGTAATGCGATACGCATGGGGTTGGTATCAGGTTCGAGTGCAACCGTGCCTAACATATTCCCCGTGTTTCATCTTACGGACGCTTCGTGGACATTCGACAAATTGACTCAAGGATTATCCTGCATGGCGGAAGTGGAAGCCGCGAGCGGGGCTGTGTTCTCATTACAGTATGGCGGCGGTTCTTCCGATGGTTTTGTTTATCGGCTTAATACGGGGCTTAATGACGTATCTACGGCAATAAATGCCTACATAGACCAAGAAATTGATGGCGGTGGCAATTATTTACAGTTGCGGGATACGGTTCTTCGCGGCAAATCACAGGCCGCAGGGGATATAACCCAAAGTTTCGCTTTAGCCGGTAACTCCACTTTTGAGACCTCGCCTACAAAGACATTCTCTATGGTTGCCGCAATATCCGGCGACCCTTATTGGCGGGATAGGTGGAGAGCAAGTTTACGGAGTAATCATTTCACGGTAAGGTTCGCGCATAATACTGTCAGCGAATCGTCGTTCCTTCTCGATGTGGGGTATAGACTCAAGCCGGAGGATAATAACAGATGACCGAAGAAACCAAAATACCCGATACCCGCCGTTGGTTCGAGAAGGTTACGCCATGCAAGAACCTCAACCTTGAACGTAAGGTGGAGTTCGTCGAGTTGGGTGAAATAAACAAGGCATGGGGCAAAAAGAAGCCCATAGAAATACCAATAGAAAAGACAGATGACAAGAGATAATTTTCGTAAGCCATATAACGATACGGAAAACAACGACTACGCAGATTTAATGCGGAACGTTCCTTTTGCCGCTACACCGGAATCTCGTTCCAAACCTCACTCGGAGTTTCTCAAACCTTATGCTGACGAGTTAGAGGGTTATGGAGAAATGGAGGATTTACACCCCAGGAATTTTAGCACACAGAGGCAACCTTTGAACGTAGATATAGGACTTGGACTTCCCTCGATAGGAGATACAGGAGGGGGTCTCGCAGGTATAACTTGCATTTGCTTCCATATAGAGGTAATAGGCCCAAAAGTAGCAAATAATAATGATTGTTACCAAGCAATCCTTTGGCGAACAAATATAAGTGATTGCGGTGGTAATCTTGCGAGTGGAGCAGGTGCTTATGAAAATCTCGGAATGATTGATAACGACTTAGTAGAATGGAGCGTAAAAGCCCCTTCCGGGTGCACAGAGCAATCGGCATTTATAAATAATAAAGGTTGTTTGGGAGGGTTAACCGCAGACATCTGTAATTTGGTTGTCAATGCCAAAACTCCTTGTGTTGGCGGTGAGAGATATTTAAATGATTTAATGAATGTAAAAAATGCTAACGCTAACTCCGCTTGTGGGTGTGCGGCAATATGGGAAAACGCTGAAGTATCAGGCCCGGAAGCCCCGGCAGATGGTGATTACTATAATTTAATGCTGGGTGGAGTTGCAGTAGATATGGCAGGGTTGGATACTCTATGGGTTATATCTAAAGGTAGCATTGGGCAAGACGGTCGCGTAAGTGGGCTTGCAGGGCAATGCGGCACGGCTGTAATAAGCGCGATTGTTGACTGCGAATGTCAGAGTTTTACATTTACCAAGACCGTGGCTATGCCTCTCGGTATTTGGGTATGTCAAAGTATTTCCTATGTCTGCCCCGAAGGAGCTCTTACGTGTTCAACCCCCGGATTGGGTTATGGTT
>ERZ1292629.2753-Hain-H43-01um-R1-2753-length-14363-cov-6_pt1 | contig 14363 bp, 19 predicted proteins | sample MGYA00564399_ERZ1292629 | MGnify/ENA primary metagenome ERZ1292629 (study PRJEB36523, sample SAMEA6512636) | groundwater metagenome | collected 2019-01-08 | study: AquaDiva: Metagenomics assemblies of 32 groundwater samples
TGCCGGTACATTCCTTGTTTGGATTCTGTCGCAGCCGCCGCCCCGCTGATCATTTCCGTTGTAATGCATCTTCGTCGCTACTCGTTTGGTGGCACCCCAACATGTGCTCGCAATTCGCGCAACAACCCGGATAATTCGAGTCTTCTTCATAAGACGCGCAAATCGGCGTCACTGCGGTTTGAAACCACGGCTGCGGATCGCACACGCAGCCCTCTGGCATCACGGTCGGGTGGGGGAGGTCGTGGTCAGGTCGATCGCGCATTTTATAATTCCTGCGATGGCTCTGTGCATGGCTTGGATTTCAATGGCACCCTCTGCCATTGTTTTACGGAAATCATGCAATTGCATTTCGAGCCTTTTCCGTATGGCATGACAATCATCGTTGCAGCAAGCACAAGTTCCAGGCGGGTTTCCCGCTGGTGGCGTCGGTTCTCCACATAAAGAGTGGTCCATATGTCTTTGACAATCTTCGAACGTATATCCGCATTTAGGACAATACGGTTGTTCTGCTGTGCGGAGTGCGGCGATGATTTCATGCCAGTGTTTATCAGCGATTTGCATCAGCCAGTAATTAGCAATTTCGACTGTAACTTTATCCCTACGTAACGCAGCCATTTGCCGCGTCGCGTATTGAACTCCGAGGTCATCAGCCAGTTTGCTCATTTTCGTCCTTCGTGGGAAATTTTTCTACCAATCTCGAAATTAGAGCTTTGGCTTGAAGTTCAGTAAGTTGTATCTCCATTTCGCCCTGAGATATTTTTACACGCGTGATCTCTCCATCAGAACGAATAGCGTGCCGAAACGTGACCGTAATTGGCATTCCCACTTTCCCTTTGCTCATGTTGGTTCCTTGACGTAGTGATGCGGGAAGTCGCGCTCGGGAGCGGTCATGGTAACCTTTTCTCCAATGGGACCGCTGGCCTATATCCATCCTGTGCCTTCCACGAGCATGTGTGGTCCTTCGCTCGCCAGCACCCGTGATGGCATTCCAGCGGAAGATCGTGCTCGACGCACACATCCTCTACTGGCTTGCAACCCCACCTATTTGCCGGTTTTGTGCGTCTGTTGCTCATTCATCACCCCCGGCCCTGCGTTTCCAGTCTACCGACGTTACTGTCCCCGTGCGCGGCGCCCGTTCAGCTTGTGGTGCCCGTGGCGGCGCTCCCGTGAAGTCCCTGAAACGAGCATATTCTGGAACAAACTGGAGCCACGAAACGCCCGTCGGACCTTCGCGCTGCTTGCGAATTAAGACCTCACAGAACCCGGCTGCGTACGAGTTCTCGTGGTAGTATTCGTCTCGGTAGAGCATCGCCACGACATCAGCGTCGCTCTCAATGTCTCCGGACTCCCGAAGATCAGACAGCAGCGGTCGCTTATCGGTGCGGGCCTCGACGCCGCGGTTCAGAGAGGCCACCGCGATCACAGGCACGTTAAACTCCTTGGCGATGCGTTTCAGGTCGCGCGATATACTTCCTATTTCTTGGGTACGGTTCTCGCCGCGCCCCGACATGAGTTGCAGGTAATCGACCACAACCAAATGTAAACCGTGCTTGCGTTTGGTACGCCGCAGCCTGAGCCTCATAGATCCGGTCGTTAGGGCCGATGAATCGTCAATCCACAGCCGCAAATCGAACATATACCGCACGGCTTCAGTGCGATCTGTCAGATGTTGATGCCATAGCAGACCCCTGGTGCCAAGCTGTCTCGCGGTCATCTCGAGAGAAAAAAACGAGACCGCGTGTTCGATTGAGACGTGTTCTGCTATACAGTACGCCAGGGCCGATTTCCCTGTGCTGGGCCGGCCGGCGACGACAATTAACTCCCCAGGTCGCAGTCCGCCCAAGATATGATCCAACGAACTAAACCCCGTCGACAGACCTTTGACCGGGGAGTCCAAATAGTCGACGGCGTCAGCGACGGCCTCCCCGAGCGACTTCATCTCGCCTTGGCGGGGTTCCTCGAGGGCGTTAAATAGGCGTTCGCCGGCAGCCTCAGCGGCTTGGGCGGGGTCGTTCCCGACAGCACCGGCCTCAGCCACCAAGTCAGCACCGATCTGCTGCAGGCCGCGGGAAAGCGCCCGGCGGCGGACAATCTCAGCATATCGGGTGATGTTGACGGCGCCAGCAGCGTTGACGGCTAACTCGCTGAGGTATGGCATGCCGCCAACGGCGTCCAACTCGCCGCGCGCCCTCAAAACCTCCGCGAGCAGGAGAACGTCACAGCCCTTCCCTGACTCTATCAACGCCCGGACGGCGGCGTAGATCGTGCGGTGTGTCTCGCGGTAGAACGCCGATGGTTGCAGCCACTCGATGCGGTCTATGGCGTCAGGGACGAGCAGGAGGCCGCCCAGAACGGCGCATTCCGCTTCGATGCTAGCGGGGGGCAATGTAAGGTCAGCGGTCATGTGAACATCCGTTGCTGGCGTTGCGCGTTCTCGATACGCTCACAGGCGATGTTGAAGTATTTCGGTTCAATCTCAATCCCGATGAACTTGCGGCCTAAATTGGCACAAGCTACTCCCGTCGTACCGCTGCCCATGAAGGGGTCGAGAATGGTTTTTGCGTTAGGTAGTTTTCGCATCAGTTCTTCTGCTATCCAATCCGGTTTTTGATGCGGGTGAACCCTGCCGTGTGATTCCCAACTTACTATTACAGCGCCACGCATCACGCCTTCGTCGCGTTTTCCTTCCCATCCTTTGCCACGAATATATATAAGTTCAAAAGATGGCTTCCAAGGGAAAGACAAATCACCCATCCCGAACGCTGGGCCTTTATCCCAGACTAAGGCGCCGCGAGTGTTTGGAATTGGCGGGGTTTTCCAAGTCCCAAACGCCGCGACCACATCGAACCCCTCTATAGCGGCATCACGCGCCGATGTGTCGGCATCTCCAGCAATTCGAGTATTCTGCCAACTCGCACCATGACTAGATGAATGAGCAATCCCATACGGCGGGTCAGTAATCACGGCGTCCACTTTGTCCAGCGTCGGCAATATCTCCAGACAGTCGCCCAAATACAGCGTCGCGTCGCCGATCACCCGCTTCTCGCGCCAAGGATCGGTCACAGCGTCACCACGACACAGCGCAGTTTACACGCGCTACGCCGACCATAAACATCCACTACGCCATCCAGCCAACGAACAATGGCGCCGGTTTTTGTGTCGGTCACCGCCCACGCCCACTCGACACGCTGCTTCGGTTTAGGTTTGTTCGGCATGACACGCTACCTCCACTGCCCCCATCCAGCATATTGCCGGTAATAGCTGTGCCCAGCCGGTATACCGTGGTGCCGGGGCCGGACCGGCGCGACCGTGTAAGTGACTCCAGCCAGACCGTAGAGATACTGGCGTTTACCAGGAACACCACTCGGGTTAGGTTGTTGGCCAATCTTTACCGCTTTGCCGGCGTCCACCAGGTGCCACAACGCCATGCGAACGGGTTTGTGGGTCACATCCATCTCGTCTGCAATTTCAAATGCTGTCATCTGTCCCTGGATCAACAGTGCCTCAATGCGAGCAGCTAAACCGTGGTTGTAGTGATGTCGGTTCATCTAGCGCTCCTTTGAAATAGGGGCCGGGGACTTCAAGGCCGCCCCGGCTCGACCATACACTCATTTTAACTACAAAGGTCTAATAAGTTCACCACATTGCAGTGGATCCGAGCCAGGCCCTCGGAAAGCCTACGTATTCATTGGTCTCTCCTTGAAAAAGTTCGGGGATATTCTGCCGACCCCGATTCGCCTTGCTCACGCTTCCAGTGTCATGGGTGGCCGTGTATCGCCCGGCCGCAGCGCGACCAGCAACGCATGCAGGCATTGCTGTATGCAGCGCCGCCGGTCGAACGGGGATAGTGCCGTCGGCACGCGTTGCGCCCAGTAGTCGGCGGCCGCAAATGCCTGCGTGCTGCTGATCACGATTTCGCCTTGACCGGGAAACCGCGCCGTATACGTTGCGGCAGATCGGCCTTGAGGGCGCCGCCCGTAGCTAACTCATACTGAATTTGCTGACCCAGCGGGATGCGGCCTCGTTTTTTCCAGCCGAACAACAATTGGCGGTCCAAGTGACGCGCAGCAGCCGCTGCCGGTGCGTCGCCAAAATAGGAAATCAGGTCGTCGTATGTCATGGCGCACATTGTAAGAAAGGCTCCACGGTTTGTCAACAACTATTTACTGTGTGCTATGCGTTTGATTAATAATTAGAATTGGTGGACAGTAAATAAGTATTGACAGGTTGGCTGGAATTGATTACTATACGCTCCGTGTTAACAATGGAAGAATTCTTCGCATGAGCACCATAGCACAAGACAACGAGCTTCGGGACGCCGTCATCAGCAAAACCTTGCTGAAAGACGCGATTGAGTGGATCCAGAAAAACATGGCACCCGAAGACGTATTTACCGTAGATCAACTGATTGTTTGGGCGGAATATAACGAATATGCGCAGCGATCATGAGAAACCTCTTGGTCATCATAGCTATGATCGGCCTCATCCTGATGGCTTACGTCACCGTTGCCGTCGTAGATGCCGGCGAACTGGAACGCGACAGACTGGCGCGGTCGTGTGAGGTCAGGCGCGGTTACAGCGTCCTTGGTTACTACGACAACAAGGGCCGCCTGCGGTGTCAAGAGAAGGCCGGCAAATATATTATTTTGATGTGAGAACAGGAGAAAACATGTCGGATCTCGTGCAATTCCAAGAACACCGGCAGCTCACCGCTGCCGACATGCGGGCGCAGGTCAACCTCGTGCAGGAGGTCATGAAAGCGGTCATGCTGGGTCCGTCCAAGGAAAATCCGGCTGGGGTCCACTATGGCGTGATACCCGGCACTAAGAAGCCGTCCCTGTATAAGGCTGGTGCCGAAGTGTTGTGTGCCACGTTCCGGATTGCCGACAAATACGAAATCACCGATCTGACGGTGGATGGTATGGCTAGGTTCCGGGTTCGCTGCGTCGGCACGCACCAAACCACGGGCATCGTGCTTGGAGAGGGGATTGGAGAATGTTCTTCGCACGAGGAAAAGTATAAATGGCGCGCCGCCATTTGCAGCGAGGAATTTGAGGTTACCCCAGACAATATGCGGCGCCTCAAGTTTAGTAGCTGGGACGGGCGGGTAACCAAAAAACAACAGGTGCGCACGGAGTCCGCCGATCAGGCGAATACCATCCTCAAGATGGCTTGCAAGCGCGCCAAGATCGCCATGACTCTAAACGTCACGGCCGCCAGCGACATCTTTACGCAAGACGTAGAAGATTTGCCGCCAGAGTTACGGCACGAGGAAGCACCAATACCGGGGCCACAACCAAAGAAAGCTGCAGCGACTCAGGATGCGCCAGACCGCCAGCACCAACAGAGCGATGCGCCCGACCCTGAGCCCGCCGCAGCCCCCACCACACCAGGCAACGGTTCCTCTGAGGTTCCTTTGACGGCCGGGGCCGTCGGCGCCATCACCGCCAAGATGCAACGCGCAAAAATCGACGCCGCCGACTTCGAGAAGCGCTTCTCCTGCAAGTTGGAAGTTGGCGCAAAGGTCGGCATAAACCGCGTCATGGCGTGGATCAAAGACCCAGTGAACTGCTAATGGTCGCTTAACCGGTGCTGCACCGGAAGGTGCGGCACCCTGGTGGCCGCGGTAGTTTGGTCTCAGTACCAATGACCAGGAGAAAATCATGATTGATTTGTATGCTACCTTCGAGAAGCACAACGACGACTACCTGAAATTCGGACGCGTGGAAAACAAGTTGCATGCGCGACCAGACATTTGCGCTTTTCTGCTGCTAGACAAGTTGATGCCGCATGATGGGCGCGCCATGGTTTGCGCGGCGGAACACGACGAGATCTACCTAGATGTCGACGGCAAGGAGCTGGCAGCAGTGGCTACGGAAGCAGACATCCTCACTCTGACGCGCTGTGGCGTGCGTTACGACAGCGAGACAAACTCCTTGGCGATGTTTGCATGAGGCCAAACTCATAATGAGTGCAGCACTAGTTTTCAACGCCGAGCGGCACGAGTATACCTACAACGGTGTGCGCGTGTCGCACGTGACAGGCGCCCTGAGCGGACTAACCAGTTACGCCATGATCCCGCAGGCACAGCTTGAAACAGCCAGACAGAAGGGAGTGGCAGTACATAAAATGGTAGAGCTATGGGCACGAGACGACCTCGACGAAGACACGCTGCCGGAATGGATGCGCCCCGTGCTGGACAAGTGGTTGCAATTCGTTTCTGAATCGGGTCTGCAGGTGCTGGCTGCAGAATCCCGCGTCTACCACAAGACTTACAGATACGCCGGGACGCTAGACCTACTCTGCACGATGCGCGCCTATGCTGGCGCTGGTATCATCGACATCAAGAGATCCTTCTTCGCTGGCCGGGCGATCGGGTTGCAGACGGCAGCCTATGCCGCAGCATACAACAGCCAGCAGTCGAAGGAGGATGACTTGATGCTGTGGCGCGGCGCCCTGCGGCTGCACGAAAACGCACCATACCGCTTCGAGCTACACGAGAACAATTCTGACTTCCAGAACTTTTTAGTGTGTCTTAATTACTACAGACTCCAGGAGACCCTGAAATGAACGAACCCGAACAAGTCATTCCGGCACTACCCGATAACGTTTCGGTTGTCGTCCACATCACGCAAGCGGTGCGCGACAGCATCCTGAATGTCGGATCCGCTGTTGCGCTCGCCGAAACCTACGTGATTGACTCCAACGATATGGCGCAGATCGCGCAGGAGGAAATAAAGACATTCGCTCAGCAAATCACGAACATCGAAAAGATGCGTGATGACCTGATGGTAGAGCCGAAAAATACCCTTGAGAAAATCAAGGGATGGTTTAACCCGTCTATTGCCGACAAAACCAACGCGATCACCCTGCTGAAGCAGCGGGTGGGTGGGTGGCTGACCGCAGAACGTAACCGAATTGCGCTCGAGAACAAGCAGCGCGAAGAAGAGTCCCGTAAAGCCAGGCAGGAAGCCGAGGCCAAGGCCAGGGCCGAAATAGCGAGGGCCGAAGAACAGGCTGCTGAGAAACGCAGGCAAGCTGAGGCGGCTGAGGTGGCGCGCCGCAACGCCGAAGCCGAGGGTAACGCCAGGGCTGCCGCAGCCGCAGCAGCGCAGGCCGCCAAGCTGCGTGAGCAGGCAGAATCCGCTATCGAAAATGGCGCTGCCAGGGCAACAGAGGTTCAACTGGAAGCAGCCGCGCGGTCTACGGTAGTAGCGCCCGTCGAGCAGGCCAAGATCAGCGGGATTCAGATGCGCGACAACTGGGTGGCTGAATTTGAGCCGAACATTACCGAGGACCAAGCCACGGCCCTAATTGCCGCCGAGTGCGGCACGCGGCCAGAACTACTGTCGCTCCTGAAACTGGACGCCAGCGCCGCCAACAAGCTCGCCAAGGCGCAACATAATGCCATGCGTGTGCCTGGTATGCGTGCCGTCAACCGCCAAATTGTGGCTGCGGCTAGAAAGTAATGATCAACGGGGCAACATGGGACTGCGCTGGAACTGAGCTACCAATGCGAACCGAAGGCCAAGGAGGCGCCGAAGAGCTGTGAAGGCTACAACGCCCTGAGCCCCACTTTTAAACGACAGGAGAAAATAATGTTCAAGGCATTCGGAAGTATGGTAGTGATCTTTATGATTCTGCAGGCGGCATTATTGGGCGGGCTGATTTACTTAGTGTTTTGGTTAGCCCGTCACTTTGCGTTGATCTAACCGTGCAAAAGAACTCACAAAGGAGACCAAACATGGACACCGCCTATCTTTTTTTCGATACCGAGACAACCGGAATCCCGCTATGGCATCTGCCGGCGGACGACCCAAGCCAACCAAGAATAGTTGATCTGGCTGGCATCCTCTGTGACGACGCCGGCACCGAAATGTCTCGCTTTGAATCCATGGTCAAGCCAGACGGCTGGACGGTTCCAGACGGTGCAGCTCGCTGTCACGGCATCACAACAGAGATAGCGACCGCCGAGGGCCGACCGATAGCGGAAGTGCTGGACGGGTTCGACGCCATGCTCGCCAGGGCCACGTTGCTGGTAGCCTTCAACATCCGCTTCGACGACAAGCTGTTGAGAGGGGAGCGCCGCCGCTTGGGCAGACCTGACGGCTTCGGAACCACCCCGGTGTTCTGCTGTATGCGGGCTGCCACGCCGTGCTGCAAGATGAAGCCTACCGGCAAGATGGTAAAAGCAGGGTTTTTTAAGCACAAAACCCCGACCCTAACGGAAGCCGTTGAAAAACTACTGGGGCGCAAGCATGACGGCGCGCACCGGGCCATGGCAGACGCCCTGGCAACGCGAGACCTATATTTTGCCATGCGCGACAACCAGGAGTTTATGGCGGCCGGATCCGCGTTCAAGAGTAACGCCGTCCCACAAAAGGAGGAAAAACATGGCGTCAGTGAATAGGGTAATCATCGTTGGTCACCTTGGTAAAGACCCAGACCCCAAGTACCTGCCGAGCGGCGACTGTGTCACCAGCGTCAGCGTCGCCACCAGTGAGTCGTGGAAAAACAAAGCCGGGGAAAAGCAGGAGCACACGGAGTGGCATAACACCGTGTTTTTCGGCAAGCTCGCCGAGATCGCCGCTGAGTACCTGAAAAAAGGAGCCCTGGTCTACATCGAAGGCAAGATCAGGACTGAGAAGTGGCAGGCCAAGGATGGCAGCGACCGCTATACCACCAAGATCATCGCCGACCGCATGCAGATGCTGGGCAGCAAGAATACTCAGACGACCGGCGGTGACGCGCCGGCACCCAAGGCCGAAAGGCAGCAACAGTCCGGCAGCGAAAAATACGCTGCCGCGAAAGGCGGGGCGTCGTTCGATGACATGGATGATGACATCCCGTTCTGATGGATCTCACATATTATGGGAGAGTATCCACGATGTATATGACACTTGTGCTAAAGGTGGAAGTATTGGCTGGGAGCGATCTCACCGCTGTTGCCTATGATATGTGCGCACTGTCTAGACAGCTCGGTGTTCTGGCAGAGGCAAACTTCAATGCAATCACATTATTGGCGCGCCCCACTGATAACCCGCTGCACCTGGTTGATGCGTATCACGACGCCATAAAAAACGGCCGCCCAATTGCTAGCGCGATGATGCTGGACGTGATGAAACAATGATACCACACTCTACCATCGTGATTGACATGGACCGGCTCTGCGTGGAGTGCGGAAAAGGTGGGGCATCGCCAAGCGATCTGTGTCTGAAGTGTTCAACTCGGGCTATGGACCCAAAGACGAAGATGAAGTCCAAGCAAGGTATGGCGGTGCAAGAACGGTGGCAACAAATACTACGGAAACCGTTTACGAAGGAGGGGTAGTGGGGGATCATACGACTATCGCATGGACGGATGCGACCTCCATGATGGAAGAGCGCAGCAATGGGTAAGGACACGAAAATTGCTTGGACCAAAAGCACTTTTAACCCATGGATAGGGTGCACCGAAGTTTCGCCAGGCTGTGACCACTGCTACGCCCGCGAGTTAGCCCTCCGGCACGGATGGGCGAAGTGGGGTACTGGCCAGCCGCGTCGCCGCACGTCGAAAGCGAACTGGCGTTTGCCGTTGCGTTGGAACGAACAAGCACCAGATTCTGAGTTTGCTGGCCGCAAGGGATTCTGGCCGGTGTTTTGCGCGAGCCTTGCCGATGTGTTCGACAACGAAGTTCCTATAATTTGGCGGCACGATCTTTGGAAGCTCATTCTCAATACGCAGAACCTGACGTGGCTATTGCTGACGAAGCGCATCGGAAACGTGAGGCAGATGTGGCCAGACGGACCACCGCGAAATGCGTGGCTCGGCTGCTCTGTTGTCAATCAATTGGAGGCGGAACGCGATATCAAAAGGTTGCGAGAGACACCAGCAACGCTACGATTTATCTCTTACGAACCCGCTTTAGAGGGTATCAACTGGACTGGTTTGCTGCGCGGAATTTCGTGGCTCATCATTGGTGGTGAGTCCGGCCCACACGCCAGGCCGCTCGACATAGGGGGGGCGCGCAGCACTATCGCGCAGTGCCGAGAGGCCAATGTCGCGGTGTGTATGAAACAGGTCGGCGCGAACCCAATCTGGGGAAATGAAACAAGCTCTCTGGGTCGCGCACTGCGAGAAGGCGGCTACACGCTAAAAAATCGCGCTGGCGCCGATCCGTCTGAGTGGCCCGAAGATGTTCGGATCCGACAGTTTCCGGCGGTATAGACACCGTTAGCGCTCATTGGACACCACGCTTGCCGTGCTAGCCGTCCCGGCTACATACTTCATGAGTATGGCGCTACTTGGGGCCATCATAGAAATGTCTGACGCCTGGCGCATCTGCCTGTCGGTTACGATCGCATTGCTGGCGTTCGTAGCGGTTACTGCGCCCTGAGTTCTGCGTAGCGCTTATTGAAGCCAGCGTAGATTGCTTTCTTGCGGTCTTCCAGCGACTTTTCCATATCCCGCCAGTCATCGGGCCTGTTCTTTTCTAGGGTCCGCTCCCGCTTCCTGATCCTCTCGAGGGTGTTCTGTGCCATCTTGGCCCTGCCTATCAACTGGATCTCAGCAGAACGATCCCGGCGGATAGCATTGAGTTGTTCGGGGTCGCCGCGGTAGTGTTTCAGTTCTTCGGCTGCGGTCTGAACCGAGCGCAGGTTCTCGAAAAATTTGCGCTCGATCTGATATTCTGGTTTTGCGCTGGCGAAAATGTTGGCAAACGGAACTTCTCGTGCCTGTATCTCTTCTCCGGTAGCCGCCTTAATCGGAAGCGAGAAAACCTGTAGGTAGGTCCGGCCGGCACCGCCGAGTAACGCAGTGACAGCAAAGTCGAAAGCCGACGGGTTCATGTTGAGAAGCCCGGGCCTGACTTCGTTGCCACCCGTCAAATCATTTAACGCCTCAGCGATAGCCTTGGCTGGCGCGCTCGTCGACTTGAAGCCCATCTGGTATTCTGGCTTTGGTACACCAAACGGCAAATGTTCTTTGCGTAAAGGATTGCCAGCAAAGTTCTTATTTTCTGCCCACTGCACGAACGGATCGGCAATGGTGGGGGCGGCGAATTGCAGCAGGCTGCCGTTTTGACCCATAGGGCTGAAGGCATCCACGAAAACATTGGCTAGGCTCACAGCGCTTTTTCCGATGCTGTAGTTCTTCCGGAACAGCGCTTCGCTCATCGTGCGCCCCACTGAGGCGAAAAAGTTGTAGCCATACGGCATAGGAATGGTGACGGGCCGACCGAAATAGAAGACAAAGTTATTGGCTTTAGTGTAGGCAGGAAGCTGGTCGTAGTCGTTTTCGCCGTCGTCGTCATCGTCGCCAGCCAAAGCCCTGTTGAGGATATCCAACAGAAAACCGGAGGCGATCACGTAACCAAGAATCCGCTGCACGTTGCGGTTTCCCATGGCTTTGATGAGCCTAGCTGTGCCCTGGATGCTGGCATTCATGAACATGTACCACATATTCAGTTCGGCGCCACGGGAGCCGCGCTTGGTGAAATTGACCGTTAGGTTCGAGGCGAGAGAGATTGCCTTGGGTTGCGACAGCCCCGCCTTCCTGGCGTTCACGTATGCCGACAACCTGACCCCATTTTCAACCGCAAGGTTGGCATCTTCGATCAGGTTCCAGTAAGACAGGGCCGTGCGTTTCACGTCCCTAATTTTTCCGGGCTCCATGTCGGCAAGCTGTTTTTCAAGAGTTTCGGCGCGCGCCAGAATGTCCTTGTAGTGCTGCAGGAAACCAGTTTGTCCGCCAGCATCCCGGAATTCACGTGCCAGCTTTGCCCATTCTGAATTCAGGTCGCCGCGCGCCATGTTCCAGAAACCCCGAATCGCCCTTGGGATGTCTGAGAAGACCTGCTTTTTGGTGTCAGCCAACTCGGTATCCGTGAGGTTGACGAATGCCGTTCCAACGTCACGCATGAAGTTTCTGGCTACGAATACCGGGTTTGCGGCCGTATTCATGGTCGCCAAGAACCTGGTAAATTTCCCCACCATCATTGTGATCTCGCCGATATCCTGTGCGCTCAGGTTTTTCATGGAGGCAGCCAACCTCAGCGCTTCTGGGTTGTCCTCGCTGAACGTAATGGTGTGCTCGTCGCCGTCGATCTTGAGGGTCAGGACATTGGGCTTATTCTTGTAGAGCGGGTCTACCCATTCCACGACCAGGCCGGTTTTGGTGTCCACATCCCTGACCTTTGGGGCTTCGTCTAGCGCCCATAGTTCTGGATCTGGATGTGTCTGGGCGAACGCAAACAACGCCCGGTCGGCCTTGACTTTCTCGGCCCGGATAATCGCGGCCTCATGGGCGGCCATGACGTGCGCCAGAATAGCGGTTACCTCTTTAGTGGACCCCGTCGCGCGCTTAGATTCTCGACCGCGCACATTAAAGCCGGTGCCGACTGGATGCGGCATGCCCTCAGCCACGTCGTCGCGGAACCGCGGCACGTAATGGGGGTAGGCGGCTTCCCATGCCGCAATCTCTTCTGGCTTTGCCAGGCCGTTTTCTACGAGGATCTGGCGAGTCTTGGCGGTGATGGCATCAACCGCAGCAGAAACGCGCTCCAGCGCCTCAATGGAGCCGCCCTGACGGGCTTTGGCGATGACATCCTCGGCCTTGGTATCACTCATTCCAGAAAGTGCCGTATTATCGCCCACAAACGGCTTGATGCTCTGTAGAGCCTTGATCCTGTCAATAGCCGTAGAGTAGTCCCGGACAGCCTGTTCTTTCCGCAGCGCAGCAATCTCTGACTTCGTCATGTCTACCAGAGTTTGGTCGGCAAGGCCGTCCTCAACGTCAGCCTCTGCCTGCCGCAGTTCCCGGCGCCTGGCGATGTAGTCCCGCACGTTCTCGTCGCCCGCCACGGCGTCGCGTTGCGCGGCCACATCCGCTTGCATGGCGTCCAATTCTGCTGCCGTCGGGTTCCTGTCCTTCATTTCCCGGTTGCGGTCAGGCGCGTCTTTGGCGTTGACATATTCCTCGGCCTGCTCGACGGTGAACTTCGAGTCGTGTAGCAACTTGACGAAAGGCTTAACGTAGTCGTCCTGAAAGTCCTGCACCTTGGCAGCCACGATCTTGGGGTAAGCCTCAACCGCCAGGTTCGGGTCCATGCGCTCAGGCAGAGCACCGGGATGCAGGCGTTCCTGAATGCGCGGCAGCATGTAAAACCGATCCTGATAGTTGTAGATCAGGTTATCGGCGATCTCGCCCATACTATTTCTGGCGAGCTGCGGAATAGCCCGCCTTAAACGCTCCGACAACTCCGTGGTCTGTGGTGCACGGCTGAATCGTATATCAGGTTCAGAAAGCAGAAGTTGCTGCGCCTCTCTCGGGAATGACGTGAGGATAAAATCTCTAAACGACGTGCCGTCTGCTTGCGCGCCAGAGTTTCGGTATGCTTGCGCGATCTCGCGCTGTTTAGCAACCCCAAGGGTGCGGCGCACGTCAGCGTCTGTAATGTCTGTGGCCCGAGCAAACGCCGGCTGCTGGTCCCCAACAGGCTGGGCCGATTCTTCGGACGTTACGACCGCCCTCGCTCTCAGTATCTCGACAAGCGCTGCGGCGTCTGACCGGCCCTCTATCCAGTCTGCCATTCGGTTCAGCCCGATCGCACGCAGCACGCGCTGCACAGCAGCCAAGAACTGGGCGACACCGCTGATCTCAACGTTGTTCCCGGACAGGTTAGCCAGCGCCTCTTCAATGGCTTGCAGGCGAACATACCGGGCGGCTTCCTCTTCGGTCATGCCGTAGGCCAGCGCTCTCTGATGCGCGTCTTTGCCGTAGTTAGACCGCCATTTGCCGGCCTCTACCCTAACGTTTTGGTTTTGGCGTGCAATTCCAAGTAAAGCCTGCCGATACGACATACCCTTAGTACCGTGTAGCTTGGCAAGGCCGGCGTGAAAAGTCTCGTGCCAGAACGTAAATTCTGCGTTCAGAGGATCTGCTATGCTGTCCGCGATCAGATGAATACTGCCGCCGACATGAAAGCCTTTTGCGTCGACGGGTATATTCAAGCCCGTGGCTTGGCGTGCGGCCGCCAGGGATTCGTGGATGGTAACGGGGACTGAAATAGATGCGATGGCTGGAGCCAATGCTTCGCGCACAGCAGAAACGGAAATGCCGGTGGTGGGCTGGCCTTGGGAGAATAGCGCAATGCCTTTGTCGGTTTCTCTGGTTTCGACTATCTTGAAGAAATCATCGAACGCAGCCCGAATGGCTGGCATGTCGGCATCGGCGGGGTATGGGTAAGTGCCCTCTTTTTCCATGCCGAGGGCGGCAGCCGCATCCCAATACTGCTGAGATACGATGTTTGCCAGATAGTCATTGGATGCGTTCTGATCGTGAAGTTTTGCAATGACGTAACTCTCGAATGACCGCGCCGCCAT
>ERZ1292629.2759-Hain-H43-01um-R1-2759-length-14327-cov-4_pt1 | contig 14327 bp, 18 predicted proteins | sample MGYA00564399_ERZ1292629 | MGnify/ENA primary metagenome ERZ1292629 (study PRJEB36523, sample SAMEA6512636) | groundwater metagenome | collected 2019-01-08 | study: AquaDiva: Metagenomics assemblies of 32 groundwater samples
GGGAATTGCTCAAAAAGGGCTTAGTTTTTCTGGGGATTATTGTTTTAGTAATAATTGGCGCATTATTTTACAATAAAAGAAGGACAAAATGAATTTAAAAAGCCGCTTAGTTGTTTTATCTTTTTCTACGCTATTATTGGGCGTCCCGTTTTTGGTTGGAGCGGCCACCCTTTCCGTTGGTCCCACGAGCGGTTCTTTTGTTGCCGGAAGCACTTTTGACGTCTCGGTTTATCTTGACACCAAAGACGAATCAATTAACGCCCTGCAGGTTTTTTTAGGCTTTCCACCTGATAAGCTGCAGATAGTTTCCCAATCGGCCGGACAATCAATTGTCGGAGTTTGGACATCCCAGCCGAAATTCAATAATCAGCAAGGCAGGGTCGAACTTCAAGGGGGCGTTCCCGGCGGCATCAATGTTTCAAACGGATTAGTTTTCAATGTTACTTTTAGGGTCCGGCAGGTTGGCCAGGCAATCTTGAAATTTTTAGACGGGACAAGGATTCTTTCAAACGACGGTTTAGGAACGGATGTTTTAAAACAAACCCAGAACGGAGTTTATGATCTCACTTTGCCGGCACCCCAAGGGCCGATCGTTGCTTCAAAAACCCACTCCAACGAATCGCAATGGTATGCGAATCCAAATGTTATTTTGGATTGGGTCTCTGAATTCGGCGGCATAGAGGGTTATAGTTATGTTCTGAACGACGACCCGGTTACTGTTCCTGATAACATCTCGGAAGGTGTCGAAATTCGGGTCGCTTATAAAAACTTATCGGATGATACTTATTATTTTCACATAAAGAGCCTTCGGAGCGGCGTTTGGGGCGGTGTAACGCACTTTGGGATAAATATTGATACTTCACCTCCGGCTGATTTTAAAATTGAAGTCACACCTTACGCAAGAACGGTGAGAAAGCAGCCGATCGTGGAATTCTTCACAACTGATGCTATGTCCGGTATTGATCACTACGAATTAAAACTTATCCCGCTTAATCTGGGAGAGAGAATAAGTAAAACTGTCGAGAGTATAACAACCGAACGGGGAAATGAGCTTATATTTTTTGAGACGCAAAGTCCCTACATTTTGGAACCGCTTGAACTTGGAAAATACGACGTAATTATTCGGGTTTATGACAAAGCGGGAAATTACCGCGAAGTTATGAAGCGCATAGAAATTACTCAAACCGTTTTCGAATTCATCGGTGACGAAGGTATTTTCATAAGGAGCCGGCTCGTTATCCCCTGGTTTTGGGCTTGGGTCATCGCCGGAATTTTGATCATCGGCCTCTTCTTTGGAGGAAAAATGGTTAAAGAATGGCACGAGAAGCACCATTTTAAGTTGATGGGGAAAGAATTGCCTGGGCATTTGCGGAGTCAACTTGAAGAACTTAAGGGGTACCGAAAAAAATACGGTAAAGTTCTGATGATTTTGTTGGTCTTAGGAAGTTTATGGCTTCAGATTTCTCAGGTTTCTGCAGCGGTTATTGCGCCGCCGCTTGTCACGAATATTTCCCGGGATATTTCAAACGAAGAAATATTCTATGTTGGCGGAAAAACCGATATACCGAACGGCGAAGTCATTATTTATTTTCAGAATTTGGAGAGTGGGGAGACAATAAGCGAAACGGTTGCCTCCGACAGAAGGGGCGATTGGTTCTATCGCCACTCCGGTTTCCTTACGGTGGGGAATTATCTCCTTTGGACTCAAACAAGGTTAGGCGATGAAACGAGTCCGCCTTCGCCCCAAATCCAGATGACCGTAAACCCGACCGCGATCCAATTCGGCGCTTCCCGTCTAAGTTATCAAAGCCTTTATTTCATTCTCTTTATAATAGTTTTGATAGTTGTTATCGGGCTTCTTGTTTACATTATCTATCACGGCGTTCATGGCCGAAAGAAATACGTGCGTTTTATGAAAGAAGTTAAGGAAGCTGAAGAATCAGTACGCCGCGGTTTTGCGGTTTTGCGTCGGGACATTCAAGCGGAGCTCGCGATAGTCCACAAATCGAAGACTCAGAAGGTTCTTGGTCCGGAAGAGAAAGCTAAAGAAGAACAGATGCTGAAAGACCTGGAATGGGTGGAAAAATATATCAGCAAAGAAGTCTGGGACATTGAACATACCTCTCCCAACTCCTAACACCCCCCACACCCTTCTCCCGCCTCTTAATCATTGTTGAATTAAATCAGCACCCCTAGTTCTTAAATCAATGTTTCTGGGTCAGATTATTAATAACATTGTTGAATTAAATCAGTACCCCTAGTTCTTAAATCAATATTTCTAGGTCAGATTATTAATAACATTACATTCACGATCGTGAATGTAATGTTATTTCAAAAATTCTGGTAAAATTATCCATACGATACAATAAATAAAAATTTGTTATATGAACAATAAAAAGAAATTTTACCAGAAAGAAAAAATAAACAATAAGCTCATAAAACTTGGCCTTTCGAGTATCGCTGTTTTAATGGCAGTAACAGACAATGTTCTGGCGAGACTCCTTTCTTTTCCCGAAAAAAGCGATTCAATTGGTCGGGCTTTGAAAAAAATGAATGACGCAACCGCGAGCTTAAAAACATCAAAAGAATATTTAGAAGAACTTCAAGAAATTAGCGGTTTTAATTTGCGGGTCATTTTGGGCCGATTAGAGGAGAAGGGGCTTATAGTTCGTGAAAAAAATAAAAATTATCGGTTAACCGATGTGGGTTCCAAATTTTTGGGAAACACGAAGGATAAAATAATGCTTCGAAAACAATGGGATGGAAAATGGCATCTTGTAACATTTGATATACCCGAAAAGAGACGTAGCGATAGGGATTGGTTAAGATATGTTTTGCAATTGCACGAATATAAAAAATTGCAGAAAAGCGTCTTTTTGGGTAAATTTGCTTTACCTGAAAGAATTTTTCGGGAGATTTATGACCGCAAATTGAATGCTTGTGTTAGACTTTTAACAGTTGGCGAAATCGATGAAGAAAATTTGTAATTTAGGATATATAAAATAACATTACGTTTACGATCGTGAAGGTAGTGTTATGGATGCCAAGGCGGTAGGCAAACGGTGCGTGGGCGGTTAAATAAAAAAATGAACGGACAAAGAACAAGAAACATTTTTAATCCAAACAGCGAAGAGCCTTTTAAATTAAGCCGGTCAAAAATCGAGCTTTTTATGGAGTGCCCCCGCTGTTTTTATTTGGATCGGCGCCGAGGAGTTGGCCGGCCGCCGGGATTTCCATTTACTTTGAATTCTGCGGTGGATTTTCTTTTGAAGAAAGAATTTGACATCCATCGGGCAAAAGGCGAGCCGCATCCCTTGATGAGTCATTACAAAATCGATGCTGTGCCATACGCCCATGAGGATTTAAATGAATGGCGGGAGAATTTCAAAGGCATCCAACATCTTCACCGACCGACAAATTTAGTAATTACTGGGGCGGTTGATGATATTTGGGTAAATCCCAAAGGCGAACTTATTGTTGTTGACTACAAAGCAACAAGCACTTCAAGTGAGATAACGCTTGATACTGAATATCGTGAGAGTTACAAGCGGCAGATGGAAATTTATCAGTGGCTTTTCCGGCAAAATGGTTTTAAGGTGGCCGATACCGGTTACTTTGTTTATGCGAATGGCGATAAAGACAAGGAAGCTTTTGACGGAAAGCTGGAATTTAAAGTCCAAATCATCCCTTATAAAGGGAGTGACAAGTGGGTGGAGGGGGCGATTATTGCGGCAAAGAAATGTTTAATGGGGGATTTGCCGGAGAGTGATCTTCGGTGCGAATTTTGCCTTTATCGGGGCGCATCCAGCAGATACGAAACTTGATATGCTATAATGTGAGTACAGTAAAAAGCCGCTCTTGTGAGGAGGGTGGTTTTTTGTTTTGACTCAAAGTATTTTATTTGTTAATTTAGCAATAATGCTTGAAACCATAAGACCAGAAACTTCTAGTGATTCGTTTAGAAAACTTACCCTAAAAGAACACAATTTAATCCAAGTGGCACTTATAAAAAGAAGCGGGATGAAACCCACAGAGTGGATCACGGCTAACTCTGGAAAATTTAATGTACTAGAAGATGACCCATTAAAGAGGCGGCTTATGATTGATTATCTTGAAAAAGGCGACGAGGCAGTGTTAGAGGAAATAGAAAAAAACCTTTACGGGCATTAAGATGGCAATTTTTTACAAAATCCACGAAACTCTGATTCACGTCCTGAAAAGAGCACTGGTCCTTGGGGAAGCGATTTTATTTTTGCGTCTGCTTTTGAGATTTTTGGGCGCAAATCCCGAAACTTTTGTTGTTAAAATTCTCTATATTATCACATCGATCTTAATTTGGCCGGTTAACTTCATTTTCCCTAACTTTTATTGGAGCACTCACTTGATTGATATCATTACCGTTTCGGCAATGGTGGGATATTTTATCGCTTTTTGGATCGTTCGCGGGATTTTGAAGTTAGTTTTTAGGGATCAGTATTTATAATTTATGTGGGGGATTTATTCGCCAAAAATTTATACTGTTGAATCGGTGACTTCGGGGCATCCCGACAAGGTCTGTGACCAGATTTCTGATGCGGTTCTCGATGAGTGTTTAAGACAAGACCCGAAATCCCGCGTTGCGGTTGAAAGTTTTGGGAGCCACGGGACATTAGTTATGGGTGGTGAAGTGACTACCAATGCTAAAGTTGGCTACGAAAACATTGCGAGGAATGTTTATAAGAACATCGGCTACGATGACAATCTGAAAATAATTACCCGGGTGGTAGAGCAATCCCCGGATATCGCGATGGGAGTTGATACGGGCGGGGCGGGTGATCAGGGAATTATGTACGGATTTGCAACAAACGAAACTCCGGAATTTATGCCGCGAGGCGTTGTTTTGGCCCACAGACTAGCTCGCATGCTTGAAGACCTAAGAAGAAGCGGAAAGGTCACTTGGCTAAAACCAGACGGCAAAACTCAAGTAACGATCGAAGATGGTCGCGTTAAAACCGTTCTTGTAAGTACACAACATGACCCGAATATCTCTCAAGAAGAAATCAGAAAAACTTTGATCGAGAAATTAATCGAGCCCGTTTTAGGCGATTTAGCCGGCGTTGAAGTTCTTACAAATCCGACGGGAAAATTTGTGACTGGCGGTTTTGAAGCGGACACGGGGCTTACCGGCCGGAAGATCATTGTTGATACTTATGGCGGGTTAGTTCCTCACGGGGGCGGGTGTTTTTCGGGGAAAGATCCGACCAAAGTTGATCGTTCGGGCGCTTATATGTGCCGTTTTGTTGCAAAAAATCTTGTAGCCCAAGGACTCGCAAAGCAATGCCTAGTTTCGGTTGCTTATGCGATTGGCCGGGCCGAGCCTTTAATGGTTGAGGCCCTAAACGAGAAGGGCGAGAGTTTGGGGAACGTGGTCAGCCAAAAATTTGATTTCAGACCCAAGGCAATAATTGAAAGATTGAACTTGCGTTCGCCGATTTATCTTCAGACGGCCGCTTACGGCCATTTCGGAAAAGAAAATCTGCCCTGGGAGAAGATCCATGATTAGTTTCGAAGACTTCAAGAAAATTGATCTCCGGGTCGCGAAAATTTTATCTGCCGAAGAGATTGAAGGCGCGGAGAAACTCTTAAAATTACAAATAGATCTAGGGGGCGAGACTAGGCAGATAGTATCCGGCATTAAAGAAAGCCATAAACCAGAAGATTTGGTAGGGAAAGAGATAATTGTTGTTGCGAATCTTGAACCAAGGGTTTTGAAGGGGGTAGAGAGCCAGGGGATGCTTTTAGCGGCTCATGACGAGCAAGGTTTCCCGGTTCTTTTGAGTTTGGATAAAAATGTTCCGCCCGGGAGCGTTATTTCTTGACCAAAAAGCGTTTTCAAGTAATCTTTGTATAGAACTTAAATTTGAAAATCGGGGAGATAGGCGAGGTGCTTATCCATTGGATTGTGGTTTTTCTAGTGTTTTTAGTGACAAGTATTGCTCACGAACTAGGGCATATGCTTACCCTCCTTGCTTTTCGTATTCCTATTCACAGGCTAAAATTCGGTTTTGGGCCTGTGATCTGGGGAAAGAATTTTAAAAATTCGGTCGTAAAAAGGTTGAGGATCGGTTTATTTCCTTTCGGAGTCGGGGCTGGTTTTGACGGCGATCACCTCAAATTCAAACTTTTGGGTTTTTGGGCTAAGATTTTCGTCTTTTTTTCGGGTACCCTCTTGAATTTGATCATTGCTGTTCTGGTTTCGTTCTTTGTTGGTTTCGGGAACGTTATTCAACCGTCTGTGAAGCCGAACGACATAGTCGACATTAGTAGGATCTTCGTAGTTCTAAATTTGATGCTTGGAATTTTCCAGCTTCTGCCCTTCACTCGTTTCGATGGCGGAAGGATTTTCGATGAAATTGTCAGAAGATATTTTTCTCACAAAAGCGATTTTTTCATTTCGAATCTAAAGACTACCATTACAGTCGTTCTTACCTCTGCTATTTTTTATGTTTATCACTTCTGGATTTAAAAAGCCGCTCTCTTACGATAGCGGCTTAAAATTTAATTGGTTCTCTCTTCGTGATGTGGCAGATGGGGGGTAGCCGAAAGGACAATGAGTCCGCCCATCGCAAGCACTAAGTTTTTTACTACAAATTCTCCCTCAAGAGTAAGAAGCCATGGATAAGTACGGAACATCATTTCGGGCGCTGTAAAAAAAGTTGTGAAAGTGCCGACCATATGGAGAATTAAAGCGCTTAATAAAATTCTTGGGAAAAATTTAATTATTAATCCAGCACCTAAAGCAACTTCGAAAATTCCGAGAACTTGCCACCCCAAGCCGCTTCCCAAAAACGGAGTCGTTGTTTTTACAAAATCATGAACCGGGCTCTCGCCAAATAATTTAAGTAACCCAAACCAGAGAAAAATAATACCGAGGGCGATTCTCATCCCCACGAAGCTCCAATAGAATAATTTTTCCGGCTTAGGAATCATTTTGTTATCTTAACATAGAAAAAAACTAACCCCCGGAAAATATCAGGGGGCGAACTGCTTGGTGGGGCCTAAAGGGGTCCGGGGGCTCTTTGTCTCGTGGTGACTTGCGCCTTCCGGTTGTACCCTTAGGGCCCCACCGTTGGTGGGAGAGGATTGTTCGCGGTCGCGGATGATGAGGCGACTGCCTGAGGTCTTTGCAGAATGCTTTGACCCGCCAATTCGCGAATGAAGGCGACTTGGCCAACCCCCAAAGACTGAAGGACCTAGTTTGGGAGCGATGGCTTTTAAACCCAAACAGGATAACTGCGGGCACTCAATGGCCCATCTTTTTCGGTCCATGATGTCTGAGAGTGTGCGGATCGTACTGCTTCGCGGAAGGGGGAATGGTTACCCCGTTTAATGCGACCGCGAATCGTGTTCGGTTCTATGCCTCGTCCGTTCGTCCGAGGACTTGCAACCCGCACACTCGTATTCCTTAGTTTCTGTCTGCAATTATAGCAAGGTTATATAATTTGTCAACTTTTTTGGTCTAGCCTCACTTCTTCAGTATACGCTGAAGAAGTGAGGCGATATTCATGAAGATTTTTTTGGTATAATAAAGCCATGGTCAAAAGATACGTCTTACTTGTCTCGTTAATGGTCGGTTTATTCATAGCAAGTGGTTCTGCAAACTATGTTTTGGCGCACACAGCTGACGCCGCAGAAGAAGCTGGAGGAGATTTAGAGTTGGAAAATGTTGGAATTTTGCCGAATCACCCTCTTTATTTCTTGAAAGAGTGGGGCAGAAAAGTAAAAATTTTCTTTACCTTTAATCCGGTTTCAAAAGCGAAATTGGAGCTTGATTATGTGGGCAAAAAAGCCGCTGAGATCAAAAAGATGGGCGAGGTAGTCCCTCAAAAAATAGAAGCGATAGGGAAGGCGCTTAAAAATTATGAAGAAGCCCAAGCTCGGTTAAGAGCAAAGCTTGAAGCGCTCAAGGAAAGCGCTAAAAATCCTAACATTGATGAGCTCTTGAGCAAGCTTGGTGAGCGAGTAGCGGACCACATAAAACTTTTTGAAGAGCTTAGAGAAAAGTTTGAAGATCAGGAGGAAGTGAAAAACGCGATAGAAGACGTCAGGGAAAAACTGAAAAAAGAATTAGAGGATGACGACGAAGATGAAATGGAAGTTGAGGACGAAGACGAGGATGAAGACGAAGCCAGACTGAACGCAACGGTAACTATCAATAGCGAAGGTTTTTCTCCAAAAGTTATTGAAGTCAAAAAAGGCGGCAAAGTGACTTGGATGAATAAGAGCGCAGTTGCGGCGTGGCCGGCATCAGCAATGCACCCCACCCACAAAGTTTATCCTGGCTCTGGAGTTGAAAAGTGCGGTACCGCCGAAGCTTCAAAGATCTTTGACGCTTGCGCCGGAATTCCTGCGGGAGGCGAATGGTCCTTCCAATTTAACGAAGTTGGTTCTTGGAAATATCACGATCACTTAAACGCATCACATTTCGCAACGGTAGAAGTTGTTGAATAACAACCTCCTGTGTTACATTTGAACTAGGACTTTATTAAATTTAAGGAGGATTCGTGACCGGCGAAAGAATAATCCAGGTTGTGAACTTTTACGGAAAGATCCTCGATAGACGTCATCCTCAAATTCGATCTCTTGAATTTCCCGAAAATCAGCGCATCTACTTTTCGGAATCAGCGGAATTAGTTATTGGTCATGTCCGATCCATGATCCCTGGGATCAGGGAATTTGTGGAACAAGGTAGAATCGAAAAAGCTTTTCGCTGGCTTGGGTTCGTTCAATGTGCATTTTGGGGACTTGGTATTTTTACTTTAAACGAGCTCAAAAATCACAATCGTCCCGATATTTCACCGCCTCAATAACCGTCATATTGGGCGGTTTTTATTTACAGTGAACTTGTCGGACTATTTTTGACTTTCGTATGTTTGAAATATAAAGTTGGCGTATAGGAGCCCTAGTAACTAAACCGGGCTCTAGTTTTGCATCATGGAGTTCAAAATAATTTCAAAAAATAAACCGGCGGGGGATCAACCCAAAGCGATAAGGCAATTAGTGGAGGGGCTAGGGAAAAGTTACGAACACCAGACTCTTTTGGGTGTGACCGGTTCGGGAAAAACTTTTACGGTTGCGAATGTAATTGAAGCGATTCAAAAACCAACACTCGTGATTGCCCACAATAAAACTTTGGCGGCCCAGCTTTGCAATGAATTCCGCGAGCTTTTCCCAAAAAACGCGGTACATTATTTCGTTTCTTATTACGATTACTATCAGCCGGAGGCATATATCCCGACTTCGGATACTTATATCGGCAAGGAAGCAATGATCAATGATGAAATAGATAAGTTGCGTCATGCGGCGACAACCGCGCTTTTAACCCGCAAAGACGTGATAATTGTCGCTTCGGTTTCGTGTATTTACGGCCTCGGCGCGCCCGAGGTTTATGCCGCGAATATTTTTCACTTTAAAATTGGCGACAAGATCGACCGGAAAGGATTTTCAAGAAAATTGATCGAACTTCACTTTACCCGTACAAGTGTCGATTTAAAACGAGGCACTTTTCGTTTGCGGGGCGATAATTGGGAAATTATGCCTCCCGACCGGGAAGTGATATATAATTTCGAATTAAAAAACGGAGAGATCCAAAAAATTTACGAAGTGAATCCGGTTGAGGGCTTCCGGCCCGGGAAAACTCCAACGATCCCCGAAATCTTCATTGCTCCGGCAAAACATTTTATTACGATGGTCTCAGAACGCAAGCGGGCAGTCGAGGCGATAAAAAAAGAATTAAAAGAACGCCTTAAGTATTTTGAAAAGAACGGAAAATTACTTGAAGCCGAGCGGCTTGAACGGCGCACTAAATTCGATATCGCAATGATGAAAGAGATCGGTTATTGCCACGGCATTGAAAACTACTCCCGCCATTTATCAGGACGAAGCGAGGGTGAACCGCCGGATACGCTTTTAAATTATTTTCCTGCCTCGCCGGCAGGCGGGCCAAAAAACTTTCTTACGGTAATCGACGAGTCTCATGTTACGGTCCCTCAAATCCAGGGAATGTACGAAGGCGATGCTTCAAGAAAGCGCACGCTTATCGAATACGGATTCCGATTGCCTTCGGCCGCTGATAACCGCCCCCTGAGGTTTAAAGAATTTGAGGAGAAGGTGGGGCAAGTGATTTATACATCTGCCACTCCCAGTCTCTACGAAAAGAAAAAAAGCGATTCTTCGACAGGTTCGGGGCAGATCGTGGAGCAGATCATTCGGCCGACTGGCTTGATTGATCCGAAGATTACGATCAAACCAGTTCGTGGGCAGATTGAGGATTTGATTGAGCGTATAGGGGATAGGGTGAGGGGGAAAGAAAGAGTTTTGGTGACTACGCTTACTAAAAAAATGGCGGAGGATTTATCGAGCTACCTGGAAGAGAAGAAAATGAAAGTATCTTATCTCCACAGTGACGTGAAGACCTTGGACAGAATAAGAATTCTTACGAAATTGAGAAGAGGAGAGATAGATGTTCTGGTTGGCGTAAATCTTTTGAGAGAAGGGCTTGATTTGCCGGAAGTTTCGCTTGTCGCTATTTTGGATGCCGATAAGGAAGGTTTTTTGCGGAGCGAGACATCTTTAATTCAGACGATTGGCCGGGCGGCTCGAAACGTGAACGGCGAAGTTTTAATTTACGCTGACAATATTACAGGTTCAATCGAACGGGCGGTTCAAGAAACTGAAAGGCGGAGGAAAATTCAGATCGAATACAATAAGAAACACAATATAATCCCAAAAACAATTGTCAGAGCCATAACCGATATTGTGCCAACAGAAGATATTTTGGCGCTTGAGATGAAGCCCATTCCAAAATCAAAGAAAGCGATAGAGAGTCTTATTAAAGATAAAGAAAGAGAGATGAGAGAAGCGGCCAAACGGCTCGATTTCGAACTTGCGGCAATTTTGAGGGATGAAATTAAAGTTCTAACTAAGGGAGTTAAAAAGGAATAAGTTAAAAAATAAATTTGCCTCACTTATTCAGCATATACTGAATAAGTGAGGCAAGTAAGTTATAATCTGAAAATGGGAAAAACATCAGTAGATGCCAAAAGATACATTCGGGAATGGAGCGAGTTTTTTAGAGATGGTAAGGCGGTGACTTTTACTTTGATTGATAAATTTGTCGATCGTTATAAGAAGAAAAAATATCTGAAACAGAGCCTGAAACGTTTGATTAAAAGAGGTTTGGTTTTAGCAAAAGATAAAAAGTTAATTCCTTCCAAAATCGGTTTAAAATTTTTTCGCAAATCAACATTTAAAAAATCGTTGCCAAAAACTTGGGACGGTAGATGGTATTTGATAAGTTTTGATATACCGAATGAGTTCAACGTCAAAAGAGACCATCTACGAAGAGTTTTAAAATTTTATAATTTCTACCCTTTACAAAAAAGTTTGTGGGCCGCTCCCGAGCAATTGGCGAGCGATCTTTGGGAATTTATTGTTGAAAACAATTTACATAAATATTGCAAAGTAATGGCAGTAAACTTTTTAGAAGGGGATGGAGAGTTAAGGAAATATTATAAGTTGTCTGCTTAGTTTATTAGCTTCAGTAGCTCAGTATATACTGAAGGGGTGAGGACATAAAATAAATAAAAATAAAAAAGCCGCTTAGGAAGCGGCGGGGGTTATCCCAAAATAACTGTCGTGCCAAGCTTGCGCGGCTCTTTTGATAACTTCATAATCCTCTTTTTTGGAGAGAATTTTATGGACATCTCGGGGGGAAAACAAAAGTTGAAGTTTTCTGTAGTGAGGAGATTCCCAACGGCAGAATCCGAAGCGTTGGATTCTAACAACCGCGCTATAGAGCTGGGAATAGCGGCCGGTAACGGGGTCTCTATAAAAAACAACTTTGTTTCCAAGAATTTCCAAGACAGCCGGGAAAGAATTTTCAAGTTTTTCCACATCAAGATTATCAAGGCCCAATTTGGCCATTGCCGCGAAAACAGCAAGCATCACATCCACATTTTCTTCCTGTTGGCGGTCCAATTTAAGCTCCTCGTGACTCGTGCTAATGTTCTAGTTCTAATCTACCACACTTTCTCCTTAAAGCAATGAAAAAGGTTGATTTAACAAACTTAATTTGCTACACTAGGAAATGTTGTTATCAAAGGTCGTCAATTTGTTTAAGTTAAAAATGATCAAAAAATTAATTTCAATCTCTTCTACGGTCGCTTTGTTTTCCTTGGCGTTTCCGGTTGGTGCCGTTCCAGCCCTAAATCTGCCGGATGCGGCAAGTGATAATGCGGCAGTGAGATATTTGGGTGAAAAGGTTGATCCGGCGACTCATGAATTGGTGCAGGGTTATGCAATTGTGCATTATCGAAGCGCTAATGCGAGCGCACGCGCTTCAAAGGCAAGGGCACCGAAATGTTATGGTTTTCTCGCAAATGGCGCAAAATGGAAATCGGTTGAGCCGTGGTTTGTGAACCCTTCGAATGGCCGAGGCTTAGGCGGGTCTTATGTCTTAAGCAATTTAGCCTCAAATGTTTCGAAGTGGGAAGATGCGACTGATGGTACTCTAGGAAATGGCGGAGCAAATGTCTTGGGCGATGGTTACTTTGCTACCGGAACTCTTGTAGCCGATACAGTAAGTCCTGATAATCTGAACGAGGTTTATTTTGCGAACGTTGCTGATCCTGGCGCGATTGCCGTAACGATCGTTTGGGGAATATTTAGCGGTCCGACATTCAACCGAAAATTAGTTGAGTGGGATCAGGTTTATGATGATTTCGACTATGATTGGTCAGCATCGGGCGAATTGGGCAAGATGGATTTTGAAAATATTGCGACCCACGAACTTGGCCACTCGGTTGGCTTAGCTGATCTCTATAATACCTGCACCGAAGAGACGATGTATGGTTATGCCGATTACGGAGAGACAAAGAAAAGAGATTTAAATAGCGGTGACGTGCAGGGAATGAATGCAATGTACTAAAAGTTCGTTGATGATTGTGAAAAAACGGTCGCCTTAGGCGACCGTTTTTGTATTTGATTTTTTTAGATTATTTAATTAATGTTGTATTTAGTTCTTGAATTTTCCGCTGGAGAATTGAAGATGATGCCCTACACCAGACGACGACGCGGGATGCGTGATGTTTTAGAGAACCTTTTGATTAGTTTCATTGCTTTTGTTGTTTGTTTTATTCCGACATGGTTTTATCTCTTAGTAAGATTTGCCATAAAACCCGAAGATTTTTGGCAGGAAGTTGTTCTTTTGGGAGTTGGTGTTGTGGCATTAGGCTGCATTCAGGTTTTTCTAGGAATCTTTTTGTTAGTTTTCTTATTTAAGTTATGGTTTGAGGACTAGTAAGTGTCAGAATTTAAATCTTGGGGCGAGCGGTATAGTCCGTCTCTGTATCATGCCATGGACTTGGCTTGTGAGTGTGGCCACTGGGGATTTGATTTTATTATGAAAATCGATCAAGTTGTCGGTTTTTCTCTTGATGGACCCCCTTCTTCGAGCGGGTTGGACATTGGTATTGTTATTGTAGAGTGTCCACTCTGTTTTTCTAAATTCTGGTTTCACGTAAGAGAGATACTTGCAGATAAGATGCGTCATTTTTGTAGTAAATGGCCCAAGGATTAATTTCTTTGGGTTTTTTGTTTGATTTTTCGAAAACCTTCTTAAAAAATACTCAGCCTTTTTTGTGGCGCTGTGACGCGTCACAGTGCCGACCTATTTAAGGCATATAAACTTTTCCATATTTTGTGCGACGATAGCGCCGGTAGGATTCCTTTTTCTTTCGGGGATAGTTGCTCCACACTCTCTTTTTCCGCTCAGTTTTGCCTCGTTCTCGATAACTCTTGTAACCCTTTTCTATTAACGCTTTTTTGATACTGCTTATGGTTTGTGACGAGAGCCATAGTTCGTCGCCGATCTCACGGTAACTTTTTCCCGAGCCTAATAGGTCAACTACCGCAGCGCGCAGTACGAAGTTGCGGCGTTCGTAAGGAGCGACCAGCATTTCCAACAGCTTTTTAGAATTCAGTATTTTATTCCAACAGACTTTTTCCCATTCTTTGCGGGAAGAGTAATCGCTAACGGGCGGCAATCCCATTCCATTTTTGTTTTTATCCGTAATTTTACCCACAGGATAATTTTACCATAGCGCTGTGACGCGTCACAGCAGTCCCCTTTATCTTTAAAGTTTCAATTTTGACCTTTTCTGTTTTTACGGTAAAATTGAGTTTATTATCCCCCCTAAGGATTTTAGGAACGGGGGCAATTTCCGTTTTTAACCATGAACGAATTTATAAAAATCAAAGGTGCGCGGGAACATAACTTAAAGAACATC
>ERZ1292629.2760-Hain-H43-01um-R1-2760-length-14324-cov-6_pt1 | contig 14324 bp, 13 predicted proteins | sample MGYA00564399_ERZ1292629 | MGnify/ENA primary metagenome ERZ1292629 (study PRJEB36523, sample SAMEA6512636) | groundwater metagenome | collected 2019-01-08 | study: AquaDiva: Metagenomics assemblies of 32 groundwater samples
CCTACTCGCCTTCCTGGTCTCTGTTGTAATTCTCGTCTTCAGAGAATTCAACAAGCAACTCGTTGTCAGGACTGCCGTAAGTTTGGCCCTGTTGATTCTGGCCGTGGCAGTACCGGTACTACAGGTATCCAAAGTCGCTCTTATATTCTAAGATCAACCCGCCGCTCATGAAACTTCGTTTTCTAAAAATTTTTATATTGTGCTTTCTCGTTATCTTTACCGTTTTAAACGGACGGTTTGTTTATGCCAATTTAAGATACTGGCTGTCTGACGGCTCGGCCGCGCCATTGCCCGAAGGCAGAGTGGCAAGACTGCCGCTTTCACCATCGCGAATATTACCGGTTCTGCCGGGCCAAGGACTTCTCAAGATTGACCGCTTGGGCATAGCCGCGCCGATAGTATTCAATGCCGGCAATGATCTGAAGGTGCTTTATCAGAACCTTGAACTGGGCGTGGTGCATTATTCCGACTCTCCTAAACCGGGAGAAAAAGGCACTTCGGTGATACTCGGTCATAGCTCGGCCTATCCGTGGTACAAAGGCAACTACGGCTCGGTGTTTGCTTTGCTTGGCAAGCTCCAGGTCGGCGATACGATACGCGTACAATACGAGGACGGTTCCACTTTTACTTTTGCAGTCAAACAATCCCTGGTCTTCTCGCCATTCGGCGACGAGAGACGTTTGGCTGAAATAGAGAAAACCTCCGGCTCGTCCATAATCCTGGTAAGCTGCTGGCCGGTGGGTACAAATTATAAACGAATCGCGGTACAAGCAGAACTGATTTAATCAACCCAAAACCACCTCGCCAGCTGGCGAGGTGGTTTTGGGTTGAAAATATTAAAAAATCTTGATAATATCAATCAATACCCCTAAACCATTTTGCTTAGCAAAATGGACGGGCGACCCGACTTGTCTATTGCAAGTCTAGGGTTTAGCCGCCCTTAGCTCAGTTGGTAGAGCTGCTCGCTCTTAACGAGAAGGTCGTTGGTTCGAATCCAACAGGGCGGACAAGAAATCAAAAAGCCCTCCGCCAACTGGCGGAAGGGCTTTGCTAGTTTTTACTTATTCTTAAGGGCTTTTGCTAATTCTCTGACGGCATCGGCGGTTGAATAAACCGGCTGGTGCTTAAACACATTTTTAAGCCGGGCCGTATCGCCAAGCCACGGGTACATAATCAAAAGGAGCAGTTCGGGAGGGATATCCCTGATGTGCAGTTTCCAAAGCACCTTACAAGCGGCTTTCAACAACCAGTGCGGCAATGCGATTTCAATTTTGCCCAACTTTTTAATCAACCGCTTAAATGTTATCACGCCATCGCCGGATACATTGACCGGACCGGTCCAGCGCTCCATTGTTGCGCGGTATAAAATATTAGCTGTGTCAAGCTGTGACACGAATTGCATGGCCGGATTAAAACCTTTGACCCTGAACATAAACGGCCCAAATGCCGTAGCAACATGGGCAACGACGTTATCCAGGGGAATGTCCGGTCCTAGGACGATCGCTCCGCGCATCCAACCGATTTTCATCTTACCACCGAATTCCGCCAAACGTTCTTGGCAATTTTTGTCTTCAATAGCTTTGTCAATGGAATACTGGTATTCATCCTTGTTAAAAATATTCCCGACCCAATTGGTCCATTCTTCTTCTTTCAGCGGCCGTTCTTCTCTGGGAAATTGCCCGTAAGCGGTTGAACTACCGGCATAAAAATAAGAGGTGACTCCCGCATACAGGGCACACATGAAAACGGTATAACTCCCTTGGATATCCAGGTTCCATTGTTGGCGTCTGTCGCGTCGAGGGTTAAACGCCCAAGCCAAATGAACAACCGTATCGATCTGATAATCTTCCATTATTTTTTGAAGTCCCCAGTCAAGAACGCTTAACCCTAGATGGACTATCTTTTTGCCATTCCACTCTTTTTGCCAGCCCATTCCATTTTTTAGGTCCGTTTCAACGATTAATTCCACATCCTCACTCTTAATCAATCTCTTAATCAATTCCTGGCCAAGATATCCCTGGCCGCCGGTAATAAAGATTCTTCTTCCTCTTTTTTCTTCCATGCCGTTCCCCCTTTCTTAAATTTCTGATTCCAAAACACTTCTAGCCATAACAATGTCATCCACCCAAACACCCTCAAATCCGTGGTACTGGAGCCATTCGATGTGAGAATAATTGCGGGCAAGACCACCCCAGATTTTACGGCCGCTTTTTTTGACTTCTTCAACCAGCCGCTCAACACGTCCGGGGCACAGCCACCAATGGTTCCGCCCCCGCCAGCCCCAACCGACGGTTACGCCGTCGAGATATCTCAAATGATCGGTGATTTTGGCCCAAGGCCGAACCACGATCAGATTGGTCTGAATATCGCACGATCTTTCTTTGGCGGCTTTTAACAACCTCGCGCCACCCTCAAAAGTCACAAAACCGATCTGATTGGTTAATTTCATGGCAATTGCCGGTTCAATAACTTCTTGCATGGTTAATCTAATGAAATACGAGGGAATCTTTAGAATTATGCCCATCAAATCTTCATGATGATATTTGATGTCAAAAAGAACTCTGCACTCAGGGTGATTGCGCAAAAAGAACAGCACACCATTAACACCCAAAAGCGGCTCGTTGGAATCCTTTCTTTTCAGATTTGTCAGCTCCTCCAAGGTATAGTTATCGACAGAAAATACTGATTTGCTAAGCCGATGCCTATCCGCGTCATTCCAAATTACAGACCGTCCATCAAAAGTAAAATTTACATCACATTCGATGATCTTAACCCCTTCCCGGTGGCAAACATGAAAACCCTGCAAGCTGTTGGGTGGCGCGTTGGCCATGGCCGTACGGTGAGCCAGAATTTGCATTTATTCGCCTCCACTTTGATTGACAAAGAGCCATCACTTAACTAGCGTTATGATTAACGTTACTTAACAATTTGTCAAGGAGTTTTATGAGTCAGGATCACGAATACGACCTGGTTATTTTCGGCGGCGGAACCGTGGGTATCGCCTGTTTTCTTGATGCCACGCTTCGGGGGCTTAGGACAGCCGTAATCGAAAGGCGCCTTATTGGCAGGCAGACAAACGCCAATTCTCTAGGTTTGTTGCAGGGCGGGTTCAAATATATCGCAACCAACGCTGGCCTGATAGCCGCAGATTCAATTGATTGCGGCCTGCTGACTAAGTTGGTTCCGCATCTTGTCAGGAAACAACCCATACTTATGCCCATTCTGGATAACTCAAAGTTTCCGCCGTGGTTCTGGGAGCGGTTGTTCAGAGCATACGACGAGTATTCCTATCTGCGTGGAGTAGAAAATCACAGACGGCTATCTCCCGTTGAAGTGTACGACGAAGAGCCGGCCATCAAACTGATGACGCGGGGCGGTATGCTTTTTAACGAATGGGCTACCGATCCAGTTAACCTGGCACAAACACTGGCCGGCGCGGCCGTGAAGCTGGGCGGCACAACATATGAAAATTGCGAAATAATAGATTCCTATCAGACCACCACCGATGACGGAGAGAGAATTGAAAGGATCCTCGTTAAACAAAACGGAGAGACCTTTTGGGTCTGGGGGTCTTGCTTTCTTAATGCCACCGGACCGTGGGCGCCGCATTTCCCGAAAATTTTCGGCTTAAAACCATTTGAGGCAAGACCGACCAAAGGCACAAGCATCATTATCAATCAACGGCTTACCAGAAACGGCGTAATTACATTCGATCATGACAATAAATATATACTGCTTCTGCCTTACGGCGACGGTCAGACTTTGATCGGGCCGACAAATCATGATGTCGGAGAAGATGTTCGCGCCAATCCCGATTTGTTACGGCCGGAAGAAACAGAGATAAGAGAGCTCCTGGAAATCGCTTCGACAATTACCGGTAAAATATTGACGCCGGAAGATGTTGCCGAAGTCAGATGCGGTTTAAGACCGCAGCTTAATCATCCTGGCGTAAAACCGGATCAAATTACCCACGATTTCATTGTTGACGATCACCTGGAGCGGGACGGGATCATGAATCTGCTTTATCTGTGCGGTGGAAAGTTCTCAAATCAAATAAGAATGGCCAAGGAAGCGATTGACTTAGCTTGCGAACGAATGCGTGGTTTCGGCGAATGGCTGGAATTCAAGAACTGGGGCGTGTCGCAGCTTTTAATTAAGCCGGACGGCAAGCTTCAATTACTCGGATGCCACCAGGACTGCCAAACGGCCGGGTTATACGACCGTGAATGCGGTCTTATGCTGACGGACAAGGTCGGCCGGGTAGCGTTGGAAGAAAGAATGGCCGCTCTTTGGAGATTATTTCCATTTGTACTTGGAATAAGGAGATAAGCGATGACGGATGACGCCATGACTGCCGAACATAAACTTCTAGCCGAATTAAACAGGACTTTCCCTGACGCTTGTTTTACGGACACCGAAATGCTCGATAAGAAATCTTCCGATTGCGGAACGGGCAATCTTTTTTGCCAAACGAACAAAGCCAAACCCCTTTGCGTGGTCAGACCCGGAAAAGATTATAACGAACAGCTCGTGAGACTCGTGGAACTGGCCAGAGACTACAACAAAAAAATCATTGTGCGCGGCGGCGGTTCTGGGGTTTGCGGAGCATTTAATGTCCGCGGCAGCGAAATGGTTGTTGACATGACCCAGCTTAATAAGCTCGTTCTCCTTCAAGAACCGACAACCGAACGCGAAGGATTGGTACTGGCGGAGGCGGGGGTTTTCGGGGATAAGCTTGATGAATTTTTGAAGCCAAAAGGATTTACCCACGGGCATTATCCGGCTTCACTGGCGGTCTCAACTGTCGGGGGCTGGCTAAGCACAAAGTCCAATGGCCATTACTCATTATACTTCGGTAATATTGAAAATCTGGTTGTTGCCGTTGAGGGCGTAAACGGCCGAGGGAAAATAGTAAGGTTCCGCGGTGCTGATTTGAAAAATGTTTTCCGGATGGAAGGAACAACGATGATCGTCACGCGGGTTTGGCTGAAGGTCTTCACGATACCGGCCCACGATGAATTCCTTAGTTTTCGGTTTGACTGCATCGGCAACATGGCTTGTTTCCTGAAAAAAATGCCGGGCATGAGGAACCGACTGAACGCACACGGCGTACGGCTATATACCGTTAGGGCATACGATTTTATTGATTATAAATTCGGAAGCAAGCCGGATAAGGACAGCGGACATAAATCATGGCTTAAAAAAAGGGTTAATTATTTCATAGAAAAACAGCTGTGCCGGATGACGCGGACGGTTAGCCGCATGGCCGACGCGCTAGAAAAATACGGCCTGATGCCGTGGACTGTAGTGGTTTACATGGCATCCGATTCCAAAAAAGCTCTTACCCAAGCGGCAGAGCTGCTGAAAGAAGAGTCGGAAATCCACAACGGTACCGATCTTGGCCCGACCCTCGCTCGGAACTGGTATTCTCACCGCTTCAAGCTCGGATATGACAAAGTAACGGAGAGATTTCGTGCTGGCATAACAGTTGACACGTTTGATTGTCCCGCTGCCTGGAATGAGCTAATCGGGGCATATGAAAAAATTAAGGCGGCCCTTTCCAGATTCGGATTGGCCAGTGCCCACATCGGAATTGATTTGGACACGCCTTATTTATATTTCATCTTCGGAATTGCCGGGAAAAACAGGCAGAAGCATCGTGCAGTCAAGGAAGCCATCTTGCGCACTTGCGTCAATGACGGCATCGCCACCACGCACCACCATGGCATCGGCGATGAGGACAGCGGAAAAGCGGGTCAAGGAAAAGTTTTCGTTCCTTATGCTTACGGCAAGAACTGGCATAACAATGTAACTGTCCCGGCCAAACGCGAAATGGACCCGGATAACATATTCTCCGACCATCTATTCACTGATTTAAATTAACAACCGGCCCTTGGTCGGTTTTTTGTCCACAAGAGCGTATGCCCTTCCGATGTTAAAATAAAGGATGAAGCCGTGGATATTACACCCCAAGCGGCAAAGGTGCCCCCGATGCAAATCAGGAGACGTTTTCGAAATAGACAATTACAAAAAAGAACCGCCTAGGCCCGGTTACGTAAAACTGGCAGAGTGGAATGCCCTACCTAAGTTGCGTTGCAAAAGTTGCAATTACGCGTGGGCAGAATTAGCGGCGTAATTTTTTCACCAGTTGAGGCAAAACTTTCAGGACATGGTCAATGTCTTTTTTTGTTGTCTGACGGCCAAGAGTTATACGGATATTACCCGTGGCTAAACTTTTCGGCAAACCTAAGGCCGCCAGAACATGCGACGGCTCGGTAGAGGTCGCCGTACAGGCCGAACCGGTTGAAACCATTATCCCCTTCTGATCCAACGCAAACATCAGCATCTCGCCATCAATACCTTCAAAAGACACGTTAATATTATTAGGCAAGCGCCGGATTGGGTCACCATTTAGATAACTGCCAGGAATATTTTTCAAAATCCGGCCTATCATGTAATCACGCAATCTGATCAACCGCGCACTTTCCGTTAACCGGCTATCATTGGCCGACTCTAACGCTTTGGCAAAACCGATGATCAACGCAGGATTCTCCGTACCGGCGCGCAGCCCGCGCTCTTGCGACCCGCCAACGATTAACGGTATTAGCTCAATACCGCGCCTGATATATAAACAGCCGGTGGCTTTGGGCCCGTAAATTTTAGAACCATCGAGCGTCATGAGATCAACACCCAAGCGATGAACGTTAAGATTAAGCGCTCCCGCCGCCTGACAGGCATCCGTGTGAAAAAACGTGGTTCTGCCGCTTGTCGCTTGTTGCTTGTTGCTTGTTGCCTTAATAATCCCGGCAATTTCTGCAATCGGTTGGATCGTGCCCATCTCATTGTTGGCATACATAACCGAAACCAAAATCGTATCCCGCCTTATTGCTTTGGCAATTTCTGCCGGATCAACGATCCCGTTTTTACCAACACCGGTATAAGTTACCTTAAATCCCTCGTGTTTTTCTAAATATTGGCAGGCGCGCATAACCGCCGGATGCTCTATCTCGGAAGTGACGATGTGTTTCCCGAACTTTTTATATGCCCGCGCTACACCAAGAATAGCCAGATTATCTGACTCCGTGCCTGACCCAGTAAAAACTATTTCTTCCGGTCGTACACCAAGCACTTTGGCCGTACGCCTGCGAGAATCTTCGATAACACCCCTCGCTTGCCGGCCAACTTCGTGGACCGACGAAGCGTTGCCCCAGCTCTTGTGCAGGTGCTCCAAAACTACCCGCTCAACTCTCGGATCCATCGGCGTTGTTCCGGCATAGTCTAGATATATTTTTATTTTTGTACTCATGAGATAAAACAAAACGCCAGACCAGCTGGCGCGATAATTGAGCTACCTACTCAAGCCCGAAATAGTCAACATCCTAGCTCTTGACCTTTTGGTTAATTGAGACCTCAAATAGTTATCTGCGGCATCCGCGATTCTTTCTACAAAATCTTCTTTCAAGCCGAGAGCTCTTCCCGCAACAAAGTACTCTGTCTGAGTGACTCTTTTATTTTGAACTTGGAAACAAACCGCAGTTAGTGGGCAGAAACAAAATTTCTTACCCATTGGTGCTTTAAGCCTAATCCAACCTCCATCATCAAGCATTGCTTCCCATCCATTCTTAAAAAGAGCCCCGAATGCCCTTAAAAAAGATTCCATAGACATCTTCTCCACCTTCTTGTCGCTCAAGGTAGTCTCCTTTGTATATTCAAAATTAATGAACTATAAAATCATCCTACCAGTAACGGCAGTTTTGTCAATAAGATCTACTTATTTAGTATATCGTCTATGAGAGTTGCGAAACTGGCAAACGGCTGGGCGCCGACAATGCGCTGGCCGTTGACGAAGGTCGTCGGGGTGCCGCTTACGCCTGCTGCTGTCCCTTGAGCCGTATCGTCAATCACCCGCTGGGCGTATTTACCGGAGTTAAAACATTCGCTGAATTGAGTCATATCGAGTCCTGTGGCTTTAGCCCATTTAACAATTTCCGGTTTGCCGAACAGGATTGTCCCCTGGCCTTGTTTGGCCTGTTCTTCAAAGGCCTTGTCGTGAAACTCCCAAAACTTACCCTGATCACCGGCGCACTCCGCTGCCTCCGCCGCCGGCCCGGCACCGGGATGAAAACTCAAGGGAAAATGTTTGTAAATGAATTTGGCCTTGCCGGTATCAATATAGTTCTTTTTGATATCTACTAAAGCGCCGCTCCAAAAGCTCCTGCAAAACGGACATTCAAAATCGCTGAACTCAACGATTGTTACCTTGGCATTAGGATCGCCTAAAACGTGGTCGCTGGCTGCAACCTTTAAGTCAACCTTCTCCGCCGGATCTTTTGTTCCGGCTCCGCCGATTTGGGCCGTACCGCCGCCACGCGTAAATAGCAAAGTACCGGAAACTATCAATGCCGCCAATAAAATAGCCCCCGGCAAAATAAACTGGGCATAAAATGGCTTGGCTGCGGTTTCGGCAAGTACCGGTTCTTTCTGCACTGCTAATTCGACTTCGACCTCTCCGTTAAGTTGTGTTTGATTAGTCATAGATAAAATTTAACAAAGAAAGTTTTAAATGTCAAAACCTTCCTCCGTTCGGCCAAAGCATTACCGCCAGGAATCCGCCGATCATGGCAAAATCCCTGACCGTCACTTCGCTTATGCCCACAAAGATCAATACGCTAAGCAGAAAAATTATGGCCAGAGCCGAAAAAACTTTCATAAAAACTCCAGTTACCAGACTCAAACCCACCAAAATTTCGAAAATGCCGTTGAGGTAACTAAACTGCGTTCCGCTAACGTTGAAGTGAGCAAGTACGGACTGAACTCCCTGTGGTACCCAAGCGTTAAGCCAGTAGCTTGGGTGAAACATCTTGTCTATACCGAACCACAAAAAAACAGCGGCCAGGCCCAGGCGTAAAGCAAGATAAGCGTATCGGGAGGAGGTAAACATACAGGTCTTGACAGACGTAAAAGATTAGTGTATAATGTGGATAGTGGCTACTGGGTGAGCGTGACCTTGCGGTAACTATCGCCCCGACGTTACGTCGGGGCTCATGAGACTCATTTATATAATATAAAGCGGTCTTATTTATACCACAAGGGAAAAACTGTTGGTAACTCGACAGCCAACCGCTCACTTGGCAACCAAGCCCGCCTAGATTTTTGCACTAGCGCTTCAGCGCAGTTGCAAAGCCAGTGTAAAAACCTAGGCGGGCAAGAAGGTTATGAAATCAAAAACCGGACGTAGTCCGGTTTTTGATTGGAATTATCTTAAATTAAAACAAAACCAGGTATGTCCTGGCTTGTGTTTACTCTAAATAAAAACTCTCATCATCTGCGGTCTATCGGTTTGGTTAAACTTACCGAATTCGTCTCTTCCACTGTTGCCAATTTTTTTACCGGCCATAGCTCTGGTAAATCTCCTAATAGCATCTAGGGGGACGTAAAAACGAAGATGTTTGTCAGGGTAACCTCTGACATCCTTCAATACAAGTTCGTATGTCCACGAAACTCCGCCTCTGTTTTCAACCCTATAAACCCCGATCAGCGTTCCGGATATGGTCAGCTCCGGAAACTCTTTACCCTGGCGCCACCATCTGTGGTTGTCACGACCAATTCTTACAAGTTTAGAAAGGCTGACCGTACCATCAGGATTAAGTTCAATGCCTACCCTAAACGCCCTATCGCTGGATCTAAGATAGTCGTTGATCTCTCTTGCGGCGTGGAAATTCTCAAAATGCATAAAATCGAACAGCGCCTTCTCTTGTTCTCTTAACCGGTCCAGACAAGTACCCAGCCCCTGTAAAAGCTCGGTTTGTGATGTCGGCATGTTGTCTCCTCCCTTTTGTTATGTAAAAGTGCAGCAAAACTTGCACTCACAAACTTACTCTCCTTGGTCTAAGACGTCAAGGTAACAACAAGAGTTCCGTCTCAAAAATTACAACCAGCGGGAGCGAAGCGCTTTTTAGCGTTCGCGGGTTGCTAAGGTAATTGCTAGCCCAGGCGGGTTGCCCGGCGGAGGCGAGGGCTTTTGGCGAGTGCTCGCCAGCCAAGAGACCTCGCGGAGCCGGACAGCCGAGCGTACTGCCATGATTGTAATTTTTGAGACCTAACTAAACTTCGTATGTTTCTCCAAAAACTCAAAAACTTTTTCATTGAGTAAGACGCTGCGGATCCTGGTTTTGAGCTGTTCTGGATCAATGTTCCGCAATGCCTCCGTCCCCGGACCCGGCCCGCCCTCCGGTCCGCCGGCCGCCATATATTGCTGTAAAACCGCCTGCAGTTCCTGGCCGATTTCTTCATCGCTTACATTAAGATTTTCTTCCTTTGCGATAGTACGGACAATTAAATCAAATTTTACCTGTTCCTCGGCCCGTCCTTGCCATTCACGCCTCAAATCTTCCTGTGTTTTTTTGATATGCGCCAGATACAATCCCAGCTCCATCCCCTTTTGATGCAATTCGTTATCAAAACCCTGAACCATGGAATCAAGACGTTTTTCAATTAGAGCCCGGGAAACCTGCATCTCTGCTTTGCCAGCGATCGTTTTCAAGATCGTAAGCCGCACCCTTTCTTTTTCCTTTTGCTCTTTTTCCATGGTCAGACCTTCTTTGATATTGGCTTCAAGGTCGGCCCTTGATGAGAAGCGCCCCAAGCTTCTGACGAGTTCGTCGTCAATTTTCGGCACCGTAGCCTTTTGAACCTTTTTGAGCACAACTTCAAAATCTATATCCTTGCCGGCAATTGTTTTCTGATAGTAATCGGCCGGAACCTTCAGCGAAAAATTCTTTTTTTCACCGGACTTGAGTCCGACTATTTGTGATTCAAAGCCGGGCATAAACTTATTTTCGCCCAGCGTGATCGGATGGTTTTCGCTTTTGCCGCCCTCGATGACGGTGCCCCGATCTCTGACTTCAAAATCTACTTCCACTCTGTCGCCCACTTGCGCCGGCCTCTCGACTTCTTTCAGGACTGTGCGCGCCTTAACTATTTCATCCAGCACTCCGTTAATTTCGGCGTCACTCACCACAACCGGATTTTTCTTAATGCTTAGGTCCTTATACTCGCCCAGTTTAACTTCCGGAAAAATTGCAAGCTTAACCGCAAAAACTAGTTTGTCGGATGCATTTTCTTTGATTTGAAAATCCGACTGGTCCAGAACGTCCAGTTTTTGCTCGGCCAGGGCTTTGGCCAGACTTGATTGGACTGCGAGATTGAGCGCCTCTTCTTTTATCGCCTGCTCACCCAATGCCTTTCTGACCATTTCCTTGGGTGCCTTTCCCGGACGGAAACCTTCTAACTTTAATCTTTTGGCCAGCTCCTTCTCGGCTTCCTGGGTATACGAAATCAGGTCCTCCTTGTCGAGGTTTACGGTCAGTTCAATTTGAGAATCTTTGAGAGTTTTGGTGCTAAAGGTCATGCGTTATTCTTCTTTCTTCTTTTTCCGGCCCTTTTTTGGTTTTTCTTCCTGACCTTCGCCGTTTTTTTCTTTTTCGGTGTCCGTTGATTCTGCCGCCGCTTTTTCTTCTTGCGTTCCGGGTACATTCTTTTCTGCATTTTCGGTTTCGTCTTGTACTTCTGCGGTTCCGAGAGCTTCCTCGGCCGTTAGTTTGGCCTGCGGCGCGCGGACATCTATTTTCCAGCCGGTGAGCTTGGCCGCCAAACGCACATTTTGCCCGCGCTTGCCGATGGCAAGCGAGAACTGGTCATCGGCCACCTCGGCTAGGGCGTGCCGCCTCTGTTCATCCAGAATCTTTACATCAATTATCTTGGCCGGCGATAAGGCATTAGCAATAAACTTAGCTGCGTCTTCATTCCATTCAATAATGTCTATCTTCTCGCCGCCTAATTCATTAATCACGGTCTGGACACGGACGCCCTTTTGACCCACAAGAGATCCGATCGGGTCAACGCCCTCTTCTTTTGAGGTTACTGCTACCTTAGAACGGGAACCGGCTTCGCGGGCAATAGATTTGATCTCAACGCTCCCGGAGTCAATTTCCGGAACTTCAAATTCAAAAAGTTTATTCACCAGTTTGGGATGCGAGCGCGACAGCAGAACCACCGGCCCTCTGTTTGTTTCTTCAACGCGCAAAACAAGCAATCTTAACCGTTGTCCAATACGATAGTTGTCCTGATAAAGTTGCTCGGCAGGGATCAACAAACCATTAGTACGACCGAGATCTATATAAACCATGTTTCCCTCTATGCGCTGTACTGTGCCGGAAACGACTTCGTTTTCTTTTTGTTTGAAATCGGCCAATATCGCTTCGCGTTCAAACTCTCTTAATCTTTGGATAATTACCTGCTTGGCTGTCTGCGCTGCAATCCTGCCGAATTCGGTCTTTGATTCAAGGTCAGTTATCAGTTTATCGCCAACCTTAAGTTTTTTGTTTATCTTTTTAACATCCTCAAGCGTTATGTATTTCTCCGGGTTAAATTTTACCTTACCGTCTTCTTCGGATTCTGTTTCACCGTTCTTCTCGCCGGCTCTGCTCTCTCCGCTTGCGCCCGCCCCCGCCGGCTGTCCAGGATGGACCTCTGCTTTTTTTTCAAATCCCGGCGCTTCTGCCAAATCCGGCCGGTCAGGAATCTCGCCGATTACGTTCCCTTCCTCGTCTACCCCCTCAACCACATGCTTGGTTTGCGAAAACGAAACATCGCCGGTCTCCTGGTTCAATTTTGCCTTAATGATCTGGCTCTTCTCGCCGTAATCCTTCTTATGCGCCGCGGCAATAGCGGCTTCTATCGTTTCTACGACCTTGTCTTCGGGTATACCCTTCTCTTCGGCGATTTGTTTTATGGCCGAAATGAATTGCTTTGTATCTAACACTGATAGTTGCTAATTTACGAATAATGCGAATCTACAAATATTTTGTTACACACGCTTACAAATAGCGCATGCGAATATTTATTTGTATATTGGCGTTATTTGTATATTGGCATGTAATAATAAAGTCCGCCTTTCCCGCGGACATCCATTAGTCAATATCAACCTTAAATTACAGCATAGCAAACAGCGTATCATAAGTCAATGGCTTGGCTATTAGGGGCAGTTCCGTTACAATCTATTCAGATAGTTTGTGTTGTTTAAAAAGGAGATAATCTTATGTTATTAGAAAAACCGCCAACACCCGATCCAACGCTTGAGGAGCTATTAGAACAAGCCCAGAAGCACGAGATAACGCCTGAGGAAAACAGATTACAGAGAATAAGTTGGGTTTTCGGCCAACTTGCATTTAATAGGAGACGGCATATTACCCGTGAAATGGTTGAAGAAGCCGACAGAGAACTTCATCCGGAAGACTATCCCCCGAAAAACTAAAACCAGAAGCCCACAAGGGCTTTTTTGTTTCCTCGAGGCCGATTAACTTTGCGCCCGGCTTCCAATGTTATCCACAATTGACCGCGTGCATCGTTGTTGCTAAACCAAAGTTGAACTCGTGTTGAAAACAAAAAGTCTGGAAAGTGATAAAATAAAATCAACAACATGGCTCAAACAACCCCCAAAAAAGACCTCGAAAAAGAGCTGGAGGAGAAACTCTCCTCTATTCAGGTGGGAAAAACGGAGGATGAAGCGAAGGATACAGCCCAAAAAGCCGGCCTGCCCTACGTCAATCTTAAATCATTTCCGATAGACGCCAATGCGGTTTTAATCTTGGATGAGAAAGACGCCCGTTCCGGCCAGATGGTCGTAATCTCCAAGACCGGACAAAACCTCAAGATCGCATTGGTTAACCCGCAAGATCCCCAAACCGAAACCATTTTGGGCAAACTCAAAAGCCAAGGATATACTTATGGCCTCGTTATTACTTCCCCGCTTGGGTTGGAGGTCGGCTGGTTAAAATACCGCGACAAAAAAGAGAGGATAGCGGCACCGCCTGGAGTCGTGGAGCTAAAAGCCGACGTCTTGTCTGACATTGAACAACAGATCAGGGACATTGCCGACCTGAAGGAGCGCCTGACTTCTTTGCCGATAACCAAGGTGTTGGATATTCTGATAGCCGGCGCGCTCAAGATACAGGCCTCGGACATACACTTTGAGCCGGAGGAAAAGAATATCCGTTTACGTTATCGTCTGGACGGAGTCTTAAACGATGTCGTGGCCTTTTCACCGACCGGTTATCCGGGACTGCTTTCTAGAATCAAGCTGCTGTCCGGCCTTAAGATAAATGTCCACGACTCTCCGCAAGACGGACGCTTCACAATAAGACGGGAGGACAAAGATATTGAAGTCCGCGTATCTGTTTTACCGGGCGCTTATGGTGAGAATATCGTTATGCGAATACTGGATCCGTCAACCATCAAGCAAAAACTTGAGGATCTCGGCATGC
>ERZ1292629.2762-Hain-H43-01um-R1-2762-length-14319-cov-6_pt1 | contig 14319 bp, 14 predicted proteins | sample MGYA00564399_ERZ1292629 | MGnify/ENA primary metagenome ERZ1292629 (study PRJEB36523, sample SAMEA6512636) | groundwater metagenome | collected 2019-01-08 | study: AquaDiva: Metagenomics assemblies of 32 groundwater samples
ACCAATGCAAAAGTTCAGATATTTGATTCTCCCTTCACCGAATGGCTATCTTTCTGGGGTAACAGTAAAGTTATCACAGTTACAACCAAACCTTCTGCTAATGTTCCTGGTTACGCTTATACGATCAATCCGGACAAAAAAGATTTTAACAAGATTCTGGGGGGCATAAATGGGTTGACAACACTCACAAGTCCCGATGGAAAAATGATTCTTTATGGAGACAACAATCTGTCGTTAAGCATACTGAATATAAACACGGGAAGTTCCAGTTTGCTCGGAGTAAAAACTCTGCCGGAAAAATGCGTTTGGGGCAGAGCGAGCGATCTCATTTACTGTGCCGTGCCAAAATTCGCAAACCAGGCGGAATATCCCGACTCTTGGTATCAAGGAGAAATTTCTCTTTCGGACCAAATATGGAAAATAGATGCTATAAGCGGAAACACCACACTCATATTGGATCCGGCCTCTATAAGCGGAGAAGATGTGGACGGTATAAAACTTGCTTTGGATGAAAATCAAAACTATTTATTTTTTGTAAACAAAAAAGATTCCTACCTTTGGGAGCTTGCTCTTAAATAGCTCCGATATATTTAATGACTACCCTGCGAGAGAGCCCTTCACCTTGAGACTCTGTTTTTAAATCGGTCGCATTGGATAAGAATTCATGCACTATTCTGCGTTCAAATGCCGGCATCGGGTCAATTTCTATATTTGACTTGAAATATCGGGCCCTTTCGGCCATCATATGCGCTATTGCGTGAATGTTCTCCACGCGCTTTTTTTGGAAACCGTTGATATCAATCAAAATTCCTAAACCTTCTTTATTGGGCGTGTCTTTGGATTCATCCACTTTTTCTTTACCTTTGGAGGTTTTGGTTTCAATTATTCTGCGAACGAGATGGTTAATGGCAAAAAGCCCTTCGCCTCCGCGTTCCCAAAAAAAATGCGGCTGGCTTACTTCCACCGAAAACCAGGCGGTTTTGTCGCCATTCGATCGAAAAGACGCAGGCTTGTCCTCATCCGTAGAAATTTTATTTACGGGTATCGTGGTTTTCTCAATGAGCTCCTTTATCAAATTTTGGATCTCGGTCTTGTTCATTTTATTGCCTTAAGCGCCAGTTCTTTTTTCCTGTTCGCGTAAATTTGCTGGCCTATAGCGAATATATTACTCGTAATCCAATATAAGGCAACCGCGCCGGAAACACTGTAGGCAATAAAAGCCACAACAAACGGGAAAACATATTTCATCTGCGTTTGCATACTTTTGGTCATATTTTCTTGGAAAGAGCCGGTAGTTTTATCCGGAGTCGCAGGTTTGGGCATAAGGCTTGCTTGGAAGTATTGAGATATGCCCGCCAGTATTGCCAACATTATAATATTCTTCTGGCTGATGTCAAGGATGCCCAGGAAATTCATATTTATATACTGCGGGGCGTGGACGAAAGAATAAAGCAGTCCGCTTTGAAGGTTTATGTCTTTCAAAAAAACATAATAAAGGGCAAAAATTATTGGTATCTGAATTAAAATCAAGAGGCAACCGGAGAACGGGTTGGTTTTGTGGTGTTTGTAAAGTTCAAAAGTCTGTTTGGCTTGTTCTTCTTTGCTTGCTCCATTGTCCTTTATTCTTTTGAGTTCCGGGGCAAGCAGATTCATTTTTATCTGACTTTCAATGGAACGCTGGGAAAGAGGGAACAGTGCGGTTTTGACAAAAAGAGTAAGTAAAATAACAGCAATACCGACGTCTCCGCCTGGGATAACAGAAACCAAAAGGGCCAAGGCATTCAATAACGGCCCGTATAAAATAGTATCCCAAATATTCGACAACATTCTCTCATTCTACCCCGAAGTAAAATTTTTAGCAAAATTTACTACGGGGCAGGTATGAAAATAAAATTAATTATCTCAGTGGATCTATGTGATTTTTTTGCCAAGGATGACAGCGAAGAATTCTTAAAAAACCAAGGAGTGAACCTTTCAAAATTCCGTATTTTTCCAGGGCTTCCCTGGTGTATTCCGAGCAAGTGGGATAAAAGACACAAGAATTATTTTTTAATAAACCAAAAAATTCCAAGAACCTCGTGATTGCCGAGGACAAAAATTTTTGATAAAAATCAATTAATTTTACCAAGTATATTTTTAATTTCATTTTTGATTGTTAAAATATTATCCTGATATTTTTTAAAAACAAAAACACCTAGGGTCCCCGGGGGGAATCGGTTAACACACTCTTTCAGGGCGGAATACCCCTTTCTTCTTAACAGGTTTCTTTTAACGGCCAATTTTGATATGTTTTTTGAAGCGACAAAAGAGATGCGAGGGGGGAGAAAATTGTTATTTATTATAAACCTAAACATAAGATTGGAAGAGTCAATGAATTCTCCTTTTTTGAAAACAAGGTCTACCCCCTTTTTATCCAGCCTGTTTTTTGAGGAAAGCATATTAAACAGTCAGTTTGGCACGTCCTTTTCTCCTCCTCTGTAGAAGCACTTTTTTACCTGTTTTACTCTTGGATCTGACCAAAAACCCGTGGGCCCTGGCTCTCTTTCTCTTTTTGGGCTGATATGTTTGTGACATGGGGAGAGTATATAACATTATCAACAGTTTATCAACATAGTTGGTAAGTTTTTAAAAATTGCATAAAAAAATAGTGTAGTATAATCTTAACCGATGGATATAAAACAACTTTGGAAAAATTGTCTGGTTGAAATTGAGGCTGGTATTTCCAAGGCTAATTTCAGCACCTGGTTTAAAAATACCTCTATTTTAAAGGAGGAAGAAGGGGTTATTTATGTCGGGGTACCGAATGAATTCGTCCGCGATTGGTTGAAAAACAAGTATCATAAACTCATCACCAAAACCATAGCCGGCACATACGAAAATATGAGAGCTGTGGAATATGTTATTTCCAAAGTAGAAACAGGCAAACAGGAGTTATCCAAAACAAATGAAGTTTATATAAATAAAGAGTTGCCGTTAAGGGATTTATATATAAACCCGGAGGATAATTTGAACCCGCGTTATCGTTTTGATTCGTTTATCGTTGGGTCTTTCAACGAACTGGCTTATGCCGCCTCTCAGGCGATAATAGAAAATCCGGGGACTAAATACAACCCGTTTTTCGTTTATGGAGCCACTGGACTCGGCAAAACGCATCTAATACAGGCGATAGGAAACACCATAAAGGATAAATATCAAAACAAGAAGGTTCATTATTTGACCCTGGAAAAATTCGCCACCGATTTTATAAATTCGTTGCAAAACAATAAAGCGAATTCTTTTAAGGAAAAATACCGCAAATATGACCTTTTAATAATAGATGATATACAATTCATCGGTAAAATGGAAAAAATCCAAGAAGAGTTGTTTCACACGTTCAACACTTTCTACGAAAATAATAAACAGATTATTTTTTCCTCCGACAAACACCCCAATTATATCCCGGAGCTGGCGGACCGCCTTAAGTCCCGTTTTGCAGCCGGAATGATTGTGGATGTCTCAGAACCGGAATACGAATCCCGCCTCGCAATCTTGAAAGTAAAATTAAAAGAATTCAATGTCGATTTGGAAGAAGACCTAATAGAATATGTTGCAGGAGTTATACAAGGCAATATCCGTGAACTCGAGGGAAGCTTGAATACTATAATTTGCCAGTATCGCTTAAAAAATAGGCCCCTTTCGGTACCGGAAGTTAAAAACCTGTTAAAAAACAACGTAAGACCAAAGAAAAACGTAGCAATAAAAGATGTGGTAAAAATAGTAAGTGATTATTACTCTTTGGAGGAATCTTCGGTTTATGAAAAAACCAGAAGAAAAGAGATAGTAAAAGCGAGACAGGTGGTAATGTATCTGCTTCGGGAAGACTTCAATGTGTCGTATCCGTTAATCGGGCAAAAATTGGGCGGAAAGGACCACACAACAGTAATACATTCGTATTTAAAAATCAAGGCGGATTTAAAGAGTGATCCGCAGTTGTTGCAGGAACTAGAACAAATAAGGATTATGTTTAAATAATTATCAACAACAAATTAGAAGGTAGTGCCAAAAACAAACCCAACAAACAACCATAAAAGGACTGCATGTATCACATTTATTCACTTACCAACACCACTAATAATATTAATAGATTAAATATATAAAGTAATAAACATATGAAAGTAGAATGTGGAATAGAAAAACTCAAAAACGGGATTTTACAAACAGAAAGAGTTACGGGTAAAAATCTAACATTACCCATCTTAAGTTCTATCCTCCTTATTGCCTCAGGAAAATCCTTAAAGCTTCGCGCCACCAATCTAAGTCTCGGTGTTGAGGTTGAGATTCCTGCTAAAATTGAAAAAGAAGGAATTGTGGCCGTTTCCGGAACAACTCTGGCGGGCATTTTTTCCAATATTTTTCAAAACGAAAACATACGGCTTGAGGGTGAAGGGGGAAATTTAGTGATTAAGGCAAAAAAAAGCAGGATAAAATTAAAAGGCCAGACATACGAAGACTTTCCCACAATACCGCTAGTTGAAGGGAAGACTTTTGAAACAGAATCCAAAAAGTTAGTAGATGGCATAAAGTCGGTATATTATAGTTCTTCCGTGTCCGACATAAAACCGGAAATTTCGAGTGTCTATATGTATTCCAGTGGTGATAGTTTAGTGTTTGTTTCAACAGACTCTTTCAGGTTGGCAGAGAAAAAAATAAAAGTCAAGGGAATCGAGGATGTTCCAGGTATTCTTATCCCCTTTAAGAACATACCAGAAATACTAAGGATTTTTGGAGAAGTAAAAGACGTGGTAAGGGTTTGTTTCAATAAGAACCAGATTTCTTTTTCTTCTGAAAATGTCTACCTGACATCGAGAGTTATAGACGGGGTTTTCCCCGACTACCGCCAGATTATCCCGAAAGAATTCAGGGTTGAGGCCGTGGTTCTGAAGCAGGATTTATTGAATGCGCTCAAGCTTTCCAATATTTTTTCGGATAAATTCAATCAAATAAATCTTTTAGTTAAAACCAAGGACAAGATTTTTGAGCTTTCTTCCCAAAACAACGAGGTTGGGGAAAATAAAACGTTTTTGGATGCCGCCATAAAAGGAGAAGACGTCTCGCTTGGTTTTAATTACAAATATTTTCTCGATTGTTTTCAATCCATAAACACGGATAGTGTATCCATCAGATTGAATCAATCTTCAAAACCAATGGTGATATCGGGTAACTCCGACAACTCCTTTATTTATCTCATAATGCCAATGAACAGATGATTGAAATAAAAGATCTTCTTCTTCGTTTTAACAACCTCCTTCTTTCCGAAGAAATTAAGAAAAACTCGGTTGCAGACACCTTGTATGGTGTTGTTGGATTGCGCGTAAAACTCGAGGATATAAAAATAAAAAACAATACGGTTTATTTAAACATAAAACCTATTTACAAGAATGAGATTTTCCTTAAAAAAGACAAGATTGACTTGAAACTAGAGGAAAACCTAGGTCGATCCCGCCCACGAAAGGTAATATAATTATTTATTCTTTTACCCTAAAGGTTGAAACGCTTTCTGTACGGTTATAAACCGCATCATAAGAGATTATCCTCAATTGGTTTTCATATCTTAAATTATCCAGCTCTTCCGGAATGAAGGAAAAATTGAAAGGCGTCTTAATCGTGTCCATAAAGACGTCATTTATAAATATGTCTATTTTTTGGAGAGGAAAAGAGCCGGAACTTGTTATTTTCAGTTGTATTTTTTGGTTGGAAGGATATTCCAATACTGCATCCGGCTCAACTATTGAAACAACCGGAGCGGATACACTGGTGTGCACATCGTCTGCTTGTGTGGGTTTTTCGGCCCAGGTCGTTATTGGGTATTTTCCCTTATTTTGCGCCCACCAATCTTGTACCGGAATTTCCCAGTGGTTAAACTGCGAATTGTCGCCGGGGTTTTGTGGAGGAGTCCCTAAAATATTATCCTTGTCCAGCCAGTAAAGAATGGAATGCACGTTAGTTATTACCTTCTCTTGCATGGTTTCTTTGGGCGTAAGGTCGCTCGCCAGTTTTCCAGATATTTTGTCTATGAAAAAGTTTTCGTTGCCCTGCCAATATCCGCGTAATACGGGTTTTACCGTTTTTGAATCGACTTCCAGATTCGGTTTTTCGAATTTTTCATTCGGTAAAATTTTCAATGCCTCGTTCACGAATTTATTCCAAATCGGACCGGCCACCGCCACTCCTCCTTTTTTCATGGGTTTGTTGTCGTTATTGCCCGCCCAGGTGCCGATGACGATTGAAGGAGTATAACCGATAGTCCAAGCATCTTTATTGTTGTTGGTGGTACCCGTTTTCACAGCCACGTCTTTTCCAGGTATGAGCAGTACAGAAGACGAACCAAAGGTTGGAGCGCGGGCAGCATTATCGGAAAGTATGTCCGAAATGGTTAAGGCGGTATTTTTAGGCAGAACCTCTTTTGGGTTTGGAATATATTCTTCCAAGGTGTTCCCGCCCATATCTTCAATTTTCAAAATGCCGGTATACTGATTTCTCACGCCGTTGTTCGCGAAGACGCCGTAGGCAGAAGTCATATCAAGCAAAGAGACGTTACCCCCCCCGATAACTAAAGTAAGCCCATAATGACCCACATCAACCAGAGTGCTGATCCCCATATCTTCCGCTGTTTTTAGCGAATCGGAAAGTCCCGCCAGATAAAAAAGCTTGACCGCCGGAATGTTTATTGATTGAGCTAAGGCACTTCGCAAAGAGATCGGTCCCCGGTATTTTCTGTCATAGTCGTCCGGCATATAACAATCTTTTTGATTGTGTCCGGGCAACGCCTTGCCGTAGGCGTCGCAGGTCGTTTGGAATTCCGTAGGCAGATCAAAGAGCACCGTGTCGGGAGTAAAATCCTTATTGAAGGCCGTGGCGTAAATAAAAGGCTTGAAAGAGGAACCTGGCTGTCTGCCCGGACTATCCGCAGTCGCGACATTAAAATTACCATCTACCGTTTTATCGAAATAATCTCTGGAACCTATCATTGTTAAAATCTGTCCGGTTTTTGGATCTATTGCCACAAGCGCGGCGTTACTGCCGTTCCAGTCTTTTTCATTTTGTAGAGCACCGTCTTTTACTATTTGTTCTCCTTTTTCCTGCAAATTATAATCGAGAGTCGTGGTTACCTTGAGTCCACCTTGTTCCACTAACTCGTTCCCGTATTTTTGTTCCAGATAATCCTTTATAAAAAAAACAAAATGGGGAGCCTTGATGCCGACAGTCGCCTGGGGGGCGAAGTTTACGACCTCGTTTTTTGCCGCGTTGTATTCCGCCTGGGAGATGAATTTAAGCTCTAACATTCTGGAAAGAACCAAATTCTTTCTGGCCTCCAGCTTGTCTCTGTTTTTCCCGTAAGGCGACAACAAAGTCGGGGACTGTGGAATCGACGCCAGATACGCGGCTTCCGCAAGCGTCAGACCTTGCGCATCTTTGTCAAAATAAGTTTTGGACGCTTCTTCGATTCCATAAACGTTTCCGCCGTATGGGTTTTCATTCAAATAGTGTTCCAATATTTTTTCTTTTGGCAACGACTGATCTATTTTTATAGCCAAGACCCACTCTTTTATCTTTCTGGTAATAGTTTGTTTGGAGGTCAGAAGCGTATTTTTGACCAACTGCTGGGTTATAGTTGAACCGCCCTGTGTTTTGCCCCCACTGCTGAATAGATTGGACAGTGTTGCTCGGACAATTGAAGTTATTCTTATTCCTCTGTGGTTATAAAACTCGGAGTCTTCAATAGCGACAGTCGCATTCTTGATATTTGCACTCATTTGTTCGAAAGGGATATCCGTCCTTTTTATATCGTTATGTATATCATACAACAAAACTTGACCCGTGCGGTCGTATATTTTGGTGGAGTTTATCACTTTTCTATCCTCGAACGATTGAAAATCCGGAATTTTCAGGGAAGAAACCCAAATAATAAAGAATCCGGCAGTCAAAACAAAAACACTGACCACCAGAAGCAATAAATTTTTTGGAATTTTTGTTTTTTTATGCCCTTCTTCCATTCCTTTAATCATAGCAGAAAAATATTTATTTTGTAGCGGGTTTTTAAAATTTTAGGATGCGTGTTATAATGCTTTTCTATGAAGAGCATTACGGATAAAGACAAAATAGATGAAATATTTACCCGCGGGGTAGGAGAATTTGTCGACCCCGAAGGAAAATTTTGCAAAAAACTGGAAACCAACCCCGAAAAAGTGGTTATTAAATTCGGAGTTGATCCAACACGGCCCGACCTGCATTTAGGCCATGCGGTTATTTTACGAAAACTGAGGCAGTTACAAGACCTGGGTTGTAAAATTGTTTTTCTCATAGGCGACTACACGGCTCAAATAGGAGATCCAACCGGAAAAGACAAAACCAGATTGGAAATTGAGCAGAAAGAGATAGACAATAACATGAAAACCTACCTCGAACAAGTAGACAAAGTTTTATCCACACAAAAAGATGTATTTTCTTGGATTCGGAACTCAGATTGGTTTACATCGGTAACGGATATACAACCCAGTCCTGGTTTGAAGATCAATTTTTCAAGAGGCAATAAGATGTTTGGTGTTTTTGATGCGAATTCTTTTATTGGCAAGGCTTTGCTTTTTGAAAAAACAAGGATGCAAGAAACCCACTTGAAAAATAGTGTTGTTCACAGCGTTTCCTTGAGTTTTGTCCTTAATACTTTGAGAAAGATAAGCCACAACCGCTTGATTGATAGAAATATGTTTAAAGAAAGATTGGGAAATAATGAGGAATTATTTATGCATGAAATGCTTTATCCTGTTTTACAGGGGATTGACTCTATTATATTGGCCAGAATTTACAATTCTTGTGATTTGGAAGTTGGCGGCACAGACCAACATTTTAATATGCTTATGGGAAGACAGGTAATGAGCATACATAAACAAGAACCCCAAGCCGTATTGTCTTTTAAACTCCTTGAGGGGACAGATGGTAAAGAAAAAATGTCGAAAAGTTCCGATAATTATATTGGTATTACCGACGAACCCAATGATATGTACGGTAAAGTAATGTCCATACCGGATTCCTCGATCGGAAATTATTTTGAACTATGCACCTTCACCCCGATAGACGAGGTTGAAGAGATACGAAAGAAAATTAAGAAAGGGTCGGTTAATCCGAAAGACACCAAAATGAATCTGGCCAAGCAGATAGTCGAGATTTATCACGGAAAGGACAAGGCCGTGAAGGCCGAAGAAAATTTCGTCCAAACTTTTCAAAAAGGAGAAATTCCAGAAGAAATGACGGAAATTGTGTCCGCTAAAAATGAAAATTTGATGGAACTGGTGGTCAAAAAGGAAATTGTGTCGTCTAGAGCGGATTTTCGAAGGTTGGTCGAGGAAGGGGCTGTTCATAATATGGATACCGGCGAGCAGATTTCAGATACGACTTTTACTCCAAGACCAGGACAGAAATTTAAAATAGGTAAGAGAAGATTTATAAGAATTAAATAAAAAACCGTCCTTCAAGAAATTCAGGACGGTTTTTTTTATTCAGTGATATTTGCTGTCAGGGTCGTCCTCTTCATATTCTTCCGGTACCTCTTCTAGTGGTTCTTCCAGATCCAACGATTTCTCTTCTTCGTCCAAATCCGGATCACTCATCATCAAGGCGTCATCATCGTAACTCATAATACAAAATTTTTTACGTTTATTAAACGACCTATTGTTAATTCACTACTTTGTATCAAAATCCAAAACAGTTGGCAATAGAATATGTGGATAAGTCTAAAACCTCATACGCGCAAAGGCTGTTAGAGCTATGGCGATAGCATCCAATTCGTCATCAGATTTCTTTAAATTATCTATTTGAACTAATATTTTCACCATTTTCATCACTTGTTCTTTGTTTGCTTTTCCATAACCGGTTGTGGCTATTTTTATCTGGAGAGGAGAAGCTTCAAAAATTTTCAACCCGCCCAGCGACGCTTCGTAGATAACAGCTCCGCGCACTTCCGCTACGCGCATCACTGTTTTTTGATTGGTGGCAAAAAACAAAGTTTCGATAGCCAAAATTTCCGGCTTGAACCTTTTTATTATATTCCTTACTTCTTTCCCGACCATAAATAATCTTTCAGGAAACTCCAACTTGGCCGAAGTTTTGAAACACTCAGAAAACAGGACTTTTTCCTTTCTGTCGCTTTTATTTTTCTCGAGTATGGCGACACCCAATCTTTCAAACCCCGGATCTATTCCTAAAATTCTCATAGTATTTATTCCGCGTTAGTATAAACGTCTTGGACATCGTCCAGTTCCTCCAACTCGTCCACAAGCTTATCCAACAATTCCAAGTCGGTGTCGGAAAGGACGATCGTGCCGGTTGGTTTCCAGATCAGCCCTTCGGGAGTATTTTCTTTGGCGAAGGCCCAAGCGACAGATCCGATGCCGGCCAGGGCAAAACCGTTTTTGGACAAAATATGCTTTATGTCCTGAGCAGTTCTGTTTCTGCTGTCGGTCAGTGTTTCAATGATTATACCCACGCCCCCGGGCCCGTATGTTTCATAGGTTATCTTTTCCATATGGGCGCCCGGTTCGCTGGCTTTTTTAATGGCTCTTTCAATGACATCCTTGGGCATATTTACTTTTTTTGCTTTTTCAACCGCTACCCGCAGTCCTGGCGAATCTTTTCCTCTGGACAATTTCGCTTCTACGGCTATATAGCGCACCAGTTTAGAAAAAATCTTGCTCTTCTTTGAGTCGGTTATCGCTTTCTTGTGTTTTATCTGCGCCCATTTATTGTGTCCGGACATAATTATAAAAGTTTGTCTTGTTTCTCTTTTTTATATTCAAAACCCAAATGCTTGTACGCTTTTTCCGTGGCCACTCGCCCGCGGAAAGTGCGTTCCAACAGACCGAGTTGAATTAGATAGGGTTCTATGACTTCTTCCACCGTGGCTTCTTCTTCGGACATGGCGGCGCCTATTGTTTTCAACCCTACCGGTCCGCCTTTGAATTTTTCGATCAATACCTCCAAAAATTTTCTGTCCGATGAATTCAGGCCGATATCGTCAACTGCCAGCATATTGAGCGCCTCTCTGACCGTTTTCTGGTCCAAACTTTTTTTGTGCACCTGCGCGAAGTCACGGGCCCTCTTCAAAAAGTAATTGGCCGTGCGGGGAGTGAACCGGCTACGCTTGGCAATTTCCTTCAAAGCTCCTTCATCCAGTTTTGTTTTCAGTAATTTGCTTGATCTCTTTACAATTTCGGCTATTTCTTCGTTTGAATAGAATTCCAGCCTGAAAACTCCTCCGGAAAAACGCGAACGAAGAGGGGAAGAGACAAGTGCCACTCGGGTAGTCGCCGCGATTAGGGTAAAAGGCGGAAGATCCAGCTGGATAGTTCTGGCCGAAGGCCCTTTGCCGATGATAATATCCAAGACGCCGGATTCCATAGCCGGGTAAAGTATTTCTTCCACTACTTTGTTGAGTCTGTGAATCTCGTCTATAAAAAGGATGTCGCCGGAAGAAAGATTAGTCAGAATAGAAGCCAAGTCGCCGACTTTTTCTATGGCCGGACCGGAAGTTATTTTCATCTGTTTGCCCGTTTCCTTGGCTATGAGATGCGCTAGGGTAGTTTTCCCTAATCCCGGCGGTCCGTAAAAAAGGATGTGTTCCGGAATATGACCTCTTTCTTCGGCAGCTCGTAGAAGGATTTTGACGTTGTCTTTTATGTGTTTTTGACCAATATACTCTTCCCAGCGGGTCGGCCGGAGGGTAATGTCCAGAACGGACTCGTCCTCTGTTTCGTTTTTAGCCTTATTTTTCACGGTTTTTTACTCCTAACCCGTAGTGAGATTTCTCAAATCTCTACTACCTGGTTGACATTAATTTCATAGTATGCTATACTATGCGGGTAGTACATTTATCAACACAGTATCAACATAGCTATTAACATTATAGCATTTGCTTGATTTCTTATATAGTATAATTCGTCTGTAGAGGTTTGAACTTTTTATTTTAAGAAGACACTAATCTCTAAGCAATCAGCCCTTGGTTATACAAATTTGCATAGGACGTTCTGGCGCTCTCGCGAGTCCCTGGGGTTATCCTTTAATGATTTGTTACTTTTGGGGCTTGGCTCCAAAAGGATTGTTTAGAGATTAGTGTTTTTTTATTTCTATTCTTCCAGCAAGTCAACTACGCTTTGCACTTCCTCAAAGGAGGTAATTCCATTCAGCATTTTTACGATTCCGTCCTGGCGCATAGAAAGTATTCCCTGCGCTCTGGCGATTCTTTTTATTTCGCGCTCGCTCGGGTTTTGCGGAATTATTTTTTCTATCGCTTCATCGGTTTTGATCGCCTCAAATATTCCTATTCGCCCCTTATAACCTGTCATATTGCACTCTTCGCAACCGACGGGAGTAAAAAGTTTGACGGGTGCCCTGGGATCTATTTTATAATTTGTAAGACTTTTGCCTTCCTCTTTTATTCCGTCCATTATTGATTTTAATATTTTGGATTGTTTTTCTGTAGGCGATTTTTCAACCTTGCAACGAGTACAGAGTTTTCGGACCAGACGTTGGGCAATAGACAAAGACAAGGCCGAGACCATAATTTTGGGATTGGCACCCAGGTCAATCAAACGGGGAATGACTCCGGCAGCGTTGTTGGTATGGAGCGTGGAGAAGACCATATGCCCGGTTAAAGCCGATTCTATGGCGGTTTTGGCGGTTTCCGCGTCGCGGATTTCACCGATCATTACCACATCCGGATCCTGACGCAACCCCGAGCGCAAACCTTCCAAAAAATCATAACCTTTGTCCGGATTTACTTGGGTTTGAGTTATGCCCGGCAAATGATATTCAACCGGATCCTCAATGGTTATTATTTTTATTTCCGGAGAATATATTCTCCTTAGAAATGCGTAGAGGGTTGTTGTTTTTCCGGAGCCGGTCGGGCCGGTAACCAAAATCAAACCGTTCGGTTTTGCTATTTCTTGCTCTATTACGGAAAAGAGAAACGGTTCTATTCCTATGTCTTTCAAATCTATTTGAATGGATTTGGGATCCAGTATGCGCATGACAATCGATTCGCCGTATGCTCCGGGAATAAGAGAAGTACGGATGCTTATTTCCTCTTTGTCTTCCATAATACTGAAACGCCCATCTTGTGCTATTTTTGTGGTTAATTTCATTCCCGAAAGGAGTTTGATTCGCGAATTGAACAGATGATAAATATTATTTTCAAAAAACATGACATCATGAAGGATGCCGTCCAGCCGAAGTCTTAATCTGCTCCTGTCTTTTTCCGGTTCGATATGAACATCGGAAGCTTTTATGGCTATGGCTCCGGCCAGTATTATCTCGAGCATTTTGGAAATTTTATGTATCGGATTTCCTTCAGTCGTTTCCCCGATCAATCTCTCCACGTCTTTCATTGTTTTAATACCTTTTCCGATTTCTCTCAAAACACTGCCGGAGATATCCAATCCTCCGATTTTTGAACTTTCCGCCAATGAAAGTTCCTTGTATCTGGCCCAAACTTTTTCCAGAGAGGCCATTGATATCATATAAAAAGTAGGGATCAAGTTCTGCCTTTCTATCTGATCTTTGAGTTTTGCCAAAAGATCGTCCGAAGGGGAACGTACGCCGATGAAAATATTTTTCCCAAAAAGCTTAAAGGGCGCGACTTTCAACTCGCGGGCATCCTTCTCGGATATTGCCCGAAGCGCTTCGTTGTCCGTGCCTAAACGGGCGAGGTCTATATAAGGGAGCTTGTATTTTGATTCCGCCAATACCGCTACCAGTTCTTCTTCCTCCTGTTTATGCAGCTCGTCCAGTTGTTTATTTTGTTTTTCTTCGTCAAAAGTCGCCATTAATAATAAATTATAGCTTAAATGGTATAATTTACACAATGGTTAAAGAAAATAAAACATTAGTGCTGCTGGACGCCCACGCTATAATACACCGTGCCTATCATGCCTTGCCCGAGTTTTTATCGTCCAAAGGCGAACCGACAGGCGCGCTCTACGGGCTTTCCAGCATGTTGATGAAAATAATTACCGACCTGAAACCGGATTACATAGTGGCCTGTTATGATTTACCGCAGAAAACCTTCAGGCACGAGGCCTATGAAGAGTACAAAGCGGGCAGGGCAAAAACCGAGGACGCCCTTATTTTACAGTTGAAAAATTCCCGCCAGATATTTGACGCTTTTAGCATTCCCATCTACGACAGCCCGGGATTTGAAGCGGACGATGTGTTGGGTACGATAGTGGAAAAGTTAAAAGAATATCAAAGTATAAATATAATAATCGCGTCGGGAGATATGGATACGATGCA
>ERZ1292629.376-Hain-H43-01um-R1-376-length-47433-cov-8_pt2 | contig 14317 bp, 21 predicted proteins | sample MGYA00564399_ERZ1292629 | MGnify/ENA primary metagenome ERZ1292629 (study PRJEB36523, sample SAMEA6512636) | groundwater metagenome | collected 2019-01-08 | study: AquaDiva: Metagenomics assemblies of 32 groundwater samples
CCGGGCGGCGGCTTCGGGCCGTATCAGCCTGGGCTGCCCGCTCCAGAACCGCCAGTCAGACTACCCGAGGTTCCACCAGGATTCAGAGGCACGCCGGGCGGCGGCTTCGGGCCGTATCAGCCTGGGCTGCCCGCTCCAGAACCGCCAGAGTTGCAGCCCGTGGTTCCACCAGGGCTCGGAGCCGCGCCGGGTGGCGGCTTCGCACCATGGCAAGACACGCGACGGACTCCTGGGCAAGAAGCAGGCGGCGGTGAAGTGGTGGTGCCAGTACCCGACGTTTCTAAAAGACAGTGGGGTGACTTCGGCGATTGGCTCCCAACAGCGCCAGCGCCTGCGCCAGGAGCAGAGGCGCCGCCAGGAGCAGAGGCGCCGCCAGCAGCAGAGGCACCGCCAGCAGCTTATACATCAGAGCTACCCTGGTGGATGCAAACACCAGAGATAGCAACAGGACTCAGGGGCGCTTTAGAGGGTACTCCTGATTGGCGGACGCCCTTCACGGGTGAACAACTTCAGTCTATGCAGAGCTTCAGCGACATTGAAACAGAGGACTACGCTGCGAAGATGAGAGAAGCGTTAGGCGCCGAGCTAGCAAACCGTGGGCTGGAAGGCAGTTCGCTCGCCATATCAGGCAACGCCGGATTGTTCAACTGGCTTCAGAAGCGCAAGGCCGAGGAACGGGCGCGGGTTGGACTCTTGGGAATGCAGCGCGGCGATGCATTGCGCCAGGAACAGCGCGGGGCGCTGGGGTCTTTGGAACAGTTGGAACAGGCCCGACGCGCACAAGGGCAGGAGAACTTCTATAGAAGCCTCGGCTGGCTCGGTGGCGGCGCCGGCCCCACCGTGGCCTATGACCCACTTGGAACAGCAAGCGCCTATGGTGACGTGGCGCGGATGTACGGTGGCCTAGCCGGTTCGAGTGGCGCAGGATTCGGCCAACTGCTCGGTTCCATGTTTGGCGGGACAAGTGGTGGATCCCAGCAGACGCCGATTTCGGGGACACCATCGAGCCAAGGGTGGACAATACAAGGCCCCAGTGAAGCACGATTTGGTCACTGGTAGAGATAGGAGGGCAACAACATGCCAATCGGACCCTTTACAATAAATGCTGCGCTCCAAGGCGCGCTTGGGTTCCAGGCCGCGCAGCGGACAAAGGCGGCCCTTGCGCGTGAACTTGGCCAGGAGAAATGGAAGCGTGGAATCACCGAGCGCGAGACGACGGTGGCAGAGAGCCAAGAAAGACGGCGGAGCGCTGAACTTGCATGGGATAGAGAACGTTTTGGCCTTGAACAAAAGGCCAAAACCGGCGACAGGGCGTCGAACATTGTTCTAAGGATGCTTCAAACTTTTGGGGACCGGGACGCCATAGACAGCATCGTTGCGGCTAATCAGTGGCTTGGGTTCGCGCGGCTATCGAACGAAGCTCTCGGTCAGCTTGGCTACGCAGCAAGACTGAATGAGACCACTCCTAGCGCACGCCCGCCGCGGCCAGACGAAGACTTACGCAGGGCTGAGGCTGTAATTGGCATGGGGAACCTGTTTGGCGACCTTACGCCATCCTCAGTGCAGGAGCTCTGGGACCTCGTGCCCGGATCCGTGACACAGGGCCGGCCTGCGCCAAGGATCCAGCGTGTACCTAGGCCGACGGCCCTTGTTGGGGAACAAGGCCGATTGCTCACAACGCAATCAACTAACCAGCGAGCAATCCTGAATGCGCACTATCAGCGTCTCCAGCAGGCGATTGATGCGGGGTGGGCCAGCCCTGAGGCCACCCCCGAGGAAAAGCAAGCGCTCGCAGAGATCAATAAAGCAATCGAGGCGCTGGAGAGAATACTCAGCTACACCTACACCCTGGGCATGGGCCCAGAAGGCGCTGGCCCATTCACGCTCACTGGACGTGAGACGCCCGGCGTCACGAGATTTCTTTCTTCCCCCGAGCGAGCCCTCGCGCCACAGGCTCCCCGCGGCGTTCCACAGGCTCCCCGCGGCGTTCCACAGGCTCCCCGCGGCGTTCCACAGGCTACAAGACCTGGCCCGCCTGCGTCTGTAACGAAGGGCCGGCCATCCCAGGCTAAAGTTCCGGGGCTTTCTGCGGCACCTCCGAAGCCAGGAACTCCGACCGATATAGTAGTGGCAGAGCCAAGGGGCCTGAGGCCAGGGACAGCGGCTCAGCGGCAGGGACTAGGCTTCCAAGGCCGCGGGGTGGCCGAACAGGAAGTGGCAGGCGCGTTCGCACGAAGAGAGGCTAAACGAAAGGCTCAAGAAGCAGAGGCCAAGGAGACTCAACAGCAGAAAGAGAAGCGCAGGACAGCCTTTTACACAGCCCAGAGCGCGCTAAAAAAAGAGATAGAAAAGTATGAAGACTACATTCTGGGTGAAGTGGTAAAGGAAAAAAGCGAGAGGCGCGAACCCGTTATATCTATGTCCCGGGCACGCTTGCAGAAAGCAACGGACGCCTTGAAGAGGCTAAATGCGACGATGGGTATTAAGCCGGCGCCGGCGCCCAGATTGCAGAAGCCGGAAAACATAAAAAAGGTGATCGCTGAATTCGATAGGGGCCGGAACGCTCAAGATGTGATTCTGAAGTTTCCACAGTTCAATCGTGACACAATCCGCGAGATGTATGAAGAATACCGGGGGCCTCGAAAGAAAGTTTCCTATGACGCTGTTCGGGCGAAGCTAAAGCAACGCGGATTTACGCCCGCCGAGGCGGAAGACTGGATACGGACTCACCAAATACGGACTCACCAATGACACCAGAGGAAATGTTAGAAGAAGCCGCGACTGCCCTACCACCTGCGGCAAAGGAACACCGGGCGAAGGCTCCAAAGGACCTACTTGCGCTCGCTGCCCGAGCCACACCGCCGGGCCGACCTTCTGCCCTCACTAGCGTCCAGTCGGCGTTGGCTGCCTTCCGGGCAGCGCCAGTCGGCCTGGGCACACTGCTTCCTACAACGCCAGAAGCGATTCAGGCAGCCGCTAAGCCACCGGGGGCTGTCCTTTTAGCAGCGACAGCCAGGGCCGCAGCCAAAGCCGCAGCCAAAGCCGTAGAACCAAGTGGCCGTGCGGCCTATGGCGTGACGCCTGGGAAACAGCCAGAGGGTGCGCCGAAGAAAGCGGCGCCGAAGATTGGGGCGGTTGCCGAAGAGTTAGGCGCCTTGGCCAGCCTACCCATGCTGGCTATGCGAGCGGCAAAACGAGCACGGGAGGGTAAGCCTGCTGATACCGCTGAAAAGCTGAAGCAGATGGGACTCCTGTACTCCTGGGTATACCCACCACTAGGCTTAGCGGCAACCTTCGGGCCACCCGTCGCGCAGGATGTGGCAGACATTGTGGCAGGACATCCGCAAGCTTCCTTCTCAGAGACGAGGATCGCACAGATAGCGAAGGCATCGGTCGCGAACCCCTTCTACACGCTTACACACTTGAGAGAACTTTGGCGCCACGCGCCTCCCGAGGGACAGGCGCAAGCCATCATGGACTTAGCGTTCGGCATCCTCATAGCGCGAGGGCTTACCAAGGTTCCTGCAAGCATCAAGGCAATGGCGGCGGGCAAGAGGCCCCCTGGCGGTACCTCGTACCGTGAATGGCTGGCGGCGCTAGGCGCAAAGGAGGCGGCGGCGGAGGATGCCGCCCAGATGGCAAGAAAGTTCACGACCGGCCCGGTTGGGGAAGCCTACACGCAGGCCTACAAGGGGGCCATCAAACCGGCGGGCCGGCCGGCGCCGCTGAAGGCCCTACCCTTACCGCCAGAACGCGCGCCCGCGCTTGTGGAACCTACGGTCGGGCCCGCCCTAGAGCCATCGTCTGTCGCAGAAGCGCCCACCCAGGCCAAGGTCACGGAGCCGCCAGCGCAGATAAAACCTGCTAGGGCGCCCGAGGCACCGGCCGTAGTGCCGAAGACGACCATGGAGATAGGCGAAGCGCCGAGGGCCACTTTAGAGGCCGCACGTGCAGCCTCTACCCTAAGCTGGGCCGAGGGCGATACGGAATATGCCCAGTTCAGGAACTGGGATGTGAACCGCCGATTTCCAGCCTTCCCTCAGACCCATAAAGAGTTCCAGATTCGAGTTGCCAACACACCATACCACTTAGGGCCTAAGGAGCCAGGCACGCCCTACACTAATTGGTATACAGTACTCGATGCAAGCAACCGGCCGATTACGCGCGTCGAACTAAGTTTCTCGGCGCGCCAATACCGCGAGGTGAGGGAAACCGAGACTGCAAGAGCAATCAGTAAAGCTAACTCAATCTGGGAAGCATCACAGACTACAACAGGCGCCCCTCCCGGCCCAGCCATGGCGCCTGCGCCTCGCGCAGCTCCAAGCGCGCCCCCGCTTGTGGAACCTACGGTTGGGCCCGCCCTAGTGGAACCAGGGCGGCTAGGTGCCCCTCCGACGGCCAAAGAACCACCTGTCGTAGAAAGCGCTCCCGCCCGGGGGGATACTCCCTTGCGTCTGAAGCGTGCCTACGTAGAGGCTCAAGAGAGGCAGGATATCATGTGGGACCAGCTCGTCGCGGAGCGCGGGAAGTCTGCAGAAAATCTGCCAGACGAACAACTGCCCCCACGCCTACTGGAATCCTTGCGCGCCCAACGCGCCTTAGAGGTGCGGATTAACCAGGCCGAAGAAGCAGCCATCGTCTCGAAGGTCGAGGGTGTAGGCTTTGCCAACCCACAGGAGCTCGCGGAGGCGATACACGAAGGGATGGAGATCGTGCGCTCCTACCAACGGCTAGGTATCAGGCGGCCCCTCGAGACGATACTCGCTCCCGGCGGGGGGCCCGGCAAGGCCGTGAGGGACGAAATATTTCGAGTGCTATCCGCCCGCCTTGCCAGGCGAGGCGCTTACTATTCCAGCGATATCATCCCGGATTGGGAGACTGCGGTACGCGCAGAGAGCGACTGGCGCAGCCTTGGACTAGGCCAGAAGCCCGGTCCCCTAACAGACGAAGTAAGGGCAGTCGCCAGGGCCTTCGGTGCGGCAGACCTCGGCGAGTACCCGACAACTCAAGCGCGCAGAGCGCCTCCCGCGACTACGGGCGTATCTCCTGTTGAACAAAAAGTGGTTGGCAACGAACCGCCTGTGGCCCCGAAGCCGAGCCTGGAGACGGCCCCTGCGGCTCCGCCCGCTGAGGCCCCAGCGCCAAAGGCTCCGGTTCCTTCACCCGCCTTCGAGGCCGCGAATCCCGAACTCCACGCAGAATATCTGGCGGCAAAAGCGCGTATCACCGAACGCACAGGCCAGATGCTAGAGCGTCTCAAAGGCGAGGAAGGCGCGGTTGATTGGTCATCAGGGCAGTTGCGCGACATCTATAACATCGGCGTCTACCACGCGAAGCGGCTGGCCTACAACTTCAAGGAGTGGAAAAAGGCCGTACTCGCGGACGTAGGCGATGGGCTCAAGCCATTTGTAGATGATCTCTGGCTCGCGCTGACAAAGAAGGAAGAGAAAGCAGACCATGCACCGGCAGCCGAAGCGGAGCGGGGCGTCAGCATAGACCGCATACGCGCCGACCGCGAGCGACTTGGCTTAGCGCCCATCCAAGAGCCGGGGCTATTCCGCCGTGGAGACTTGAACTACGAAAAGGGAAAAGCGCGAGTAGACGCTGGAGAAGACATTCAGCAGCTTGCTCGTGAGGCTGGGGACCCGATCAACACGCGGCCCCTGACCGATGAAGACGTGGGCGCAATGGAGTACCGTCTGAACCAGATAGACGATGCATTGTCCACTGCTACGACAGAGCAGACTCTGGAACTGAACCGGATGCGCGACGAGATACACCAGGGCCTCCGCATAGGCGGTAGCCGTCACTTCGCGCAGCTAGGACAACAATTGCAGCGTAGGATTCAGGGCGATCCATTTGGGCTTGGCGAAGTCTACCAAACGGCAAAGGAAAACTGGGGCCATACCCTAACTGCTCAGGAGATAGAGCGGCTTCGTGGAATACAGGGCGATTACGAAAGGGCAAAAAACGCCTGGGAGGCAGAGAGGGAACGGATTCTATCCGACTACGAAGCGCGGCGCGCTGCAGAAGAAAAACCTTCTCTTGGCAAGCAGGCGCGGGCAAGGGGCGGACGGAAAGTGTCTGTGCCATCCGACTTGGCGCATCCGAGTTGGGGCACGGAAAACACCATCATCACGTCGGCTGTGCGCGACGCCGCCAGGGCAAGAATGCAAGCGCGTGCTGCGAATCTCTCCATGAACGCGGACCCCTTGGCCGTCGCAGACCTGGCTATCGAGATAGGCTTTCATGTGGAGGCTGGGGCGCGCTTCTCGTACAAGGTGATGCACGCTTTCTTGACAGAGGAGTTTGGCGCAGGCGACCGCGACATCCGCGCAGGCTGGTCGCTCGCTATGGACAAGATCCGCCAAGCCGCATCCGTGAAACGTGCTGGGAAGGCGCTGGAAGAAGTCCAGCAAGCCATAAAGGAACAGCAGGCAATCCCGAAGCCACCACCCATGAAGTGGACAAGGGAAAGCGTCAGAGCCCGCGTTGAGCTACAACAAGCGCGCGACCGCCTCATACAAGTCCTGGAGCCCCGGGCCTCCATTGGTCGCGTGCGGAGGCTGGTCACAGGAACGCTCTCTGCGCCCACAGGCTGGATGGCAACAGGAGATAACAGCATTATGGGCAGACAGGGCTTCAACATGCTCTGGTATCGGCCAAGGACATGGGCAAGGGCATACAAGGGTAGCACTCAGGCTCTCTTGTCCGAAGGCACCGCTCTGCTATTAGACGATGCTTACCGCGCAAATGAGCACTTCCCACTGGCGCAGCAATCAGGACTGTTCCACGCCGACCTATCGGCGCGAGCGTGGGACCCGGCCCAAGCGGAGGAAATGGCCGCGTACATGCGCCCAGCAGAGAAGCTCCCGATAGTGGGAAAAGTGCCGCGGGCGGCAGACCGGGCCTTTACAATCGGCGGCAACATCCTACGGGAGGATGCCTTCTATCGAATGGCTGACTACCAGGGGAACCGCTGGACATCCGCGGAGTATAGGGATTACGCGAGTTTGCTCAACAAACTGACGATGCGCGGCGAGCTTGGACGGTTCGCCGCGTTTGGGCCTGAACTGAATGCTTTGCTCATCAGCTCGCGCAATGTGGCGGCTACCTGGCAAGTGGGCTTGACCATGATCCGTGGTAGTAGAGCAGTCCGCTTGGAGGCCACGAAAGCTCTAGTTGCGCAGGCGGCAGCGGTAGGATCACTCGGGCTGGCGCTGCGGGCGGCGGGGGCCGACGTGGGATTCAACCCTGATGACGCTACGACGTTTCTGAAGGCGCGATTTGGCAATACAAGATTCGATTTGATACCGGGCTCCCAACGCACGCAGATAATCACGGCATGGCGCGTGTTCAAGAAACTGTGGCAGCAGGGGCCTTGGGGCAAGGGCCTAAAGTACGGAGAGCCAGATGCAAGCGATGCATTTGAGTTGTATATTGGGCGAAAGGCTCCAGGCGGCACACAACTGCTGAAGGAATTGTGGACCGGAAGGGACTGGCTGGGCCAGCGAATAAGCCCAAAGAAAGCGGTTCTTGAGTCGGTAGTGATCCCCTGGAACGCACAAGACATCAGAGACGCATGGCTAGATCAGGGACCGATGATGGCGGCCCTGGTGGCGGCAGGCGTGTACCACGGCATAGGCGCGCAGACGTTCCAACCGGGCGCGTGGGGCCGGCGCGCCACTCCGGCCCTGCCAGGCTGGAACGCGCCCGCTATTCCGAGTTACAGGTAGCGAGAGCAGCGCCGAAGGTGATATAATGGCAGACACGACAGAGGAGCGGCTGGCAAGGATAGAGCAGAAGCTCGAAGACATCAAGGAGCTGCTCGGAGAGCGGATTGGGGCGATTGAGAAGGCGCACAATGGCCTGGAGAAGCGGCTGTGGGGTGTCGCCTTGCTGCTGGCAGGCGGCCTCATAACTTTCGTGGTCAAGTTCTCTGCGGCGTTAGCCGCATTAGTAAACGTAAAGGGAGTTCAGCCATGACAAGGCGAGCATTGATTTCAGCGATGAAGGCGTTCATTGTAGGCGCCCTAGGCGCAGTAGCGGTACTACTGTCCGCGGGTGAGCATGTTGACTGGCGCGTGCTTCTAGGAGGAGCAATAGCCGGTGGGCTGAAGCTGGCCTGGAAGTACCTCGACCTGGCGGTAGGCGACATAGAGGACAAGTAGGATGAAGAAGACATTTGTATTCTGGATACCCATCTTCGGTCTAGCTGTACCCATAAGCATAACGATCTCCGAGAAGGATGCGCTCAACAAGAAGAAGGTTCCACTGACGAGCGCGCAGTTGCGTACAACGGCGGAGATACTCATGTGGATTGCAGACGTGAAGGACGGCACGGTATGACCGATACGACCGCACCGGTTCTCGCGAGGGACTCCACCGACTACTCCGACACGCAGTTCTATGCTGACCTGCGGAAGGCAGCCGAGCGATTGAATAGGATGGTCAGGGAGGCCGGGCGTGAGCACAAAGCCAAAGAGACAATCCAGTTTATCCGCTGATGAGATACGAGAACGGATACAAGACCTCGAGTGCGCGGTCATGTATCTCTATCAGGATTCCCGCGCCAGCTTACGCGAGCGCCTGGGCATGATGCGAGTAAAGGAACGCGCTCAGGAGCCAGAAGATGCCAAAGACGCCACCGGAACCCAAGCGCCAGACGAGTCTTAACGCATTAGAGCCAGCATTCGCGGCGAAGGTGAGGCTCCTCCTGGCAGCAATGCGCCGTAGGCTCTATGACCCTATTGTATTCGAGGCCAAGCGCACGGTTGAGCGGCAGGCATGGTTATACGGCGTTGGCCGCACGCATAGCAAGCACCGCAAGCCGGTGTCGTGGTTCAGGCCGCCGTTTGAGAAGGCCCCCCATGTTCAAGGTAGGGCGGTGGACATCATCAGCAAGAAGCATTGGTGGGGCCATGCGGGTTTCTTCCGCGCGCTGAAGATTGAGGCAAACAAGGTAGGACTCTCGGTGCTGCGGGTAGAGCAGTGTCACGTTGAGCAGCGATAGCTCCTCTCTCTTACGCAAGTGATCAATTAGCCGTAGCCCTCGCCGGAGCTCTCGCCCGAGCCCTGGCCCTCGCCGGAGCCGATTCCGGAGCCGTCGGCCTTGCCCTCGCCCGAGCCGTAGCCCTCGCGGTCGCCGTAGCCCTCGCCCGAGCCCTCGCCCTCGCCGAAGGGGTCGCCGTAGCCGGAGCCGGAGCCGGAGCCGTCGCTAATCGTTATGCTTTCCACTCCGGAACCTCCTCAATAGACGCTCTTGCTGCCTCTGAGGTTGGAATCACTTCGATGACACCTCGAAGCAGAATCTCCGATACCGCACAAGGGAACTTGCACTCTTGTGGCTTCTTTGTCCCCTTGACCGCCAGTTCCGATAGCGAGGCTGCTCCTGACCAGTACCACAATCTGCGTGCAACAGTCAGTTCGGCCTGTTCGCCTTCCAGTTTCCGAAGGGTGCCTGCAAAGACCCCCGCCGCCACGGTTCGCACAATCACGTACCTGCCTATCATGGCCTATCTCCTTATGCCCGGTCCTTTGTCAGACCCGCGGCAACTTCTTGTTTCATACCGCAACCAGCTATAATCACGTCCGGGTCTAGCTCTCACGCGCCGCCTCCCGCTCTGAGCTCTGACTTATTTGCTCTCTATCCCCTGCGCATCCAGCTTCCTGATTTCGCTTCCAGCTTCCTGACTTCGCTTGCTAGTTCTCGGAGCAATGAACACGGGATCCCTTCAAGCCAGTCTTTGGGTTCAGGCGGAGGGCCTGTCCATGTCCAACGTCCTACTGAATCACAGACCGCACGAGCGGCATTGAATAATGCGCTGTTAGTGTCCATGCTCATCCTCTTCCTGTCCCTCCTTGGCGCCGAGAAGTGGACATGACTTAGGCTCACGAGCCTCACCAGAGAGCCTGTCGGACTCCGATTGAAGTTCTGCAAATCGCCTCCCGCTCCACAAACTCACCTCGTTGTTCGGATGCAAGACAATGACATCTCCACACCTTGCTATGAGCCTCCCCTGATGTGTTTTGACCTCCATCATATCAGACAAGTGACTCAGAAAGATGCTTTCTGCAATCTCCGTGGATAGCGACCAGCAACCATAACCGGGCTGGACTGTCCAGACGCGTACGTGTTCCCCCTGGAAGACACATTCTACAAAGCTAGAGCTTTCGTTGATGGCTTTGTCCTCGATTTGCGCCTTCAGCGCTCTGATGCGGGCGGCATTATGAGGACATTCTTCATTCAACGACAGCATACGGGGTCCACGCATTAAACACCAAGAACCGGGGCCGTCCTCGGTATAGAAACTGTTTTGAGCCTGTCGCCACACGCAATGTGAACATTTCATTTGTCACTCCTCCATACTCATTTGGTCATTCCGAGATTTCTTTCCGTATGTTCCTTCGCGCCTTCAAGTACACAGGACCTGGGCTCACGAGCCTCACCGGAGAGCCAGGGCGGAGGGTTCACAGCCGGTGGTGTCAGCCTGCTACCCGTCCGCCGCGCCCCAAGACACGGACGGGTGTCGTGTTGTCGTCCTTACTCCTCCTGCTTCCCTTCGGCGGTTGGCTACTCCACAAAGACCGGTAACACCATCTGTCCCTGGCCCTGGCGGAGAAGCTCAAACGCTTCCCCCTCCTCGCAGACCTTGACGAGGCTGGTCGGCCCTCGCCGTCCCACACCGAACACGAAGAACGTGCCCGTGCTCGCCGGGTTCTGCCCCAAAGCCTCGCGCAGGTATTCCATGCAATCCCGGAGGGCCTGCATGGATACCCCGGCGCTCCGCAAGCGAATCAGTTGTCTCAGTTCACGCAAGTCCTTCTCCGTCCAGCTTGCAGGCAATCGGCGTCCTCTGCCTGCGCCCTCCGGTCGAAGAAGGCCCTCGCTTACCCACCAGGCGACTGTGCGCTGGGGCAAGTTCATATTTGCTGCTACCTCTGCGGTATTCACGTTCCTCCTCCTCCCCACACCGAAGACAAAGAACTCCCCGGTGCCCTGTTCACTCCTTGGCCGGCGGACTCCACAGCCGAAAGAGTAGGTAGCCCTGCGTATCTTTGCGCAGCAAGGAAATGGCCTCACGGGTGGTGCAGAACTTCACTATGTCGCGCGGCTCGCCGGTGCGTGCACGAACGAGGAGGAATTCCCCGCTGGAGAGTAGATTGTGTCCCACCGTTCGCAGGTACGCCACAACCCCCGTCAGCTTCTGCAGCGGAAGACCCGCTTTGCGGAGGGCCGTCAGAATGGAAGCCTCGCGAACGTCCTTCGCGTGCCAGTAGGTCTTCACACGCTGCCGCCCGCCGCCTTCGGGGTTCAATAGACCTTGCCGAGCCCACCTCATCAGGGTCTCGTATGGCACGGCGATAAACTCACTCACTTCCCGCCCCGTGTAAATCATCCCTCCACCCCCGCTGAACTAAAGTCGTCTGACATTCTACCCATATCCCCGAGGACGTAGAATCCCTAGCCCATCCCGTATGGTGCCCACAGAATCGAATCCTGGAGGCGTCTAGGGGTATCCTGGGCCTTACGTTCTGCCCCGCAAGACTTCAGGGGCCGCCCCTTCGCCACAGACCCGACATGACCCGTTGTGGTCGTCTTTGGCAGTCCATGGGACCGGCCGTGAATAAGCCCGCGCAGTCAACGGTTCACGCTCAACATTGAGCATGTCCTTGTGGTGCAACTTCGGCCGTGCTGAGCTTTCCTGCATTGCTTCAAATTCCTCAAAGAATCGTCTGATCAGCTTGATGGCTGTGCCATCCTCTACCAGCGCTGACGGGAACCGAAGCAGACGAAAACCCATCATTGCGGCCTCGTTGTATTTCTCCACATCTGCTATAAACCTATTTGCGCTTGCATGGCCGTATGTAGTATGCCATTCACCCCGTAGGGTCCGCACGAAGCCGCCTTCCACCTCGACCGCCAACCAGTAAGCAGGCCAGCAGAAGTCGAATCGCCAGAGGCGTGGTTCACAGAACCGATACTCAACTTCCGGTGCCGGGAGTTGGGCATCTTCGATCTGATACGCCAACATCCGCTCGGCAGGTGACTTGTCCATTGCCCTCAGGAGTTCAACAATAGGTACAATCCGCTGTTTCATTTGTGATATTCGTCCTCCTCATTTCTTATGCGAGTAAAAGAGAGAACAACCACACCAGGATTGAACTGTGCTACGCCTGGTGCAACTTTATCGAAGTAGTCCAGGAAGTCAGATATATTCGAAAACCCTTCTTGATTCACATTATCATCGGTGATATCCAACAGTAGTTCCCGCCGAATCCCGGTTAGTTCGAGGCTGATGCGCGAAGCTCGGCGCGGCATGAAGATCGACGGACTCCAGCGCCACGGCGCAGATCCGTCACCCACGTCATCCGCCCGATAGCAGAATTCGCCATTACCCAACTCTCGAAAGGTCTCCCTTACCCAAATTAGATCGCCGATCTGCCACTTATGAAATCGCTTGCCCTTCCGTCGCGTCATGGTCTTGCGGCCCTCCAGGATAGCCCGCACCATCGGCGCCGTGAATATCAATGGGTGATCCATCTAGACCCCTCTCCCCCCGTGTCTTCGTCTCTACCCCTTGCGTGCGCTCTCTACGACCGCAGACAGTACACGGTTTCGTGCTGCTTCGGCCTCCACGACTGCCAGAAGGCACCTGGCTACTGCATCCTCGGGAGTGTCACAATCGCCTCCTATCCAGTGTATAACGTCGCATTGTGGAAATGAGGATTCCTGATGTATCCCAACCTCACAATGCCAACCAATAGGGCTGCCCGCCTCCGAACTGTCGTAGAGCCACAAATGGGGCTGCCCCTTGTGCGACAGTGCCTCCAACAGATCAGACAGCCGTGGCTTAAATACGCATGGCTGGCATAGGAGTGCTTTCGAGTTCGTCGCAACAGAGAACATTGGCTCCATCGCATCAGGTTTATAGCAATAGACTGGTGGAGGGGCTGGCGATTCGGGATTGCCTGATAACCACCGGATTCTTACGCCCTCCGTGTGTCCCGTCCGGCTTGCTAGTGAGACGATGACGTCGTCCGAATCAGGTATCCTATCCGCCCAGATTCCCAAGGTCTGGACCTTCCTGGCTAGTTCAACGCTTGCGGTTTTCATCGAAAAGACCTCCATCGCTCTCGGTGCGCATAGCCCAGCCGCGACCCAAAGCATGTTTTGGACAGAAGAACTGGGACCCGAACTTCTCATCGTATGAACAGGCCCAACCGTTTTTCTGTGCCAAGTAAATCGTCTCACTAGGCGATTCGGATTCACCAGTTGCCGCTCCACATGCTGCATCGCAGTAGAGCATAAATATTACTCTGCTTCTCCAACCCAAAGCCATCTCACTCCTCCCTGCTAGTCATGCCGGCCTGCTTACGCTCCTCTGGTTCCGGAAATGCCAAGTCCTTCCTCATCCCCGGAGGCAGTGCGGCCACGTCCCGCTCGCGCTCCTGTGACTGCTCGTACAATCGACAGAACTGCCCCCGGATCACTCCGGTCTGTGCTATGTCAGTCATACACAGTTCCGCCCAGCCCATGTGCTTCACCACATAGGCGGTGCGCGAACTCATTGTTGCAAGTGCGGCCGGCTCGTCCTGTGAATAGCATCGCTGGAAGGCTTGCACGACCTCCCCCCATGCTACCAGTGCGGTGGGTTCAGCCAACCCACGCCAGTCCGTGAGTGCTTGCAGCAACTCCGCCGGTTGCGGCAGCGTTGAAAACTTGTGCGTCCTAAGTACCCGCATAAGTGCGGCCTGCGCCCGTTGGTAGGACATATCCGGTAGTATTAGTGACCACGCTCGCGCAGCGCGGTCTATCTGCTCATCGCTCATCTGTTGCTGGACGTTCGGAAGCGTTGAGAGTGCTATCCCAATTAGCCTGGTCGCTTCTTCGACGTTCATTGATGCTTCTCACTCTCTCATCTATCGGGCGCGGGTCGAACCCGGGGCGAGTCCTCGCATGGTTGACCTTCCTTTCCGTTTGCCAGTCCTCATAATGCTTGCCGGGTCCGAGGAAGGTCGCTGGGTGTTTGATAAACTCCTCCTCTTGTCCTTTGCCCTGGCACCAGATGGCGTAATGCCGCGCCCCGATTATCATAACTTGTGCGGACACGCCCTCTGTGCGGCGGGCTTGCCACTTCCTCAGCGTATTGGCCTTGCCCAGCTTCCGAGGGTATATCTCCCAGAACTCTGCAAATTCAGCCGAGTAAGAATCGCGTACATTCTTTTTCTTTTGTGTTTTGGTAGACTCCGTCTTGTTAACTTCCGTTTTGTTTCCGGGTCCGGGTCCGGGGGGGGATCCGGATCCGGATCCGGA
>ERZ1292629.2763-Hain-H43-01um-R1-2763-length-14313-cov-5_pt1 | contig 14313 bp, 13 predicted proteins | sample MGYA00564399_ERZ1292629 | MGnify/ENA primary metagenome ERZ1292629 (study PRJEB36523, sample SAMEA6512636) | groundwater metagenome | collected 2019-01-08 | study: AquaDiva: Metagenomics assemblies of 32 groundwater samples
GGTCCCGACCGCGAGTCGGGATCCGCGATTCTCGAGAATCGGGACACACCACCCCTACCCCTCCTCGGTAAGGAGGGGATGACAGTAATTAGATATTAAACTTCTCTTGCAGATAATTCCGTAATTCATCGATTGAAATCCGTTCCTGTTCCATAGTATCCCTATCTCTCACTGTCACTTTTTTATCTTCCAAAGAATCAAAATCTACGGTAACGCAATATGGCGTGCCAATTTCATCTTGCCGGCGATAGCGCTTGCCAATTGAACCGGTTTCGTCGTATTGAGTCATTAAATCTCCCCAAATACTCGCCTGAATTTCTTTGGCCAAATTTTGCAGAGGTTCTTTTTTGGACAATGGCAAAATCGCCACTTTTATCGGAGCTAAACTCTTGTGCAATTTTAATACCACTTCTTTTTCGTGCTTGGCGTCTTCTTCACCACTGCGAGTTTCCACTTCGCTATAAGCGTCAATCAAAAACATTAGAGTCGCCCTATCCGCACCATCGGAAGTTTCCACAATATACGGAATATATTTTTCTCCGGATTCCTGATTGGCATAGGTCATATCCACGCCGGAATACTGACCATGGCGCGACAAATCCCAATCACCGCGATTGTGCACACCTGCCATTTCTTTCCAACCACCCCATGGCGTGTTGTATTCTATGTCCCAGGCATCTTTGGCATAGTGCGCGCGCTCGTCGGCCGCATGCTGGCGCCAGCGCAAATTTTCTTCTTTCATTCCCAACGCTTTATACCAATTCATCCGCTGTTCGCGCCAATATTCAAAATGTTCGGCCGCGTCTTTTGGATTAACAAAAAATTGCATTTCCATTTGTTCAAATTCGCGCATGCGGAAAATAAAATTTTTAGTGGTGATTTCGTTGCGGAAAGCTTTGCCGACTTGCGCGATGCCAAACGGCAATTTTTGGCGCATGGAATCTTTGACGCTTAAATAATCCAGATAAATCCCCTGGCAAGTTTCGCCGCGCAGATACGCTTCTTCTTTTTGGCCTTCCACCGCGCCCAATTCGGTTTTCATCAATAAATTAAAATTTTTCGGTTCGCTAAGAGCACCGCCGCAATCAGGGCAAGGAATTTGGGCAATTTCCACCGGCTGTTCTTTTATATAACCCGGCTCGGCCTGTTTGGCTTCCAGCAAATGATCCGCGCGAAAACGATGGTGGCAATTTTTACATTCTACCAGTGGGTCGTGAAAACTTTGCAAATGTCCGCTGGCTTCCCAGACAATTTTTGGAGTTAAAATGGAAGAATCCAAACCAACCACGTCATTGCGTTTTTGCACCATTGCTTTCCACCAGGCTTTTTTAATGTTGTTTTTTAATTCCACGCCAAGCGGACCGTAGTCGTATGTGGAAGACAGGCCGCCGTAAATTTCCGAGGCCTGAAAAACAAACCCGCGCCGCTTGGCCAGAGATACGATTTTGTCTATGTCTTTTTGCATATTGATATGAATTATTTTTTCACCGCGTCGTTTGCCGTTTCTATCCAAGCATACTTGTTTTTATCCCATAAAAAAATTTTCTCAATTTTAACACTGTCCGCCTTTATTTCATAAGCATTCCTTAAATACTCCAAATACCGCTCTTCTTTTTCACAAACTATTTCCTTCGTTCCACTCAATATTAAATCCGAAATACCATCTTTATTTATATCTTTATACTCACTTACTAATTTGTCGCCGGAAAAAATCTCTCCGCAATTCCAATATCCGTATTTTTTATAATTTTCTGGCGCCCATCTAATGTCAGGATTGGAATCTACGGCCACCGTTTCAAATAACAAATTTAGAGAGTCATTTTTTATTTCATAAATGTATAAATAACCATGGCCCGCATGAGTTAATCCATAAACATCCACCAATGGATTGTTAAACCCCTTTAAATCAATAAATTTTGCCGATAAAATAGCTTGTTCGTGGGGCGGTTTATCTATTGGAAACCAAATTATATTTTGGTTTTTAATTCGGCCAACTTTAAAATCCTCCCACCAGTCCTTTTCCCATTCTATCTGCGCCAAAAAATAATTTTTATCGGTCGGATTATATTTAATTTCTACATCTTCCACGACTTCATACTGATTTATATTAAATTCATTTTTTATGCGATCTTTAAGCGAGCCAGCCATGCTGGTACCAAAAAACATCGTAGACGCTAGCGCTAATAGAGCTACCGACCAAAGCTTAATTGTCCCATTTTTCTCTTTTTTTATCCCTTTTTTATATATATTCCAAACACTAATCTCATAGCCTGCTGACGGTGGCCCAAATCCTACAACAGCCTCTTTCCATGATTTCCAATACCTTTTATTTTCCTTAGTTATGCCTTGCGCTTTATGATATAGCCACCGGACGCCCCAATTAATACTATCTTGTGCGCTTTCTACTTTTGCATTATATTTTAAAAGTATTTTTTCATCATTATGAATCCAGTATTCCTTAAACTCACCCCGCAATGTTTTTATTGAAGGATCGCCAACATTACCAACCTGCATTATATTTTTATCAACCCCTCCATAATACCCCACTCTGCTTTCTTGGTAGATGATGGCTTTTACCAAATTAGGATCGAGAGGTTCGTTTGGAGGATTGGTGTCGTTGAAAAACTCTTTATTCCAAAAAGCAACTACTTCTGCTATTATTAAATCATACTGATTATAGTCTTCGTTGCCAAAAATACCTCTATACGCATAAGGTTTAATCGTTTCTTCATTATAGTCATTACTGTTGTCAGACAAAATAGAAACTTCGATTTTATTTAAAAACGGACTTCCGTCTGAAAATAATTCAACTGTATGCTTGCCATTTTTTAAATTTACTTCCTTTTTAAATACTGCTTCATTTCCCTTCAATATTTTTCCGCACCAATACCAATCTTTGTGCGAATTTTTATTTTCATTCTCCTCTATTTTACCGTCAATAATTAATTTGATATCTTCATCGTCTCTTCCGTGTTTATTCGCGCTGGCTGAAACACCAAGTTCTTTAATAGCTAAATTTTGTAAAACATAATTTATCCATGGTCTTCTATCTCCTTTTTCTGGCGGATTATTACCTACCGAAAAATAAACTATCGTATTATGATCAACTTCTTCTAATTCCAATATATTGATACTTTCTAAACTTGGACTTTGATTGGGTTTTAAACGAAGAACATGCCCGCCTTTCTTTAAATTAATAGCAACTAATACCGTTTTTGACAATCCTTTTAATTCGTTTCCGTTCCAAATCGCTTTAACGTCATTACTTTTGCTGGTTGAGGTAAAAATTTCAGTATTATCTATGCTTAAACTTATGTCATCATCTTTGAAAAGAGACTTTAAGCTTTTAAAATTTTGCCACCAACTTTTTGCTTTGGCTATCACCTCAATCAAATAAATCCCCTTGTTTGTTTCAAAAGAATAAAAAAAATCTTCTTTTATTTCCTTATTTATTTTTTGACTATAGAGTGTTTTCATGTTTTTGTAACTATCAAAATGCGACGTTGCTATATTAGCGTGACAGTGGACAAAACGATTTTGTCCATGTCTTTTGGCATATGTTTGGTTGTCATTTCGACGACGAAGGAGGAATCTCTGTCATCCCCTCCTTTCCAAGGAGGGGCGACCCTTTAGGGTCGGGGGTGGTTGCCGTCCTTTGCGTCACGATATTTATTTAATTATATCAAAAATTTAGTAAATAAAAAAGACCTAAACAGGCCTTAATTGTATCTTATTTAGACCATTTACGTCAACTATTGACAAAACCGTCGTTTTGGAGTATAATGTTGGCATGATAACCCTCATTCTTGGCACGATTGCTGTGGCCATCACCTTCGGCCTCGTTGCCGGAGTCACCCTCTTGGCCCACGCCATCATCGCCCCCCTGAACCTCCTGTTGTTCGCGGGGACCTCGCTCTACAGACAGAAGCATCGCTAAACTTCTCGGGCCAACCTTCCTCGGCCCAATTCCCATAATAGTAAACCCCGGCACTAGAGCACCGCAGTACCAGAGCAAAGCTCGGTACACGGCAAAGAGCTCGGTGCGGGGCAAGAAATTTACTACTGCGGGAAGCCGAGGAATTTTAGCCAGTGTTCGGATTATTAATCTGACTACTGGCCAGCTCTTGACCATGGGGGTCGAGCGCATGGGAGGAGGAAGCTATGAAACCACCATTTTCAATCTTCTTGCTTTTTCTGTTGGTATCAATCACCAGCATTCTCTCATATAGGATCGAAAAGAGGCACGACGAGATAAGGAAGCAAGCCAAACAGATCGAGGTGTTGGAACAGAAGCTGGACAAGCTCGAGAAGCTATGCCAGCCGCTGGTCACCCCAGAAGTGCCAGCCGAAGATGCCGACGAATAATCCAATGCGATAACACCCGCAACTGCGGGGAAAATCGCTGACGCCACAAGGCCCACGCAGTGCGTGGGCCTTTATAATTATAAAAAATAGAAAAAATTATTAATCTACTCTAATCCAAACAATTCAACGGCATTACCTGAATATAATTTAACAAAATCTTCTCCAAAAATAGCTTGGATAGTTTGCACATAGGATGCCTGCTCGCCTATTGGCCAATCGGTGCCAAAAATAATACGGTCCCTGGCGTTGGAAATGCGTTCAAATTCTTTTATTATATCGCGAAAATGCGCTTGCTGATCAACTGTAAATGTTCCATAAACAAATCCTGAACAATCCACATATACATTTTTATTTTTATAGCACACTTCCGCGGCTTCTGTTACCCACGGATAGCCAAAATGAGCAATAACTATTTTAAGTTCCGGCAATTCCGTAGCCAAGTCATCAATATGAATGGCTTGAGCATACTTTAGTTTGGCCTTGGAAACTCCGCTATAGGTGTCACCGCTATGAAAAATAGCCGGGCGATTATATTTTACTAAAAGTTCAAGATAAGGACGAAGCGAGGCATCGCCTGGATAAAAATATTCATAACCCGGATAAAATTTCAGGCCGTGAATTTGTTTGGTTGCCAGCCAATCCTCAACCTGTTGTAAAGGCGGACGCTTCAAAGAAAGCGGAGACACGGAACCGATTGCATACAACTGTCCTTTATGCGGCGCTATGTCTTGCAAAAGTTGTTCTGTGGAATAATTATTAATCTCTCCGCAAAAAACCAAGGCTTTATCAATTTTTGCTTTTTGCATTGAGGCAAGCAGTTCGCCAACCTTTGCGTCTGCCAGTCCAAGATGAGTGTGCGCGTCAATGATCATAAATATAATAATTTAAATCGTATTAATCTCCGCTTATTTATATATTCAATCCTTACTGGATGATCTGCGTCATTATTATAGTAGACGGATAAGCTTTGTGTTTAATCATTTCCTCTATAAAATAGAAATCCAAAACGGCAGAGAAATCACAGACAAAATAGTGCTTAAAACAATAGAGCGGGCGATAAATGTTTTATCTAAATTATATTTGTCCGCTAAAGCAAATGGGGTGATGGCTAGTGGCATGGCTGCTTCTATTATAGAGCTGGAAAATTGCGATGGCAAAAAGCCAAAAAATTTCACGCCGAAATAAAAAATGGCCGGCAAAATCATAAGCGTTAAAATTGAAAACGCCAGCACCGGAATCCATTCGGTAATTTTTCCAATTTTTGATTTGCCGATAAAAAGCCCTATAACCACCAGCACGGTGGGAGTTACAGACGCGTTAATCATCTCTAAAGATTTTAACAAAACAGCCGGAATAGCAATGTTGGCGGTTCCCGCGATTATTCCCAAAACCACGGCCAGCAAAAGCGGATTTTTTAGCAAATTACCAAGCATGTCCTTTGAAACGCGGCGTTTATCCAAAGCATATTCAATGTAGCCTGTGCCAAATGTAAATTGCCAAATTAAATAAACCGCTACTATTAAACTAGCGGTAGGAATTATTTTCTCGCCCATTATTTGAGTAAGCACCGGAATGCCCAAATAAGCGATATTGCTAAAACCAAAACAAATAAATAAAGTCAAAAACATTTGTTTGTTAAGACGCAAAATTTTTCCCACAATAATGGCCAGCAAAAATCCCAGCAATAAAAATATGGAGTTAGCCGCTATAAGCGGCGCCTCGGACTTGAAAGAAAAAGGAATTTTTGCCAATGAAGAAAAAATAAGTACCGGCAGGCCTATTTTTAAAGCGTATTCATTCAGCGCCACGGACCAATGCTCCCCTACCTGTTTAAATTTTTGCAATAAAGCGCTGGCAAAAATAATCAGAAACAATGGCGCGATAACAGATAAAATCTCCAGCATAAAACTAAATCGTATTAATCTCCGCTTCTTTTTTAACCACGATTTCTTTCACTTTATCATTGTGTTCTTTTACCATTTTTTCCAAATCTTCCTGCAATCGGTATTTTTCATCTTCGGTAATTTCTTTATCATCTTCAGCGGCCTTAATCATCTCTTTAATTTCTTCTCTAACTTTGCGTATGGCAATCCGGGCGCCTTCTTCTTTTTGATGTAAAATTTTTATCAACTCATTCCGGCGTTCGCTGGTTAGTTCCGGCATAAATAAACGAATCTGACTGCCGGTATTTACCGGATTAAGGCCCGTGCCGGAATCCCTGATAGCTTTTTCTACGGCCGATAAAATACTCTTATCCCAAGGGTCAATATTGACAGTTTTAGCATCCGGAATATTGATGGACGCCAAAGATTTTAAAGTCTGGTGGGTTCCATATGCCTCTACCATAATATCTTCCACTATCGCCGCCGAGGCTCGGCCGGTACGCAGACCGCTAATGTCTTCCTTAAAAAAATCTATTGCTTTGTTGAAGTCTGATTTGAAGTCTACGATGTTCATAATCGAAATGAGTGAGTAAAATATTTAGTTTACTAAATTATTTTCGAACGAGTGAGATTATATGTGGCGAAGCCAATATAATTATATTTTTTTTAATTGGAATAGATCCCTCGTCGGCTACGGCCTCGCTCGGGATGACAGTGAGCTTACAGCGTCGTAAACCCGAGGAATATAACTTTGCCGTTTTCTTTGTGCACCAACAGCTCCACCGGAATGGTGTTGGTGGGGAGTTTTTTTGTCACCCAATTCTTGCCGCCATCCACTGTTTTATACAAAGTGGAACGGACATTTTCATTTTTCTCTCCCAAAATTGTGCCGGTGTAATACATTTCCAGCGGGTTTTTTTGATTGAGCGCGAAACTGTAAATATTCACGCTGCCTGGCGGAGTGAGCAATTGAATATCGCTCCAAGTGGCGCCGGCGTCCTCGGAACGAAGAATGCCATATTTGGAAATCCAAAATAAACTGTCTTTTTGCGCCGGATTTAAAACCAAACGATTAAACGTTAAACTGTCGCTGAAATTGGCCAGGCCGCCGCTGATATTTGTCCAATTTTCTCCGCCGTCATCTGAACGATACAACCCCTGATTGTAAGACGCGGCGTATAAGCGATGCGGATTTTGCGGATCAGCCGTCAAATGCCTTAATTCAAAATTAAATCTTTTTATAATGCGCCAACTTTGACCGCCATCTTTACTGCGAAAAACATCCCCGCCGGCTTGCGCCCCATAAATTATTTTGGAATCGCTGATATCGCTCACCAAAGCCACAAACCTTTGCGTTGGCCTTTCTTCTGTGAATAAAAGCTCCCAATTACGCTGGCAATCCGTGGTTTTAAAAATATGCGGCCCGTCGCTGGTGTAAATTGTGCATTTGTCGCGCGGATCAACGGTTAAACCATAAATATATTTGCCAGCCATGGCGGCTGAAACAGACCATGTTTCGCCGCTGTCGTAGCTGTAATACAAACCCTGCCCGCGCGTACCCATATACAAAGCTTTGGCATCGCTCGGATCCGTGTAGATTTTATAAACTTTAGCGGTGCCCAAACTTTTTACTCCTTGCGCCGTAAGCAAAACATTTTTTTGCTGCCAAGTTTCCACGGCATCATTGGAACGAAAAATTCCCATCGGCCCTTTCGCTGATCCGGAAAATTGGATACAACCGGCGCCGGTTAAAACCAACGCTCCAAAAATCGCGCCCAGCCAAGAAATTTTTTTAGACATATTAATAACGTCACTTATGCTGTCATTCCGAATCCCCGTCGCAGAGTGTGAGGAATCTCTGTCCAACATTTACCGACAAAGATCCCCCCGCCCGCTTCGCTCTGCTCAGCAGAGCGGGCAGGTCGTCGCCGCGAGGCTCGCTCGGGATGACAGCTCTAATTTAACTTAAAGTCAAAAGTACTTGTTCGGCCACCATTTTAGAATTAACATTTTGCGTCAGCAATGCTTTAGCCGCGCTAAAAGAATTTATCAGCGAAGCGATTTGTTTTATGGATAAATCGCCGGAATTATCGGCTGATGCCGCGAAAATTTTTTCCAGCATTTTATTCCTCCACATCACCGACCATGTTTCCGTGGCATCGGATAATTTTTCTCCGGCGCGCAGACTGTTTGTCTTATCGTCCAATAAATCTTCCAGTGATTTTATTTTTTTAAAAAACGGCTGATTGATAATATTTTGCCAGCGTTCCATTTCGGCATTAAAACTTTTTCTTGATTCCCCGTCGCTGACCAACATTATCGCCCGCCCGGGCCTGCCCCAAGAAAGTTTGGCTGATTCGGCTGACAACGCCTCGCTATAACCCAATTTTACCAAACCAGTCTCAATATCTTTGACAGAAACCAAAGAAAAATAAAACATCTGACAGCGGGAGCGGATGGTGAGCAGTAATTCATCGTCATCGGTGGTTAATAAAAAAAATACTCTTTTCCCGCCGGCTTCTTCAAAACTTTTTAACAAGGCATTTCCCGATTCTTCGTTTAATAATTCCGCCTCGTCTATTATCACTACCTGATACCCGCCAAACCAGGATTTATTTCCAAGACGTTTTTTTATCTCCCGAGCTTGAGAGATAACGATATCTTTTTTTATTTTTTCTGTTTTTTCGTCAATTTGTCTGGCTAAATAATAAAAATCAGGATGGGTGTCTAATTTTTTTTCATCAACTTTTAACAAACGCGATGCAAAATATCTGGCTGTCGCCCTTTTTCCCATTTGATTCGCGCCAACAAAACAATAAGATTGGGACAAAGAATTTTTGTCTATTATTTTTTCAAAAAAAGAAATAATTTTTTGATGGCCGATAATAGACATGGGGATGGCTTATTTTTGCAGTCTTTGGCGCACTTTGGCGACGACATCGCCAATGGTCCAGTCTGATTTTACTAAATAATCATAAACGCCATGCTGTATGGCCTCGGCTATTTTACTTTCGTCGCTTAAGTTAGTGAGTAAAATTATCGGCACATTTTTGCCCCAAACATCAACGCGCAAATTTCTTAACATAGTCATCCCATCCATCACTGGCATAATAATATCAAGCAAAATCAAATCCGGATGTTTTTTTAGCGCCAGCTCTAAACCGGCTTTACCGTCCACGGCCTGCAAGACCGTAAATTTTTCTATTTCAAATTTTTTCACCAGCACTTCCAATAAATCTATGTCGTCTTCCACAATACAAATTTTTGACTTGGTCTCGAGCATAAAACAAAAATTATCAATATCAATAAATATATTATAACACGAATTTTAAAAACAATCTATTTGGTCGTCTATTTGGTCGCCAAAATACTGCGCTTGTAATTTTCCAGATTGTCCAGCGCGATACCTGTGCCTTTGGCCACGCACAAAAGCGGCTCTTCGGCCACATAGGTGGCCACACCGGTGGCTTGCGCGATTAGTTCGTCCAAATTGCGCAACAACGCGGACCCGCCGGATAAAATTATACCCTTATCTATAATATCAGCGGAAAGTTCCGGGGGTGTTTTGTGCAAAACTTCTTTGATGGCTTCTACTAAATTCCCCAAATCGTGCTGGAGCGCTTCGGTGGTGTCGTCGGAATTAACAGTCAAAGTTTTTGGCAAACCGGAAATCATATCGCGGCCTTTCATTTCCATAGAAAACGGCTTATCCATATACAAGGCCGAACCGATTTTAATTTTTATTTCTTCGGCCGTTCTTTCGCCGATGGCCAAATTATATTTATGGCGGACATATTCTATTATGGCTTGATCAAATTTATTTCCTCCAACGCGCGTTGACCCCCAGGCCACGATTCCGCCCAATGAAATTACGGCGATCTCGGCCGTGCCGCCGCCAATGTCTATAATCATATGGCCGCTTGCAGCGCCGATGGGAATGTCCGCGCCAATAGCCGCCACTACCGGTTCTTTAATGATATAAGCGGCGCGCGCGCCAGCGGCAATAGTGGCATCAATTACCGCGCGGCGTTCTGTGGAAGTGATGCCAGCCGGCACGGCTACCATTACTTCCGGACGAAAAAGATGTATGCCGCCCAGGGCTTTATTTATAAAATATCTTAACATGGCTTCGGTAGTATGATAATTGGCAATGACGCCGTCTTTAAGCGGACGTTCAGCAATAATAGAATCAGGCGCGCGGCCAATCATATCTTTGGCTTCTATGCCAACGGCCAAAACCTTGCCGTCAGCTTTAGAAATAGCCACAACGCTGGGTTCATTAATAACAATCCCTTTTTTAGGAACATATACCAGCACATTGGTAGTGCCCAAATCAATACCGATTTTTTTGATAAACATAATTTGTTGGCTTTTTAGCTTCTTAGCTTGTAGCTTATTAGGTTTGTCATTGCGAGGAGCCGTAGCTACGTGGCAATCCCGCTGTTAGCACCACCAAACTATGGGATTGCTTCGCGGAGTTTATGCCCCGAGGGGTACTCGCAATGACAATCCTACTATAAATTAACTTCAAATTCCCTATCCAATCTTAAATCCGTTTTAAGGCTATAAATTTGATTGCCATAATCCGCTACCGCTTCTCCTGGCGCGGCAGATACTATACTTTTACCAAAATTAAGGCCAAGCGTCAATGTGTGCGCGATGGTGCCGGATTGTTTTTGTACCAATAAAGTATAGGGGTTACTTTCGCCTTTGGCGGATATCTGCTCCACGACTTGCGGCGCCAAATAAAACTGCCAAACAAGTTCTTTGGTTTCGCCCGGCTCTATAACTACAAAAGCGCCAAACCATTGCCGGCCATTTTCCATGCCTTGATCAAATTTGAGATTTTCCGACACGGAAATAAACTGACTGCCGGCCGGCAAAAACACCCGCGCGTAAGTTCGGTACCTGGTGGTGAATTTGGTAAAACTTCCCCGATTGGCGTATTTCATTTTTATAACGCCGATATATTTTCCAGAACTGGTCCCGACTTCGCCTAGCTTCGTCGTGGTAACAGGCGCAAAGGAATAAAATAATTCCCGCTCCATAACTTTGTCGGTTTTAAGCGATGCTAAATTCGCGTCTGCCCAAAGAATATAGTCCCCTGCTGTCGGGCGCATAATTCCGCCCCAATTTTTTACCAAAAGAACATCCTGCGCTTCGGGAGGCTGGGCATATGCCAAAATATGTTTTTCCGCCAACATTCTTTGCCCCAAAGCCAAATACTGCGGCCAGTGTTTTAAAACATCGCCGCGCATTCTAGCCAACAGAGCGTGGGTTAAATCCACCAGAGCTTTTTTTCTATTATTAAAGTCCAAACCTTTTTCCGCGTAGCCAAACTCCACTTCATATTCTAATTTTTCCGTAAAATTCTTCGCGTTAAATTCTTCACCATTCAAAAAAATCGGGCCGCTTATTTTTAAAATTTCTTCCAACAGCGTTGGCGTAATGCCAATTACGGCGCTAATTTCATCCGCGGCAACGCCTTTTTCTTTTTTAAATAAATCCAAAGCTTTTACAGCTGAACTGGCAAAATCCGGAGACCAATTGCTGTCGCGAAAACTCCATCTTTTTATGGATAAATATTTTTGCAATGGTCCCGGCGGCGCCGAAGGAAAATCCTGCGGAGCCAAATTATCCAAAATTTCCGTGCCTTCCACTTTTAAAATTTCCGGGATGCCTTTATTAACTTTAACCACGCTGTAAGCGCCGATAAAACCGCCAGCCGGCCGCAGTTCGGTATTATTCAAAAATAAAATTAAATAAGTTTGCGGGTTTTCAAAGCCGAGGATTTTTTGAATTAAATTTGCTTCATTTTGTCCGGAAACAATTCTTTGGCTGACTTGGCGCACCACCGCGGACTGCAACCCGCCGGAGCGGTACCAGGAATATAGGCCGAGGGTTGCCCCGACCAACAATATAATTACTACTAATAAAATTTTTCGTCGCATATTTAAAATTGAGTAGCCTGTCATTGCGACCCGCCTAGGCGGGGAAGCAATCCCAAAGTTTGGTAGTGCTGATAAGGGGATTGCCGCGTCGCTACGGCTCCTCGCAATGACAATTGAATTCTCAACCCCTCTTCTTCACCGAAACATTAAAGCCCAAATATTTCCCCCGCATCAAGTGCGTAACCGCGTCTATACATGGCAAAGCGGAAAAAAAGATCAAAGAAACCGGCAATAAAACCCACTGTAAAACCATCAGTAAATACAGATGGCGCGATTGATTTTCTTGCCGCCGCGGCAGAATCAACATACTCATTATAGCAGAAACAAGCAGGCCAAGCATAGCCATAGTCATTAACACTTCCAATATATTAGGGGCGTTAAAAAACAACGCGCTTTGACGCACTTCATTGCCTGCCACCCAAAGCGGCAACCGGCCAATAAGAGTGATTAAAATTGCCACTACTGCCCAGCTCCACTTTCCTTCCCATTCATGAAAAAGCATGAATACTTTTTTTATCCAAGGGATTTTTTTGTTGATACGGAACTGCCATAACAAATAAGGAATGTGTTCGGCGCCCCAAGCCCAGCGACGCTGTTGAAAATACAAATTTTTCAAACTGCGCCACCAGCTGTCATCGCGCACCGTATCCATAGACACCGGCACATACATAGGAGTTACTTCGTAATCTCCATTATTTTTTAACCAGCATTGATAAAAAATGCGCGAGTCTTCGCTAACAATATCTTTGCTATGGCCGCCGCAATCCATAATGGCCTTAAAACTCATGCTGTGCGAAGAAAAAGTAATCAGGTTATCCAGCCGAGCTAAGCTAAAAAGCATCCAAAAACTGGTGCCAAAAGCCATAATGCGCAAAATAGCCGGCGACTGCCACAAATTATTGTTATATAAAGTAAGCGGTTGAAACGAGCTGTGATCCGGACGAGGATGTTGGCCATACAAATATGCCAAATGAGCGAAATATTCCGGATGCACTATTGTGTCTATGTCAAACACCGAAGCGATAATATCTATATAATCCCAGCCGCGCGCGTCAGCGTATTTTTTAAATTCCATTTCCGCGTAGTGGATGTTGGAACCCTTGCCGGGAATTTCATCAGGCAAATTATCCGGGTGCGTATAAAAAATCAGGTCGGCAAATTTTCCGGAATAATTTTCTTTGATCAGAGCTTGTATTTTTTGCCAATGTTCGATTTTTCTGGCTTCTCCGGAAATAATAATGTAAAGCTTTCCCGCCGGATAACTGGATTGTAAAAAACTGTTTAAAGTGGCCTGCGCCACATCAAAGTTTTCATTGTATATTGGCAAAAATACGATATTTTTTCTTTTTTCCCATTGAGGAATTTCTTGAGACAACTTTACAAACCAGTTTATTTTTACAGCTTTGCGAAAACGCCTCCATGATAAAAATAAATAAAAAGAAAAATAAACCACCCGGAGAACCCAATAGACGTCAAAAACTAAAATAAAATATATCATCCATAACGGCTGGATAAACGACAAAAGCACGCTCCCCAACAAAGTGAGCCAGATGCTTAATCCTGGCAAAATCTCGTATAACCGATAGCGATGATAGTTTGAAAGCATATGTGATTTATCCAGATTACAGATAATCCAGATTTTCAGATATTGTCGAGCGATTGTCATCCGTAAATCTGGATTATCCGTATATCCGGATTTTTATCCGATACGCGCCTCTCCGCTATACGAAGCGATAACATATTTACCCGCCTTAGCGATTTTGGCCTTTTTTAACCAAAAATCAGGCGGGTTGGCAAGAAAATTTTCCGTTAATCCGATAACCGGAATTTTTAAGCAAAAAGCCAGAGTATTGGCAAAAGTAACCGCCAATCTGGTGGCTGTAAATCGTCCAGCGCCCATCACCACGCCCAAACACTTGATATTTTTTAAAGATAATTTTCGGCTAATTAAAAATTTTTCCAAACAAGCGCCTATGCTGGTATGGTGGCTGGACTTAAAAATTCGTTGAACACATTTGTTGTTCAACCAAAAATAAAAAATGATTTTGCTTGCCCCGCACCGAGCCGCCACGGCGGATCTGGTGCTGGGGTGTTCCTCGCTGTTATCAATAACC
>ERZ1292629.1835-Hain-H43-01um-R1-1835-length-19512-cov-8_pt2 | contig 14309 bp, 15 predicted proteins | sample MGYA00564399_ERZ1292629 | MGnify/ENA primary metagenome ERZ1292629 (study PRJEB36523, sample SAMEA6512636) | groundwater metagenome | collected 2019-01-08 | study: AquaDiva: Metagenomics assemblies of 32 groundwater samples
GAAGCCATGACCCCGCCCACGCCCGGCACGCCGACTCTAGCCGATGCGATGCGAGTGTGGCATCGGTACGCTCTCAATCTGCCCTACCGACGAGATGGCGAACCCACAAAACATCAAGTTGAGGAAGTGCTGAATGCACAGGCAAATGCTATGGCGCAATTAGAAGCGAAGGGCGAAGCCGACCGCCGCCGTCGACTGAAGATGCTGATTGCCGAGATCTCTGTGTATCGCGCGGGGCTGGCCAATATACGAGACGCTTCGATTGAGGAGACGCTAGTGGAGATGGCCGCCCAAGCCCTGATGGACGGTGAACGAGCCGCCATCGCCGCCGGGGAGGAGAAGCCATGACCCCGAACCTGACTCCGGGGACGCCCACAGACGCCGAAGTGACGGAGCGGTTCTACCAAGAAGTTCAGGCTTACCAAAGCCTGGAAGACGACAAGAGCCGCACGATGGATTGGTGGCTATGTCGCAAGGTGATGATACTGGAAGCCGACCGCCGCCGACTGGAGGTGCTGACCAACGAACGAGACGAGTACAGGGACGCCGTCATAGACATGGTGAGCCAGCATTGCTACGACGATCGCTTCTCGCGGCCAGAGGCGAACGTCTACGTCTACTCTGACAATGCACTCTCGGCTAACGAGACGACGATTGACATGCTTGTACAGATGGGCCAGATGGTGGAGATACACCCAGACCCTAAGCACCCGAAGGTGACTTGCTGGACGTGGGCCGCCCGCGCCGCCGGGGAGGATAAATGAGACACTTCTTCAGAAGTATAGTACATTCTATCCACAGTCTCATTTACTGGTTCCCTGTTATCTGGCGAGATAAGGACTGGGACCACGACTTCTTCATGGACATCCTCATTCACAAGCTCTCTAGCATGGAGAGGTATTTCCGCTCCTCCAGTATTGCCATGGAGGGAGAGGAATACGCAGACGAAATCTTGGCCGTGCTACAGAAACTCTTGGCGTTCCAGCATCAATTGAATGAGGATGCGGCTTTGGAGTTGCATGAACAGAAGTGGGGGGAAGCGGAATGGCACTCAGAACCTCATGGAGATAAGGGTTATACGAGAGTTTGGATAACGTATCCAAATGCCTGGACATCAAAAGAGAATGAACTGGCGTCACGGGAACTGTCCGATGCCCTCGATGACAGCATTAGGGATGACGAAGTTACTTTACAAGAGGCGTTTGACCTGATTGCAGAGAATGTACAGAAGTGGTGGGACTAGTGAAAAGTGTGATGATCGTTGGCGGCTCTCACAAAGACAAATGGCCGGATGACTCAGTAGAGTCCGATGTTTGGTCAATGAATGGGCTTTATACATTGCGAGATCATGTAGCATACCCGGCACCCATTCATACATGGTTTCAAATACACCGTCCGGTTGATTTGGAGAAGGAATCCGCTACTCAGTTAGAGTGGCTACGACAAGAGCATTCATTTCCCGTCTACATGAATAGGCGGATGAATGCGTACCCGTCGTCTATTGCCATTCCCGTCGAGGAGATCAGAGAAATATGGCCGGGGCCGGGGGAAATGTCGGTGGCTTCATCCTTCTCATGGTGTGTTGCTACGGCGATTTTGCGGGGCTACTCGGAGATCAAGTTGTTCGGGGTACACATGGCCTCCAAGAGAGAGGTGTATATGGAGGCCCCTAATCTGATGCTCTGGTGCGGGATAGCGGCAGGTCGGGGTATTCATGTCGAGTTTCTGGACGGCCCTCTTACCCAAGTGTGGAATTATGGCTTTGAACCTAGAGGTATACCGGCGTGGGCACCCCCAGAGGTTGCGAATGAGCTGATTACGGATTACAGCAGAAACACACGTAGATGGCGATCTATGTACGCGTATTTGACGTACTATAGAGAAACACGACCAAATAAGGTTGTGACTTTGGATGACATCGAGACAGAGGAAGATATGGCCTCATTTTTTGTTGATTTAGTGCCAGCCGAGGATGTGTCCTATGTAGTCAACGATCAGACCGATAAGGGCGGGGATTAGGGTAGCAGCCAAAAGACCAAGAATTCCGGTGACGATAAATCTTGTCTCTGTCTTTCGCAGGTACTTTTCCATGAAATCTGGTCTTCCGTCCCTATTCGCGTCTTGCTGAAGACCATCAGCAACGCCATCTTTGTTTGTGTCTTCGAAGAAGTCTTGTTGGTTCATGTCTCTTTCTTCTCCTGAACTGTCCATACTCCCCCCATTTGCTTCTTTTGATTGTCTGTAAAGTCTTCAGCAGCCCGATTTCTGATCTTATTCATTGTGATTATCTGCCTCACAACCCTTGGATAGATGGATTTCGACAGCTCTGATTGGTTGACATCGCCCAAGCGACCGATAGCAGTCAGGTAGGAGGGCGGCGAGACATGGATTTGCCACCCAACGTAGGATGTCTCTACCGAAATAGGGGTTAGACCCGCCTTGTTCATCGTCTGCCATAGTGTATCTTGGGTGAAGGCGAACAAGTGAGGGTAGAGAATCGCCGTTGGCTCGCCCCAGAGGTTCGGTACTTCGATGACGATATGACCTTTAGGCTCTAAGTAATGGTTAATTAGGTTCTCAAGGAAGCCGATGGGGTCCGGTAAGTGCTCTAGGATGTGTGACATGGTGATGAGATCGAATTTCGGGGTCTCTGGAACCTCTGAAATGTCGGTATAGAGCGTTGTAGGCTGCTTAACCGACTCTAAACCCTTCTCTGCGGCCTCTCGGAAGGCATCTCCAGGCTCGATGCCGACACTTTCGCAGCCAAAGGTGTTCCATACCGCGTTCAAGAGCAGTCCGAGCGACGATCCGATATCCAAATGGCGCTTTACGGTCGGTAAGTACCTTCCGATCCACCATTGGAGGCGCTGAGAGCGTTTTGTCTCCTCCATGTTGTTCTGAGGGGTCGGGTTTTTGGTCTTACCGACCTGTTCGCGGTATTCGCCTTGGTAGTATTCGGCCAATTCCTTCTCTGTAGGGCGTGGATTCATAAAAACAGCCCCGCAGGTGGGGCAGATGCTATGATAGGAGTCCGGTCGGATGGTGTGCTTAAAAACGAAGAACGGCGCGAAGGATTCATCACCACAAAGCGGGCATTTGGTCAGGTTTTCGGGCATGGACCCATCTTACCACAAAAACTGGTGGTTGACAAACATTCAGAAATCTGGTAGAATTCTAGATGTGCGGAGGTAGTGGGTTCGAGTCCCACCGGGCATAACTCCTCCAAGTACACGAGGGGGTCCGTAGCTCAAGGGTTAGAGCACCGCAACTTGCCGCTCTAGCTCAAATGGTAGAGCGTCTGTCTGAAGAACAGAAGGCACTCGGATCGTTACCGAGGGGCGGCACCTCTGTGAAGCTGGAGCGCAGTAACGAGTGACGACTCGATCCAGTAGCCGTGTGAGACGGCCTTGCAATTCAGTCTGAGGGTAGGGCCTAAATAAAGCCTCCTGACGCACCCGACGAAACACTCGCGTGGAATATCGGGAAGACTGAATATGCTCCAGTGGCGCAATTGGCGGCGCAGCTGGCCCTTAACCAGAAGGTTGCAGGATCGTTGCCTGCCTGGAGCACTTGATGCGCGAGTGGCGGAAAGGCAGACGCGCGTGTCTTAGGAACACGTGCCCAATGGCATGCAGGTTCAAGTCCTGCCTCGCGTACCTAATGCCGGTGTGACGGGAACTGGCATACCTAGATAGCTCAAACCTATCTGCGTACTGGTTCGAATCCAGTCATCGGCACCTGTAACATTGAACCTTTACAACTGACTGACCAAAGTAACGATTAACTTCAGGGTGTAGAGACATCTGCACCCTGCTTTGCCCTGTCAGCTAACCGGCAGGCTACGTGGCTCTGAACCACGCAATTCTCGTTCGAATCGAGATGGGGCAGCCTCACAGGCGGATGGTGTAATGTAGCACAACGGACTCCAAACCCGTTAGCGCAGGATCAACCCCTGCTCGGCCTGCCTGTAATCCAGACCATCTTGAGATGGAAGGAAACGGTCTATTAGTGTCAGTGGATAGCACGAGTGCTTGTCACGCACTTAGCGCCGGTTCAAATCCGACATAGACCGCCTGTAGCGCAGAAGTCAAACGGCCAGACGCTTGGCTCATAACCAAGAGTGAGTGGGTTCAACTCCCGCCTGCGCCACCTTCGGGAGACATCTATGAGAACAAAAGACCCACCTAAAACCAAGGACGAACTAAGAGCACAGTTCGAGGCTACACTGGCAAAAGAGTGGGGCAATAAGTTCTACGACGACTTTGGCTTGCCGGGATCAAGAATCGGCCCGTTTTTCAGGTGCCTATTATGTGGGGGCATAGAGCCTACTGAACTGGCCCACAGGAACTATATCTCAGAGGCCCTAGGCCACAAACCGGACTGCGACAACGCAAAATGAAAGCTCTTGACCGTGCGGCGAATGGCACGCGGATCGCCTGCAAAGCGATCACCAATAGGGGTTCGAATCCCCTCACGGTCTCCTATGAGTGACTAACCGGAATTGACCCTTCCGCGAAGGGTGAAGATGGGTCTCACCTGCTGTCACTCAGAAATGTCTCCATAGGCTAAAGGCAGGCCAACGGGCCTTCAACCCGTGGATGGGGTATCGTGATCCCCTGGAGACACCTATGCCCCCTTCCGCTAAAGGAAGGCGACTTGGTTCTCAACCAAGAAATGTGGTATCGTGATCCACAGGGGGCACCTAAGCGGAGGCTGCTCCAGGTTGCCGCTGGGGAAAACCCATCTTCGGATGACGGACATTAGCCAAGGTCGCGAAATGACGCCGGAGGGGTAGCTTAAGAACGAGGCGTCGGCACACGCCTACTCCGCTTAACATTCAAGGGTGGTGTAATCGGCAACACGTCAGGCTTTGAACCTGAAGATTGCTGGTCCGATCCCAGCCCCTTGAACCTATTGGCGTGTAGTTCAGCGGCAGAACGCTGCTCTGTTAAAGCAGATGTCGCAGGTTCGAATCCTGCCATGCCAGCCTGATGCGGCCATGGTCTAGCGGTATGACTACACCTTGCCATGGTGTCAGCGCCGGTTCGATCCCGGCTGGCCGCTCCTTGCAAAAGAGTTGCTGGCCCTGCCCACAGCTAAGGTCTTCAGGGTTTAGTTGCACGGAACATGTGGGACAACGTGTGACCTCGCGGGCTTGGCGTAGACGGAAACGCGTCTGCCTTCCAAGCAGAAGTCACCGGATCGTGTCCGGTAGCCCGCTCCTTGGGTAACATCTCTCGCTGACCCAACATGAGGCAAGAGATGGACTGACGAGATAGAATTGGGTCTTACCTCGTCATCCCAACAACATGGTGACTATAGTCTAATAGTTACGACAACTGGCTGTGAACCAGTGGAAGACGGGGCAGAACCGTCTAGTCACCCCTCTGTAGTCGCACTGGTCATTGGTGAGACCAAGTGGCTGTAAACCACCCGCCATCGCGCTGTGGGGGTTCAACTCCCTCCGACTACACCTGATGCTCTCGTAGCCCAACGGAAGAGGCGAGTAGCTTAAGACTACTGAGATGATAGTTCGAATCTATCCGAGAGTACCTATATGCTCCGATGGCGTAGCGTAACGCACCGCCCTTTTAAGGCGCGAGTCCCGGCTCGACCCCCGGTCGGAGTACCTACTGCTTCGCGGGCGAGCTTGGTTGAACGCGCGGCTCTGATAAAGCCGTACTGTCTGGTTCGAATCCAGAGCGGAGCACCTGTAGACTTGGGTAGGGGCGGTTCCCCTAGCGACTCTTATAAGGCCGCAACATCAGTTCGACTCTGATCGAGTCTACCTACGGAACGGTGGCAGAGAGGCCGAATGCGGCGGTTTGCTAAACCGTTGGGGTCATACCCACACTCGTTCGAATCGAGTCCGTTCCGCCTGTGCGGTCGTAGGCCAAGTGGACAGACCGCCGGTTTCCTAAACCGGATGACGGGAGTTCGAATCTCCCCGACCGCTCCTATGCCAGCGTAGCGAAGTGGATTACGCGCCCCGCTTCTAACGGGGAATAGGCAGGTCCGAATCCTGTCGCTGGTGCCTAGCTCGGCGGTGAGGGTGGAATCCCTCCGGCCACTTGATCCGGCTGATCAACCGGGGATGGTCGTAGGTTCAAGCAGACTACCGGGCACACGCTCCCGTGGCAAAAATGGACAACGCGCCGCGCTTCGAACGCGGAGATGCGGGATCGTACCCCGCCGGGAGTTCCTGAAGTGATAATAAGGATTTCTCTTATTATCGTTTTGGCTTGTTTTTGTTAATATGGGGGTGTGGGGTTAACGGGAACCTCCGTCGCCTGCACCGACTGGGATGCGAGTTCGATTCTCGCCACCTCCACCTATACGGAAGCGCGCAAGGCTGGCGTGCTAAAGCGTCCTGAAAACGCTGATGGGTATAACAGCCCGTGCGTGTTCGATCCACGCCGCTTCCGCCTATGCTTCTGTAGCTCAAGTGCAGAGCGGTCGCCCTGTAAGCGACAGGTTGCGGCGTCGAAACCGCCAGAAGCTCCTGTGCCTGTATAGTTCAACGGCAGAACGGCATCTTGGTAAGATGCAGGTTCCAGTCCAATTCTGGATATAGGCTCCTAGTTCACGGTCTAGTCCGTCGCGCATATTTACTAATTAAGCCTTATTTACACCCGCTGTAAATATGGTACAATCAGTAAATATGTGAGGAACCTCTGGCCTGCACCACCTAACGAGGGAGCCTAACGGTGTTTTACCTCGGAAGCAGCAATCCTAAATGTCCTAGTGCGTCGGTGGCACGACGATGGACTGGTTGGAGCTTAGACAGATGACGGACCACGACAGAAGCCAGGGTACCGGACTGTGAACTGGAGGGAATTGTGAACAGACAAGAATTGGAAGAGGCACTTGATCTGTGGATGGCTACGGACTGGGACAGGTCTTTGATAGACAACCCCGATTGGGAGAATCGCGGTCGGGTACATGACTGGCGCAATCATGTACCATACGGACTGATGAAGTTCTGGGGTCGTTTGTCAGATGAGACAAAGTTTGTCGTCTTTGCGCTGGCGATTGAAGAGGCTCATAATGAGGTGTGGGACTAGTAGATGAACAAGCTGCGATAGTCGAGTAGGCAAGACACCGAATTCGTACCTCGGTAGCGGCGGATCATGCCCGCCTCGCAGCTCCTGAATGCCTGTGTAGCTCAGTTGGAGATGAGCGTCTCTCCTACAAAGAGAAGGCCGCTGGTTCGAGTCCAGCCATAGGCACCTACGATCCGTTAGTCTAGCGGAGAAAACACTTCCCTGCGAAGGAAGAGTCGAAGGTTCAATTCCTTCACGGATCGCCTGTATCTGGGTGTAGCTCAGTCCGGCAGAGCACTCGGCCTGGGACCGAGGGGCCGCTGGTCCGAATCCAGCCACTCAGACCTTATTATGCCCCCGCTTGTCGGGGGCTTTTCTTTTGACATATCGCTTTACATAAGCCAGTACATTGAAGTAGACTTATCGTAGAGACCCCGTTTCTGGAGGATGCCGCTAAATGCTTGCAATGAGTGCCACATTTGAACTTGCAAATGTTCTGACAAACCCGACCACAATCTCCCTAAAGATTACCGCAAACGATGGTTCGTGGTACGCATCCCCTATCATCAACGACAGCACTGGCAAGTATCATTACGATCTTATTTTCACGTTGCCGGGGACCTTCAAGTATCGTTTCTATGGGACAGGTGCAGTTGTGGCAGAAGCGGAGAGGTCATTCAAAGTAGAGGAGGCTTAGTTCTTGTCATCCTCCTAGTGGCTTGACAATCGTTGTGTTAGAATCCAGTATCATGAAGTTATGTAAAGTATCCTTGTGTTCTAAGGCATGTATCGGGCGCGGACTCTGTCAAGGTCACTATTGGCGGCTGATGCATCATGGCGATGTTCAAGAAGACACACCACTAACAAGGATAAAGAATGGGTGTGGCGGTCAACCTAGACCATTGCTTAGACTGCGGGCGCTTGAGACACTAGGCAATAAATGTGTACGATGCGGATTTTCCGATCCAAGGGCCTTACAAATAGATCATATTAATGGTGGAGGCTCCAAGGAAATGAAATCTAAAGGCAATTATAAAATCTACAGAGACATAGTTCTTGGGAACCTAAATGGGTATCAAGCATTATGCGCCAATTGTAATTGGATAAAGCGCCACGAAAATAACGAAAATGGTGATTACCAAAAATGATGCGTTACAATAGAGTGTTTAGAACAAAGGAGAAGAGATATGTTCCCCGGATTTGACTGGAGCAAGATACAAGACCCAACGGCGAATTACAATGTTTCTGCTGGACTTTCGCCTATAGCGAAGTTTATTGGCCAGCTTCTTGGTAAGACTTTGTACCCCAGGACTTACGGGAAGCCTCCTGCGGTGAATCCTTATGATGCTATCCCAACACAGTTGCCTAACCGAGAAAGTATCAATAAGGCTAGGGAAGTGTTTGGATTTGGAACTCCGACACCTACCCCCGGCGTAAGTGGGGGAAAGCCGTTGCAATCCCTCGTCCCTAGGCCGCGGCCCAAGTCATTGACCCGCCCACGTCCTACGACTCCTCCAAAGAAGACAAAGGCACCTGTTAGAAGTTCTTATCGACCGCCTGTACGACCTCCTGGGTCTCGCGGCGGGTACTAACATGCCCTACAATGTAGCTAAAGACGGTAATGCGTTCTGGGTTATGAAGCACGGCAAGAAGCTGAATAAGAAAGGCTATAGGACCCGCGCCGAAGCATTGCGTTACATGAGGGCCTTGTATAGTCACGCCCCAAAGAGTGAGCGCGCTCCGTAATGCGCCCATTTTTAGATTGGTTAAGTTCCCCTGGCTTTAACATCACTCGTGGCTGGAACACTGTTGATGGATGGATTGGTCCAGGGAAGGCGGAGCCATTCGATACTCAGAGACGAATCCTCGGGCACTGTTTTACTCTGGGCGAGAATGGTAAGTTCCCATATACAACCATTGTATACAGCACGGTTAAGAAGTCTGGCAAGTCAATGTGGGAGGCAGCGATTGGCTCCTACTACGCCGAGGAAGCTCCTGCTGGCTCTGAAATCTTTGTTTGCGCAAATGATATGGAACAGGCAAGCAGTCTTGTATTTGCCAACATGAAGTATGATGCCGAGCAAAAGGGGTACAAGACCTTCAAAGAAGAGATACGGTATCCCAATGGTACTACGGCTCGCGTTCTAGCTAAGGAATACAAATCTGCGGCAGGTCGCCAATCTGATCTGACTCTGTGGGACGAACTGTGGGCCTTTGACTCCGACAGGGGTGTTCGCATGTGGTCGGAGATGACGTTGATCCCTACATCTCGCTATCCGATGAGAGTAATCGTTACTTACGCTGGATACGAGAACGCCGACCCGAACCTGTTGTTGGACCTTTACAAGCACATTGTTATGAAGGGGAAGCCAGCCCCCGGCTTAGAAGACATTGTAGATCGCAGAGGCGTCCCCGTATGCTGGGTGTCCCAGGACAATCGCTCATTCGCCTACTGGGATACTGAGCCACGTCTTCCATGGCAGACCCAGGATTACTACGAACAAGAGGCTGCACTTCTTCCTCCGCTTCAATTCCTTCGTCTGCACCGCAACATGTGGGTGTCGAATGAGGACCAATTCATCCCCGTGGAGTGGTTCGACGCGGCAGTAGAACGTGGAGCACAAACCGGCCTGACGGCTCCCCTGACTATGGCCCAAGAGTCACCTCTCCGAAACATGCCTATCTCATTGGCGGTAGATGTCGGGGTGAAGCAGGACTGCTCGGCGGTTGTCGGGGTCTACTACGATCTGAAGAGGGCGCGGGTTGGGCTGGCCTGTTGTAGTGTATGGAACCCGAAGAAGATGGGTGAGATTGACTTGGAGGCGACTGTCGAGGCGTATATACACGATGTATACAAGAAACTCAAGGTCATATCTATTGTCTATGACCCGTCCAACTTCCACCGATCAATGACGACGCTCAAGAACATGCGTTACCCGATGCTCGAAGTGCCACAGAGCGGCGACCCGATGATTAAGGCAAGCAAGGCATTGTATGACAGCCTGCGTAACGGAACCTTTGAGTCTTACCCAGAGCCAGAGCTACGAGAACATTTGAAGTATGCTATCGGCAAAGCCACACCGCGAGGTTTCCGCATCGCCAAGGAAAAGAACTCGAAGTACCCAAACGATGCTGCGGTGGCGCTGGCGATGGCCGTTCACGACGCGATTGAGCGAGGCGGTATGGATACAAGCAAGCCCATCCGAATTGTAAGTCCATTTACCGACCACACACGGGATATGGGGCCATATCAGCGTCCTCGACAAAAAGATGACGAAAGTTGGCTTCCAGAGGCTTTGAGGAGTAGGGTTTACTAACATGCCACAGCTTAATCCTGTAGCTAACAATGCCGACACTGTTCGCTTGGCAAACAATTTTTGGTCGCGAGCCAGAAACTTTTGCGATCCGTGGCACAACCAGATCAGAAAGTGGAGACGGCTTTATGACCTAGCTCATTACGTCAACACACCCCGCGCCAACGAAGATCGCTACAACGATCCCACGTATACTAACGTCGTTGATCTCGCCGTAGGCATTGTGTTGGCGAATGATATCGAGTGGCGGGCTTATGGCTTCTCGCCCAGCCCCGAAGAAGATGAAGATACTAGCCACATCGAGAAATACCTAGCGGGGTTATGGGAGATCAACGACGTTCGTGAGGGATCGTACCAGAAATTCGACTTGATTCAGAACTTCATGCGGGATGGATGCGGTGTTATATACTCTGTATGGGATGAAGAACTGGCAAAGCAGACGATGGACATTCGTCCTCAGCCTGACCCAAGCTCCCCAGAGGGTGTGACGCTGGTTCCCGTGTACACCGAATCTCCAGTTCGGGTGCAAGTCATTGACCCGCTGAAGGTATTTGCCCTGCCTGGAGGACCATATCGTTGGCTTCAGGTTGGTAAGGTAGAGCGCATTAGTGTCTATGATGCCGAGTCTATCTACGGAAAGCGATTCCCGAAGTGGCAACATTTGACTGTAGATCAGAGAGCACAGCAATACGGCCAGATGATTGATTACTGGCGACTGGCAGAAGTAGATATGCCAGTAATTGAGAAGTACGCCGAGCCATCACAGGAAAGCGCAGTCCCCGGCTCTCCTGTGACCGCCCCAACGATGGGCGGTGGTATGCCTATGCAGGGTGGTATGCAAATGCTAGGTGGAATGCCGATGCCTGGTCAGTTTGCGACCCCGGCAACTCCGGCAGAGCCACAACAGATGCGTAAGAAGTACATGGTTCAGCACGCCCTGGTCTTTGAGGATCAGGTGATTTGGCCGCTGCACAATACAGGCTACGACGACATCCCCTTTACTATTGGCTTCTTCAAGCCAGTATCGAAGGATGCACCGAAGGACTGGGGCCACAACATCATGCGGCCTCTTGAGACGACGATAGAATTGTTGGAGAAGTTGACCAACCGACGCACACGACAGATCAACACCTTCACTTCTCTTCCTATGATGATTATGGGGCAGGCTGGTCGGCCTGCAGTCCAGATACAAGGGCTGGACATTGATGTTCAGGAACTTGGTCCGAATGAAGACATTAAGTTCCCTACATGGCCTGGAAGTCCTCCAGATGTTGACAAGCAGATCGAGTTCATGCTCCGCCGAGCACAGCAGTCCGGGTTCTCGGACGTAGCGTTTGGTGCCGGTCCAAGTCAGGTTGCTGGTTATGCGTTGAGCCAATTGTCAGATACGAACCGCATTCGACTAGAGCAACCAGTGAAGCACTTGGAGTTCCTGCTGTCGCAGTGGGCACAGAAGGCTCTCAGGATCACTGCCAAGTATGCGCCGGATGCGGTTATCAGAGTGTATGGACAGCTGCGAGGCAAGGACTTTGTGGCCCAGGTATTCAGCCCCGATCTAGCAAACTACAAAGTTAAGGCGTTAATTAAACCGGAATTCCCCAACGAGAAGGTCCGCAATCACGCGATGGCAACACAGGTTCGTGGCGTGTTGTCCGAGAACACTATTATGGAACGCTACTTGGACATTGACCAGCCCGATGATGAACAGAAGCGCAGGCTACGAGATGCAGCCATGAATCATCCAGTGATGATTCAGTACGGATTGATAAATACTCTGATGGAAATGGCCCAAGCTGGCGATCAAGCCGCGGCAATGACTCTTCAGCATTTGCTGATGGGCGAGAATATGAATCCAGAGGGCCGTCCTACGGAACCTACCAATCCTGAGCAGACAACAGGACTGGCATCTTCAACAGGACAGCCAACAAGTCAGGAGGCGGGCGGTACTCCAGCTGGTCAGGCCCCCGAAGATCAGATGAGACAAATTACGGAAGCCGCTCCAGGTATGAGATAGATGTCCACGCATAAGACCGATGTAGATATGTTGCGTAAGTCGTTCAAAGAAGGAGCTACAATGGTGCGTGATGCACTGAGTATGTCGTCTGATCCAGACCTGGCTAATTATCAGAAGTTATCGGAGCAGGATTTTACCAACATGCTTGGCAAGTTCGGTTCGGAGCAGGTCATTGACTACATTAAGGACATGGAAGTTCGACACATGGGCCTTAATAAGAAAGGTAAGAAGTAATGCCCATCTTTGGCGATCCAGACAAGTCTCGTACTCCATTAGCGCCATTGATTCGTAAGCGCTCGTATCCAAAGCCTCCTGCTGTCCCTCTTGTTCGAGCAACGAATGACAGAACAAGAGGTACAGGTTACACAAGGGCGGGAACTACTGCATCGCCAGAGGCTTATGCAGCATGGGCGATGACGGTTCCAGGTAGTGCTCCATGGATTCAGGGAACACCAGCCTATGACTACTTTCACCCCGCTACTGGAGGTGGAGCACCACCTCCCATCGCGGCGGCTGCTCCAGCTACACTTCCTCCGCTCCATGAGATTAAGTGGAAGAAGGCTGACTTCGACATCCCAGGAGGTCGAGCGCCGAGCTGGTGGGTGAATCTGATACCGAAAGACCTGAAGAATGTTGAGCGCCCAGATGTTTCGTCCCTGATGATGCTGAATACGCTCATCCCGTATCTAAGTCCTGAAGATCAGTACAATGCTGCTGCTCAGTTGTACACGACAGCCGCGGATGCCTTCTCTTACTACAAATCTGAAAAGCTGGGCAAGACTTTGCCGATTGACGAGGAAAGTATCCGTCGATCATCGCAGGAGGGTCTGACATCGGTTGACCCAGCCTACTTCACATCTACCCAACGAGCGCAGGATGCGCTGAATGCACTCAGCAACATGCGACAGGCATCGGTTAAAGGCAATCGCTGGAAGCTCGGTCCTGGGTATACTTGGCTACAGAACATTACTGGAGCATTGCAGAGGTTTGGCGGTGTTGGTGGAGAGCGCATGAGTCGAGTTCAAGAACAAGGGCTGATGGGTGCACTTGATCCTTTGCTCGCTCAAGGACAGTCAGGCGAGATCGGACCTGTTGCGTCTATCGGACGCATGCTTTCAACCCCCTTCTTTAGTCAAGACCAATTATTCAAGAAGCGACAGACCCAAACGGGTCAGCAATTCCTCGGCGGAATCAGTCCATACCTGTTCTCGTGACGAAACTGATTTGTAGTAAATGCGGACAAGAAAAGGATAGTTCCGAGTTTGGGACGGATCAAACTTCGGTTCGCCTTTATCACTATTGGTGTAAGTCTTGTATGAAAGTATACAAAGCGGAGCACTATAAAAGGAACAAGGATCGTATAAAGGAAAAGGTCAAGATGTGGCGATCTATTCCTTCCAATAAAGAAAAGCTGAATGTTGCCAGACGGCTAATTTATGCAACTCCTGAAGGTCATGCTAGGCTATATGGTAATACCAAGAGATATATGAATAGTACCCGCGGGCAATACAAATCTAAGTATTATCAGCAGGCACACAAATCCAGAAAATCGTCTGTCCCCTCCACTCTTACTGTCGAGGAATGGGACGAAATTTTGTCCGTATTCGGATATAGGTGTGCCTATTGTGATACAAAAGCCAAGTTCGAGCAAGACCATTTTGTGCCGCTAAGTTCTGGAGGTGGATATACCAAGGAAAATATTGTTCCGGCGTGCCGTACCTGCAATAGACGCAAGAAAGCCCGTGATCCTCGTGCGTTCATCAATGACGAAGATCGTTACGAAGCGATCCTAACCCTTATGTCTGTATGACAGGAGAATAGAATGAAGTACAAATTTAGATTAGAACGATGTTCACTCAATGGAGTGAAAGAAGTAACAGATAGGCTTACCGCTTTAGGGGGCCAAGGCTGGCGTGTCGTATCAACGTCCCATCATGG
>ERZ1292629.2765-Hain-H43-01um-R1-2765-length-14309-cov-5_pt1 | contig 14309 bp, 26 predicted proteins | sample MGYA00564399_ERZ1292629 | MGnify/ENA primary metagenome ERZ1292629 (study PRJEB36523, sample SAMEA6512636) | groundwater metagenome | collected 2019-01-08 | study: AquaDiva: Metagenomics assemblies of 32 groundwater samples
GCCCCTGCCCCGATGACAGCCCCTGCCCCGATGTCAGCCCCTGCCCTGATGACAGCCCCTCCGTAAAAAGATGCTTGTGGATATTTTTCCACTGCCTCTTCCCGTGTAAGTTTCAATTCTTCTCCTCCCGTATTTTAATTCAGTTCGATGCCATAAATTGCCTTTACCCATGAGCGGATTGTTGTCCCGTATCCGATAAGCCCGTTCCATGTGGCAACTTTGTCCAGGATTTGGTTGTGGGTCATAGCCTCAATTTCTGTGTCTTTGCTCGTGTCATCTGGTTCGAGAGAAAGATTTTGGCGTACATCTGCCATAATTGATTCTGGGTATTGCATTTTAGTTAGTCTCCTTTTTGATTTTATTTTCCATCCGGGTAGTGCCGAGTTTCTTATCCAGCGGGTCGAGTTCCACCAGTGGTATAGACCAGGCTAAAGCTACGGAGAGTTTCGGATCATGGCGTTCGATTGCTCTGAGTAGTTGCTGATTAGTCATCGGTTTCCTCCACTCCGATAGTTTCCATAGATTCCATTATCAAGTCTGCCGATACCCGCATGCGGTCTATGTCTTCCTGGTAGACAGGATATTTGCGCAGGTTGCGGACTAGTGCCAGCATGAAATGGAGTTCTTTTACTATTATCCGGATGTTTTCCCTGCGTTCCGCCATTGTCATTGTGGCTACCATTTGTTTGCCTCCCTTTATTTATTTCTACCAGAGTAGGGCTATGACCCATATTTGACTTGTAAAACAGAGCTTACTTGTCGGCCTGCCCGACCTGTTATAATTGTAAAGGTGCGTTGAATAACAGGGCAATAAATCTCGTGCGTCATACCTCTACCATTACAAGGATGGGGCTTGCCACATTCAGGGCATTTATGGGTGAATTGTTTTCTCATCTTCTTACCTCCTCATCTCATAGGTAGTCATTGCCAACCAATTTTGAAACTTTTCTTCGTCAAACAGTGCTTTTAACAAGGTAGTTATGTATCCTACATCGCCACCACTAAGACGCCAGCGTAATATTTTCCTAGAGTGTGGCGAGCCTTCTTTGAAAAACTGAAGTTCGTCATTTAATGCGTAGAGAATATCCTCAACAGCTTGTACCCGTGCAGCTACATCTGGAACTGTCTGCCTTTTCATCTTCTTGCCTCCCCTTTATTTATTCCTGCCAGTATCATATTAGGTAAGTAAGGTCATGTCAAGAGGTTTCAGGTCAATTTTGAGGTAGAACATTAGTGCTATCCTTTAGTTCGCTCATTACGGTAACGGCGTTGTGTCTACTTGGTGATAATGGTGCTGATTGTCGAGTGCCCTTCCCTGTCATCGAGGACACTCTACCCGACTGCTGCAATGTGTCAGGACGATCCCAGTTTGCTTCCTAGCCTCATTCTAACCAAAGCCATACCAGTTATTGACATACAGGAGTGTGATATAATGAGAACAGAGAGGTAGACGCATGGCGAAAATTGGAGATAGGGTCACAATTAAAATGAGCGGTCCCGCTGTTCTGGCTAATACCACATCTGGATATACGACCATTCCCGATCATGTCTCACCTATTACTGTTGGTGGGAAAATTATAAGGGAAGACAATGACAGCTGGGTGATACAGCTGGATATATCAATAGCCGGTAATAGTCAATTAAAAATTTCGAAGGCAATTGTGGAATAAGTCTAATTAGAAGCCCATTAAACAATGATGGTACTCCAAGGGATAATTGCCGGAAAGAATAAGGAGGAAAGATGCCTTACAGGGAGAAACAGAGGGAAGCGGTCAGGAAAGCGGTTGCAAGGAAAAGGAATGCAATACCCACAGGTATTACAGAAAGCAAGGGTATTACAGGGGAAGATGTAATACCCGACCATCTTATATTGGCGCACCTGGTAGACCCTGGGTGGCGGTTAAAGATGGTGAAGATAATAGGGGCTTTGGAGCGCAGGGACTTAACTGACAGCAAGGCCTTCGTTAAGACAAAGTTCGCTAATTTACCAAGCTTCGGTATCTGGAAGGATCACCCTAAAGGAGATGAGGGGCTAGGGTGGTTTGAGACCGATAGGTAAGATCGGGATTGCTCACCTATTAGGTAAGCGGGAATGACTACTAATTAGGCGAGCAAAACGTTCACTATTAGCGTAACCAAAAGTGAATATGCAGCGGTACGGTAACGGCGTTGTGTCTACTTGGTGATAATGGTGCTGATTGTCGAGTGCCCTTCCCTGTCATCGAGGACACTCTACCCGACTGCTGCAATGTGTCAGGACGATCCCAGTTTGCTTCCTAGCCTCATTCTAACCAAAGCCCTAAAAGGGAAACGCAGGTAAACGTCACACTCCTACGTTGTGATTACTTTTTTTTGTGATAATTTGATTACGTTTTTAGGAATCGCCTACACGACCTTATGGTATTTCTGATGGTCCATCCACTGGTTACGTTACTTTGTGGCTGGGAATACTGTTTGATCCTGTCTATCTCATTCAAAAAGGGTGCAGGATTTGCTTGTGAAACAAGAGTTATGTCAACGGGTTATGTTAAATAGATAAGGGTTTGTGCCTAAAGTATGTGACATAACAATAATAGTGCGAAGCGAAGTGCGTAGAATCACATTGAGCACGGGGGAGGGCGTCAAAAACTACCTCAGAAGCGCAGAGAAGTAAGGGAGTATCTACGTCCATGAAAGCAGAAGATAAAAAATCAAAAAAGGTAAAAAAATAGGGTAAAGGAGGAAGTAGTGGAGGGTTAATCTGGGATTGAATTACCTTCGGCATCGAGGTTAGGGATAGTGATAGTTAGCCAACGGGAGCCGCGTTTTACTTTGACTGTATCGCCGGGCTTATGCTTCTGGGGGTCGTAGGTAGGGGTGTTCACCTGCTCTATACTAGGTTTATCTTCTATCCCCTTAATTATTCCTCGTAATTCAGCTATTTTTACGGGTATACCTATGCTGGGTATACCTTCAGTTTTTATAGGTATACTCATATCCTTCACTCTATTTTCCGTAGGTATACTCACAGTTTCCGTAGGTATACTATGTTTTTGTAGGTATATCTGAATCCACTTCCTGAGAATACTTGATACATTACCTTCTCCTACTAACATCTCTAATTCCTGCCATTCCTTATCCGTCAGTTTGCAACAAGCCATTCTCATAGGTATACCCTCCGTTCCTTTTATTATAGCATGGGTATACCTATGAAGTTGCTATTGTAGACAAGGGGATTTTGTATTATAATTGGCGCAAATGGCTATCGTAAAGGTTTCCAAGATGCCTTAGCAGAAAAGGAGGTGATGATATGGAATCTCGGACTATAAACATTAGTGGCCAATGGATTGGTGGCAATGCCCCATTTGTTATAGCTGAGATTGGTTGAGCCACAATCATTCGGGAAGTCTAGAGACGTGCAAAGAGTTATTCAGGGTGGCGAAAGAGTGCGGGGTAGATGCTGTAAAATTACAGAAGAGGGATAATCGTAGTCTGTATACGCGGGAGATGTATGATTCGCCGTATGTGAATGAGAACTCTTACGGAAAGACGTACGGGGAGCATCGTGAAGCGTTAGAGTTTAATTTTGAGCAATACAGCGAGTTGAAAGCCTACTGTAAAGAGATAGGAGTGACATTTTTTGCCACCGCTTTCGACTTCCGGTCGGTAGATTTTCTGGAGAAGATTGGAATCCCGTGTTACAAGATAGCGTCAGGGGATTTGCTCAATACGCCATTGCAAAGATATATTGCACAGACAGGCAAGCCGATATTCCTGAGCACGGGTGGTGGGACTTACGATGATGTCAAACGGGCGTACGATACAATAATGCCGGTCAATAATCAATTGGTAATCATGCAGTGCACGGCAGCGTATCCGGCAGAGGCGAAGGACATCCATCTTTCGGTGATTGCGGAATACAAGAAGAGATTTGCTAACGCGATGATAGGATTCAGTGACCATTTTATCGGGAAGGTGTTCGGGCCTCCGGCATATGTCCTGGGGGCGCGGGTATTTGAGAAGCATTTTACGTTACATCGGTGGTGGCAGGGAACTGACCACCATTTTTCTTTAGAGCCGGATGACATGAGGAAATATATCAGGGACATAAACAATATCAGGGTTGCCATGAGCGACCACAAGCTATTTCTCGATTGTGAGACGAAACCGCTTTATAAGATGGGAAAGAAACTGGTGGCTTCGAGGAATATGACTGTGGGAGAGATACTGGCAGCTTCGGACATCAGGATTGTTTCCCCCAATGACGGGATACCGCCATATGAATTAGAGAAATTGCTGGGCAAGAAGCTCATATGTGACCTCGATGAAGAAGGGAATATTAGCTATGATTACCTTGAATAAACCTATTGGACAAATAGGTGAAATCCGGAAAGGGGGAAAGTTAGGGTTGGAGTTCAAATTGTGCTGGTCTCTGAATAATCTACAGCCTTTGTGGGCAGGAGAAAACTTAAAGAAAAGTAATAAAATAGTTAAACCTGTTCAAAGCACCATCCAGTGGGAGTATGTAGAATGAAAGTAGTCATAGAAATAGAATTTACCAAGTTTGATACAGGGTGGACACTATTGAGATTAGATAAATCATGGTATTTATATAAAATTAAAATAAACATAAAAAAATACAATATCAATGACTAAATATCAAGAATTGCAAAGTCTAGTTGCCGGCATGATTTCTGGTGCCGGGTCTGGTCATTACGCGACCTCTATGTCGGCTCTCGAAATTATGTATCCGCTCTTTTACGGAGACAAGATCAAACCTGAGCAGTTTATCCTTTCTAAAGGACATGCGGCGCCCGCGCTCTATGCCATCCTGTTTGATTTAGGGTCCATCGATTCCCTGGATACATTCAGGCGTTACGGCGGCTTACCCGGCCATCCTGAGCTGGGCGTTAAAGGCGTTCTTTGCTCTTCCGGCTCTCTCGGCATGGGCATATCGAAGGCTCTAGGATTAGCAAGAATGCATCCGAATATCACCTATCATGTCCTGGTGGGTGATGGTGAGCTTCAAGAGGGTCAAAATTGGGAAGCGCTCATGTATCTGACGGCTAATCATGTGGAAAATGTTATTGTTCATGTCGATTGCAACGGACAGCAGTATTCCGGTGAAGTTGGGGATAGGGGGTTAGCCTCTCTTAGTTTGTTCTATACGGACCGAAAGCACATTCTGAAGGGTGTTAAACTGCATCTCACTAAATGGGAGAATGATAACAAATATCTGACCCGTCCGCAGATGCCGGAATATGCTGCAAAGGTCAAGCGTTACGGACAGCGACTTTATGAATTGATGGGGTTGAATGACAAGATAGTTGTTCTCGATGCTGACCTGGTGGATGATTTTGCGTTACAGAAGGTGAGGGAGAATTTTCCCAGGAGATTCATTGAATGTGGAATATCGGAACAGCACATGGTAAGCATGGCAAACGGGATAGCCTTATCAGGTTACTATCCTGTATGTCACACGTTTTCCGCTTTTTATAAACGATGTATAGACCAAATATACAACAATTGTTGTGATAATTTACGTATTATGTATGTCGCTGGATTGGCAGGTAACCCTCCCATGAACATTGGCGATAGTCATAAACAAACGCCATTGAATTTAATATCGAGTATTCATCCTAACTTAATTTTACTTGATTCATTTGAGGAAATCCTATCTCTACCGCTCTCAAAGAGTGGCTTTTGGGAGTTGTCAATAAAATGATACGGTTAGACCTGGCGGGACAAAGATTTGGAAGATTGCTTGTTTTAGGCAAATCTCATATGAAAAAGAATACTTATTACAAATGCCTGTGCGATTGTGGGAATATGACAACAGTTGTTTCGCATTTACTTAGGAGCGGTAAGGCACGGTCATGTGGGTGTTTGCGAAAAGAGGTTACATCTGATAAATCCAGAATTGATATTTCAGGCAAGAAATACGGGCGTTTGTTAGTGTCTAATTATGCTTTTACCTTGCATAGGCATAGGACATATTGGAAGTGTATTTGTGATTGTGGCAGAGTTGTTAATGTCTCAAAAACGAATCTTATGTCTGGCAATACCACCTCTTGTGGTTGTTTTAGGGATGAATTTATAAGGGTAAGATTTTTAAGGGAAAATAATCCGATGTGGCAGGGTGGTATGTCGGGAGTTCCGTATCCTATTGGTTGGAATAAGCGGTTACGTAAGGCAATTAGAGAACGAGATAATCACGAATGCAAAAGGTGTGGGGCTAAAGAAATATCAAGAAAATTTGATGTGCATCATATAGACTTTGACAAAAATAATGTAGCTGCCTCTAATTTGATTACGCTATGTAGTCCGTGTCATACAATGACTAGATTTGATAAACCATACTGGGCGAAAATTTTGGCTGAAAAGGTAGTAACCGATTGATCAGATATGGAACAATTACAAGGACGGATTGCCAATTGTCTATGTAGCTGGACTGGTGGGCAAAGCTCCTATGAATATCGGCGTCAGCCACGAGGCCATTAGTGGGAAAGACATGTTATCATGGCTTCCTGATATTTTAGTGACCAGCGACCTTAACGATTTACGATATATCGGGAAGAAATCAATCTATCTGGAGCTTGAAGTGTGATCAATGTGCTTTTGTTTTTCATAGTATTGCTGTTTTTCCCGATATGGGTGCTGCAATGGGTTTGTAGATTATTCAGCAATATAAAGGAGTGTGTAGAAAAATGACTATCTTACTAAGCTGGTTTGGTGTGGGGTTTGTAGCAGTTTTGTATTGGCTGTGGACTCAGGGTGACAAATTTACATTTAAGCGGATACGCGAGCTTTACCGCCGGGGGGCGAGACCCGGGTATACACTGATGCCGTCTACATTCCGAGAATATATCGGAGAAAGGATTATCCTGGGATCGTTGGTGGGGATTTTATCCGGAGTATTGACCGTATTTACTGTTTCTTTTGGTGATAGGGATATAGGGGATATATCATAGAAGGGGCAGGGCAAGGTTAAAGGAGTAGAATATGACGGAACTTTTTAATCTTCAAGGGAAAAGGGCTTTTGTCACGGGTAAAACCGGACTCCTGGCTCCTATATGGAAGGAAACGCTAGAAGCTGCGGGTTGTGAGGTCATGTCTTATGGTTTGCCCGATGGCGATGTGCTGGATAGGGATCACCTTTCACGCATAGCGGTTGATTATACGCCGGACATCATCGTTAATAACGCAGCGTGGGATTCGCCACCGACTTCCGGTGCTACCTTTTGGGCTGATTTCGAGGCAATGATTGCAATCAATCTTACCGGCGCTAAAAATGTCTGCGAATCTTTTCTTCCAGGCATGATTCGGGATGGTGGTGGGGTTATCGTTAATATCGGATCAATAATGGGCTATGGGGCTGCGGATTACAGAAATTATGACCCGCCGTTTGAAAAGCCACTAGCCTACAACTTATCGAAATGGGCTTTGAGGGGTTTATCAAAGTCAATCGCTGTTCAATACGGTAGATATGGCATTCGGTGTGTGACGCCTTCTTTTGGACCCTATAATGGTGGCAAACTTCCAGAGCCATTCCTAGTGAAATTCTTGCATAACGTTCCTCTTGTTAAGCAATCTTTCCCGCCTACGGATGTGCGACAATGTGTTTCTAAGAGGTCGCTTCAACAGACATTACTTTATGCTGTCTGCTGTGAGGATTTAACTGGTCAGGATTGGAGAATTGATGGTGGATTAGGATCATGGGCATAAATAAAGTCAAGGAAGGTTATACAAGTTGATAGGTTGTCCCCATTTTCCAGGAAGCCTGCGCCTGATAGCATTGATACCATGTCGCTCAGGGTCAAAGCGGATACCATATAAGAATGTCCATCCCTTGAATGGGCATCCGCTTTTGGCTTATTCGATACAGGCTGCCAAAGATTCGGGTCTATTTCACGGCATCTATGCTTCTTCGGATAGCCCTGAGATAGGGGAGATAGCTGAGCGGTATGGTGCTGAATTTATACATTGCCCATTATCGATTGCCCATAACGATTTAGACCCCGATATAAAGTGGGTAAGGCACGCTCTGGAACAGGCTAAATGTGATGTGTTTAGCATTCTCAGGCCGACCTCACCCTTCCGGACTGGCAGCACGATTCAAAGGGCGTGGTTGGAGTTTATCACGTTTCCTATACCGAGTTCAGTCAGAGCGGTTGAGAAGTGCAAGCAACATCCTTATAAGATGTGGACTATCAAAATTGATAGACTTGAACCACTTATTGATGAGAGTGGTAGAAAACAGCTTTTTAATACCCCATATCAGAGCTTGCCTGAAGTCTATGTGCAGAACGCTTCGCTGGAGATTTCATGGAGCGCAAACGTCTATAAGGACGATTCCATTTCAGGCGATAACATCAAGCCATTTTTCACCGAGGGCTATGAAGGATTCGATATTAACGAACCGATAGATATACAATTAGCCTGTCAGATGATTGCTAATGGGTCAGCAACTCTGCCAGAGGTGGTTAGATAATGGCATCGAGTTATCATGGCTGGACAAAAGAAAAGCTCATGGCTTTTGAACAGGATATTGAAAACGAGTTCCTTGTGGCTCATGTTCGTGCCCCTATCCATTTGAGCGCAGGAAATGAGCAACAATTGATAGATATATTTGCTGAGTATGATATTGGGAATGGTAAGAATTATTGTTTTAGCACACATAGGTCGCATCTTCACGCTCTTCTGCACGGCATCCCCCCAGCTTGGTTGAAAGAGCAGATTCTCTTAGGACGTTCGATGCACATCAATTCGAGAGAACACAAGTTTATGACCAGCTCTATCGTTAATGGTTGCGTTCCGATAGCCGTGGGGGTGGCAATGGCATTGAAAAGACAGGATTCTCCTGATAAAGTCTGGTGTTTTGTCGGTGATATGGCTTCCAGCGTGGGTATCTTCCATGAAAACATCAAGTATGCTTCACGAAATGATTTGCCAATAATGTTTGTGGTAGAAGATAATGGGCTTGCCACTAATACGCCTACCCAAGAGGCATGGGGCGATTATCCTGGCAAGAAAAACGTGAAAGTATACCAGTATGAACGCGGGTGCGCCCACATAAACGTGGCTAATCGATTTGTTGAATTTAAGTAGGGGTAGAATGAGTTATAGAGATGCTCTTGTAGAATCTATGCGCTTATTGGATTCTTACCAGAATGTAATTTTTATAGGACAGAGTGTCCGATATGCAGGGCACGCCATGTTCGGAACGCTTCAGGACGCTGAAATCCCAATGGTGAAAAGGATTGAATTACCTGTTTTTGAGGATACACAGGTTGGACTTAGTGAAGGACTGGCGCTCGGTGGTTTTCTGCCTGTTTCTATCTTTCCCCGGATTGATTTTCTCTTGTGTGCCGCTAACCAGCTAGTCAATCATCTCGATAAGTGGAATGAAATGTCTCATGGTGAGTTTAATCCGAAGGTCATTATCCGAACGATGGTAGGGAGCAAAGAGCCGTTAAACCCAGGCCCGCAACATTGCCAAGATCATACGTACGCTTTGAGATTACTTTGCCCCAATATAGACGTTTACTGTTTGGATAGTGCAGAGAATGTGGTAGAATGTTACCAAAAAGCGTTAGCCAGTGAGAAGAGTAGTATTTTAGTGGAATATGGGGGGCTTTATTAGATGTGGAGTGAAAAGAAAAAGGCGTATTGGCAGGAATATCATCCAAAGAATAAAGAAAGAATTGATAGGAAGGCGCATGAGTATTATATTAGGTGATTATCCCCTAGCGTCATGTATAGGGATATGGTATAATCGTTTTGTATGTGGAAGCATTTATCAGAACGAAAACCATATATTAACCCGTGTATCGCAGCATTCTTGTCAAGTATTGCCTTGTTTCTTAGGGGGGATGGCATGGGCACAATAATTGCCATCTCCCTTGTCGGATTGGGTATTGTGGGGATGGTATTTATCATGGTGATCCCTTCCAAAATACCTTCTCTAAAAGGCTCGATTAGGAAATCTAAGACAGTATGGGGTTTATGGTTCACAGGAAGGGGGCACTATGAATTGGTCAATAGGGGCAGTTCTATTAAGAGGATTTTATTGATGCGTCCTCACTCTGAGGCTTTCAATAGGAATTTGGAAGTATCTGGTGAACGTTCGGAAATCGCAGCTAGTGAAATAAAACGGCTTACGCAAAAAGCCTTAAATAATGGCATTGATGTGAAATGGTATGAAACTCCAAGAAAAAAGAGTTTTACCTTGTATGATAAACACACTGGGGGAAAACCTAACTCACTCGATGCGTATTGTATTGTTTCAATATTAAAGGACGGCGCCCCTGCAGACGCTCGCGATACATACATAAAGAAGAACAAAGGTGAAGGCAAGTATTATTTTCGGAACAGTCTCAAAGAATTTGAGCAGATTTGGGAATACCAATCGGAATTACCCAAACCTGAAGAATATAAGTAAGAAGGTAAACTATGCCTAAATCAAAGCCTCAACTACCATTATTCAAGAAACGATTTGAGTTAATCCTTGAGAAAGTGTTTACGAGCAAGCAACCTCAAAAATCCGGTTCAAAAGGGACTCAAACATCGGGGTCTCGTCCTTCCGATGGTTATAGCGATACACGTAAGAATCAAGATAACCCTGAAGGTAAAGAGGGTCAACATGGTGATTAACCCCGTCAATCCCACGCTTGATAGTAGACCACAAAGACTCACAAGTATTGACGTGGGCATTACCGGAGACGTATTCTTTGGCAGCGTGCTGGACGACTTCATGGGCATACCCCAGCCTGGAAACTGTATCATAGCTGGGAAGCTCATCAGTATAGACAACGCAATTGCTAGGAGTATCAAGGTGTTGCATGATCATCGGAAGAAGGGTATTGCGCTTAACATCGGGAACTACCTTTGCGACAGCGTTCCCGTTACGCTCAGTCATGCCCATAACGATAGTCTTACCAGCAGCTCCCCGGCCCCGCTTACCCCTTCTCTTCCCGCCGATGTAGGTTTCGTCAACCTCAACCTCACCAGTAAGCGGGCTAATGCCCTCATTCATGAGTTTGCGAATCTGGGTAAACATTCTCCAGGCTGTCTTATAGGTAACTCCCAATTCCCTTTCAAGCTGTTTGGCGGATATACCAGTTTTGGTAGAAGCCATAAGGTAAGCTGCATAGAACCAGGAACGAAGGGAAGTCGCGGACTTATGAAGGATTGTGCCAGCAGTAGGGGATATTTGATAACCGCAATGGTCACATTCATAAACCTTGCGAGCTTTTACTCTGTGAAACAGACGGGGCTGTTTGCAAACAGGGCAACCAATCTTCTCAGGGAAGCGATGCTGCCTAAGCCAGTCAAGGCAAGCATCTTCATCGGAGAATTGCTGATTAAAATCTTTGATAGTGTATGTCTTCATTTTTCAACTCCTTACACTACCAAGTATAGCACAGGTATTACATGATGTCAAGGGATAATTGCCAAACACTATGTTATAACTGCAATATAATCAAGCATTTTGATCATTTGGTAGAGACAAGATACCAATGCCCCCGCACGGAGACAAATATTGATGCAAGCTAAAAAAATAGCGTGGTATGAAGTAGATAAGGTTGGCATTGCCCACGAGGATGAAAGGCGTTCAATCACAGCCCCGTTTAATGGGAACTTTATTGCCCAGCAAATCAAGATACTGAGCATCAAACAGGATAGCATCCTGGGTAATCATTACCACCATTATCGGGAGTTGTTTTACATCGTGAAAGGACGAGCGATCTTTTACTTGGAAAATGTGGTTGACGGGGAACGAGCAATCATAAAGCTGGAAAGCGGAGATAGGTTGATTCTGGATGCCAAAGTAGCGCATAAGGTTAAAATGACAAAGGATACCTTCACAGTTGAGGCTACGGAGTGGCCTTATACGTCTCCTGAACGTAACGATGTGAGGCATGAGATAGTATGGACAAACATTTAGTAATTGGAGTTGGTGGCTTTGTTGGGAGCCATCTTGCCAGATACCTGCTAAACCAGGGCGAGGACGTTGTGGGCACCATCCGGTGGAATGAAGACCTGAGTCGGTTGGACGGATTAGACATAAAGACTATCCCAATGGACTTGACCGATTTGAGCGCTTGTATACGATGCTTACAGGTTTGTAAACCTGATTATATCTACGCTCTGGCAGCACAGAGCTATGTTTCTGATTCTTTCGTTAATCCCATTGCCACGTTAAAGGTCAATGTGGAAGGTTCAGTCAATTTGTTTGAGGCGATTCGGATAACAGAAAGCGATCCGGTGATCTATGTTGCTTCAAGTTCGGAAGTTTATGGCGATGTGTCTAGGGATGAGCTTCCTATTAAGGAGACAAATCCTTTCCGCCCGGCTAATCCTTATGCCGCGAGCAAAGTATCGGTGGATGCCTATGCTTATATGTATCACCGATATTTTGGACTGAGAACTATCAGGACACGTTGGTTCTCGCACACTGGGCCGGGACGGACAATGCTTTCCGCCGAAAATTCCTTCGCTCGTCAGATAGCGCTTATTGAGGCAGGAAAACAAGTCCCAATTATCAAGGCAGGCAACCTGAATTCAATTAGGACGATTGCCGATGTGCGGGATGCGGTTAGAGGGATATATCTGGCGGTGAAACATTGTGTCCCTGGTGAGGTCTATAATATCGGTGGGAATACGACAAAAAGTATCGGTGAAGTGCTGGAATATCTTTGCTCGTTAAGCAAGTGGAAAGACTTGATAGAGGTTGAGATAGACCCCGCTCTTTTGCGGAAGGCGGATGTAAACTTACAAATTCCATCATGTGAGAAATTCAAGGCAGCTACGGGCTGGGAACCAGAGATAAGTTTCCAGACTACGATGGCTGACATTCTCCAATTTTGGCGAATGAAAGTAGGAGGTTGATATGGCAAGGATAATCGATGATCCAAATCGCGTTTTGGGGTCAGCATTGTGTAAAGCGCTGGGCATTGACAAATCTGATGTTTATGGGATTGAGATACGTTTATTTGTGAATGAAGTTGCAAGCGTAAAGATTTCTAGATACATTAAAGACGTAGAAACCCAACAATTGATTAAATCATTTTCAGAATATGAACTAAGATTAAAAGAATGAGCGTCTTGTGTTTTGATGTGGATGGTGTAATCTGTGAAACGTCAGGCACGGACTATGAGAATGCTGTCCCGAAGAAAGAGAATATCGCCAGAATCAATGCACTTTTTGAGGCTGGTCATAAGATTATTATCTTTACCGGGCGGGGAACAATGAGCAAGATAGACTGGCGTCCTTTGACTGAGAGACAGTTTGCCGAATGGAACTTGAAGTATCAGGAATTGATGTTTGGTAAACCGAACTTTGATTGTTTCTACGATGATAAGGCGTGGAACGTGGTAGATTTTGAGAAAGAGAATACGCTTAAAGGAATCAAGCAAACGTTATGCCGAGAACTGGATCGGTTTATCGAAGACAGTGGGAATGTGAAACCCTATCAGCTTTATACTATGATACAGACGCTATCGCTTGCGTATATGCAAAAAATGGAATCGCTGGAGGCTGAACGATGCTTGTTTTTAATGGCAAAAAGGTCTTAGTGACCGGAGGCACAGGGTTAATCGGCAGACAGGTGGTAGATTTGTTAGTGCAAGACGGCGCCAATTTAACCATCGCCACAATCGATGATTTAGAACTTCACCATCACGGACGATATTTCAGGGCGGATTTGCGTGACCCAGAAACGGCAAGACTGGCGGTTAAAGAACAGGAGTATGTGTTCCACTTGGCGGGCGTCAAAGGTTCGCCAAAGGTCACTAATGAACAAGGCGATCTTATGACGGATATTACTTTAGCTGTTGGCATGAATGTTATAAAAGCCTGTGCCGAAGCTGGAATACAGAATGTTATCTTTACTAGTTCGATAGGCGCTTATGCTGAGGCAGAATTGCTGACCGAAGATAATGCCTACCAGGGTAAGGCAATGGACGCCCCAGGGGAAGCGAAGCGTAAAGTGGAAAGGTTAATCCAATCGTATTATCGCAATCATGGATTGACTTATAAAGTCGTTCGGCTGGCGTCTGTCTACGGGCCAGGAGATAACTTTGATCCTGAGAATGCCATGTTTATCCCCTCTCTCATGGCTAAAGTTTTGAGAGGTGACAACCCGGTTGAAGTGTGGGGCGATGGCAAACAGGTCAGAGACTTTATCTATTCGAAGGATGCCGCCAGGGGGATAGTCCACATGATGCTTCATGCTCAGGATTGTTTTCCGGTGAATATCGGCAGTGGGCAAGGCTATACAGTCGCCGATGTTGTCAAAACACTGAGTCAGGTCGTCCCATTCAAAGCA
>ERZ1292629.2766-Hain-H43-01um-R1-2766-length-14308-cov-5_pt1 | contig 14308 bp, 14 predicted proteins | sample MGYA00564399_ERZ1292629 | MGnify/ENA primary metagenome ERZ1292629 (study PRJEB36523, sample SAMEA6512636) | groundwater metagenome | collected 2019-01-08 | study: AquaDiva: Metagenomics assemblies of 32 groundwater samples
ATCCTTTGAACGAGAGATGAAGGCCCGTGACTACCACGCCGCCGCTCGCGCCGCGCTCCCGATCCGTTTCGATGATCCCGAGCTTGAGCGCCGTCGTCAGGCGCTCGTCACCAACCTAACCCAGCAGGAGGCCAGCCATGGCGGACAAGACCTTGGACGAGGAGATAGAGGAGGCGATGCGCCTCGTGGACGGGAGCGCCCAGCCGGAGCCCCCAGCGGCCCCGCCAGAGCCCCGACAGGCCCCGCCAGCGGCCGAGGAGCCGCAGATGGCACAGGACAGCCAGGTATCGCCCGAGGCGCTACCAGCGGAGCCGGATTTGACGGAAGAAACGGGCCAGCTCGACCACGGAGCGCCCGAGGAACCCGAGGGCTTGCAAGTGGCAAGCCGAACATTGGTCGCGTTGGACGAAGCCCGCCGCCCGAAGCCCGAGATCGCGTGCGGAATCTGTCCGAACTCGGTGTGGTTCGCTACGCCGAGCGACCTTCGCTGCTATTGCCGCGTGATGTTCGTCCAAACGTGGACGGCGCAGAAGCCCGGCGAGATCGTCTCTTGCGATGGGATGTTTCTGGGGCAGGAATGACACCCGAGCGGATCACCGCAGCGGAGAAATACATCGCCGAGCGCGAAGCCAAACGGCAAGCGGGGATGGATATACCGAAACACCGGCCTTTCGAGACCGGCGACGTTCCGCTATCTTATGCAGGGACGAGAGTAGTGGAGGGCCAGAGTTTGGCCCTCCTGAAGCGCGGCGACGAAATCATGGTGCTGCCGATCGATGCCACCAGCGCGGCCAGAGCCGCCAGATTGGCAATAGGCGACCGCATCGAGATCGGGGCCGATGGGACCGTGAAGGGACGAGGACGCAGCCGATGAGTGCCAAACGGAACAACGCAGTCGGCCCGCAAGTCAGGACACGCGGGCGTAAGACCGGCCAATCGCAGGGAAGGGGGCTTGTCGCCTTCATCGTGCTGGCGTTCGTCATCGGAGGGCTTGCCGTTGCTACGCAGCTATTTGCCCGCAGCATGGCCTATCAGCCGACATTGGGGCCGAACTGGAATCACATCTATGCCCCGTGGCGGATCGTCCAATGGTTCCTGAATTGGCAGAGCGTCCCGATGCTCAAGCAGCCGTTCGGCAAAGCCATCGGAATAGGGATGGTCGTCGCTGTCGCCGGGCTTGTCGTCGCCATGGTGGCGAAGGTGGCAATGTCCAAGCGGGGCAAGGGCAACGAGTTCCTTCACGGATCGGCACGATGGGCCGACATGAAGGACATTCAGGCCGCCAGCCTGATCGACAACGACGGCGTATATGTCGGCGCTTATGAGGAGAAGAACGGCAAGGTTTCCTATCTCCGGCACTCCGGCCCCGAGCACGTTCTGACCTATGCGCCAACCCGATCGGGCAAGGGCGTGGGCCTTGTCATTCCGACCCTACTTTCGTGGAATCACAGCACCGTCGTTGCCGACTTGAAGGGCGAGCTATGGGCGCTGACCGCAGGGTGGCGGAAGCAGCACGCCGGCCAGACCGTCATGCGGTTCGAGCCGGCATCGTCGCGGGGAAGTGTCCGCTGGAACCCGCTGGACGAAATCCGCGTCGGGACGGACAACGAAGTTGCCGACGTTCAGAACCTTGCCACGCTGATAGTCGATCCCGATGGCAAGGGCCTCGAAAGCCACTGGCAGAAGACCTCGCAGGCGTTGTTCGTGGGCGTCATTCTGCACGCGATCTACAAGGCCAAGAATGGCGGCCCACCCGCCACCATGAGCGAGGTTGATGGGCTTCTGACTGACCCAGCGCGGCCGATTAAGGGGCTATGGGAAGAAATGATGACCTACGGGCATCTGCCCGGCGGAAAGAACCATACTGTTGTCGGCCGCGCCGCTCGCGACATGATGGACCGCCCCGACGAGGAGGCCGGGTCCGTCCTTTCGACCGCCAAGAGCTATATCGAGCTTTACCGCGATCCCGTCGTTGCGGCGAACACGTCAACGTCGGATTTTTCGATCCGCGACCTGATGAACCACGACACGCCGGTTAGCCTCTACATCATCACTCAGCCAACCGATAAGAACCGGCTCCGGCCGCTTGTCCGCATCATGTTGAATATGATGGTCCGCATCCTCGCACCCAAGCAGGAGTTCGAGAACGGCCGCGTAAAGGCCAATTACAAGCACCGGATGCTGTTTATGATCGATGAGTTCCCCAGCTTGGGGAAGCTCGAAATCATTCAGGAGAGCTTGGCGTTCGCCGCCGGCTACGGCCTCAAATTCTATCTCATTTGTCAGGACATCAACCAGCTTCGCAGCCGGGAAACGGGCTACGGCCATGACGAGCTAGTCACATCCAACTGCCATGTTCAGAACGCCTATCCGCCGAACCGGCTTGAGACGGCCGAGCACCTGTCAAAGATGACGGGGCAAACGACCATCCTCAAAGAGCAAATCACGACCAGCAAGAATAGGGGCGGCGGATGGTTTTCAGGTTCGGAATCCCGAACCGTGCAGGAAACCCAGCGCCCGCTTTTGACCCCCGACGAGTGCCTACGGATGCCGGGGCCGAAGAAGAACGCGGACGGTGATATCGAGGAGGCCGGCGATATGCTGCTCTACATGGCCGGCTATCCCATGATTTACGGCAAGCAACCGCTGTATTTCAAAGACCCGACGTTCCTTGCGCGCGCGCAGGTTACGGCCCCCGATAAGAGCGACATAATCCGCAAGGCGAAGCCCACGAGCGGTAGCCGCCGCGATAATGACGATGGGGACGAGGGCGAAAGCGCCCCGATCCGGGTGAAGCTATGAAGCGCCCCAGCCTAAAAGTGATCGGCCGCAATACCGCGCTTAGCGTGTTTGCCCTCTCGATCGCGGGCGTCGCCGCAGCAGCAGCGGGCGTGCGCGTGAATATGACCCGCAGCATACCGCTAGGCTTCTACCGGACCACGAGCGAGCCGGTGCAAAAGGGCGCTTACGTCATGTTCTGCCCGCCAAAGCGTGAGCTTTTCGCTCTTGCCTTGAAGCGTCGCTACATCGAGCCCGGCGACTGCCCCGGAGGCAGCTATCCGATGATGAAGCGGATTTTAGCGGCTAAAAATGACCGGGTGCAAATCGGTGCCAATGGCGTCGTCATCAACGGCGTGCCGGTCCCCAACAGCATCCCCCGGCTGCACGATGGCGCAGGGCGTCCGCTCCCGCATTTCGTCGGAAGCGGCAAGGTCGCAGCCGGCGACGTGATCGTGATCGGAGAGAGCAAGGTTTCATTCGACAGCCGATATTTCGGGCCGATCCCGCGCGAGCAGATCAGCACCGTCATTCGTCCGATCGTGACTTGGTAGGGGCGGGCCGATGAGCGGAGAGATCGTCGTCATCGCCGAGAAACCGGACCTCGCAAAGGCCATCGCCGAGGGCTTGGGGGGAGGGAGCCGTCAGGACGGCTACATTGATTGCGGCCGCCATTACGTCACTTGGGTTTTCGGCCACATGCTTGAGCTTGAGGCCCCTGAACCGCCGTGGACCATGGCCGAGCTACCGATCAGCTTCATCCCATGGAGCAAGAAACCGTCTCCCGACAAAATGAAGCAGCTTCGCATCATCCGCGACCTGTTGAAGCCGGCAAAGAGCATCATCCACGCGGGCGATCCCGACGACGAGGGCCAGCTACTCGTTGACGAGGTGATAGAATGGGCCGGCTCCCGGCTCCCGGTGCAGCGCGTCCTTATCAATGACTACAATCTGAAACTGGTGCAGCGCGCGCTTGCCACCATGCGTGACAACCGCGAGTTCGCCGGCATGTCCGCAGCGGCCGAGGCCCGAGGCGTCGGCGACCTTCTCTATGGCGTCAACATGACCCGCGCCTATACGCTCGCAGCGCAGGCGAAGGGCTATCAGGGCGTGCTCAGCGTCGGGCGCGTGCAAACCCCCATCCTTGGCCTTGTCGTCCGTCGCGACCGCGAGTTCGAGGCGCACACCAAGGGCTATTATTACACCGTCACCGGACAATTTCAGATCGGCCAGCACGCTTTCCCGGCCCGCTATCAGATTGTCGATGGCGATCCCGTCGATGACAAGGGCCGCCTGTCCGATCAGGCGCACGCGCGCGCCATTGCCGCAGCCGTATCTGGCAAACCGGCGAGGATCATCAGCGCCGTGACGAACGCGAAAGAGGCGTCGCCACCGCTGCCCTACAATCTGTTGAAGCTGCAAACCGATGCGTCTCGCAAGTTCGGTTTCAAGCCGGATCAGGTGAAGGAGATCACGCAGACCCTTCGCGAAAAGCACCGGCTGATTACCTACAATCGGAGCGACAGCGAATACCTTAGCGATGAGCAGCACGCGGACGCAGCCGGCGTGCTGGCGGCGATCGGCGAGACGGCCCCCGTATTGGCCGCGCCGGTCAAACGTGCGGACCCGGCCATAAAGAGCCGGGCGTTCAACACCGCCAAGGTTTCAGCCCACCACGCGATTATCCCGACCGAGGCCACGGCCGACCTGTCGAAGCTCAGCGACGCAGAGCAGAAAATCTATCTGTTGATCGCACGCGCCTACGTCGCTCAGTTCTGGCCGACCCATCAATACGATCAGACCGATATCGTTTTGGAGGTAGAGGGCCGGCGCTTCACCACGCGCAGCAACATCACCACACGACCGGGCTGGACCACGCTCTACAAGAACGACGCCGGCAACGAAGACCTAGCCGACGATGAGGAGGTGTTGGCGCTGGACCTTCGCGCGCTCAATGCCGGCCAGACCGGCACATGCGCCAGCGCCAGCGCCGACCAGCAGGAGACGAAGCCCAAGCCGCTTTACACCATGGCGACGTTGCTCACGGACCTTACCCGTGTCGCCAAATACGTCCGCGACGATCGGTTGCGAAAGCTCCTGATCGAGAAGGACAAGGACAAGGCCGGCGAGCATGGCGGGATCGGCACCCCGGCGACGCGGGACGGCATTATCGCCACGCTGTTCGATCGCGGATTCCTGATCGAAAAGGGCAAGAACATCGTCAGCAGCCCGCAGGCGCGCGAGTTCTACGACGCCTTGCCCGATCAGGCGAAGTTCCCCGACATGACCGCAATCTGGCACGAGCAGCAGCGTGCGATTGCGGACGGATCGAAAGACGCGCGATCGTTCGTTCAAACCCTTGCCGATTATGTCGCACGCGAGGTCGCGGGCGTGAAAGAACATGGGCTGACCATCAAGACCGACGCGCCGCCCTGTCCGACGTGCGACAGGCCGCTTCGCCGCGTGAAGGGCAAGAAGGGCCACTTTTGGGCCTGCACCGGCTATTCCGAGGGCTGTAAATACACGGCCGAGGACAAGGCCGGAAAGCCCGCGCTGATTAAGAAAGAACCGCCGTCAGTATCCGTCATGCACAAGTGCATGTCGTGCGGCATGGGATTAGTCCGCCGTCCATCGGCCAAGAAGAAGAATAGTTTTTGGTGGAGTTGCAGCGGATATCCCGACTGCAAACAGACCTATTTCGACGTGAACGGGAAGCCTGATTATAGCACCAAGGAGAAGACCGCATGACCGACACCAGCAATACGCCGACCGAGGAAGCCATTCGCGCTTACGGGGATGACCTGATCCGCCGCAAGCTGATCGACGCGGAGATTCCCGGCGCGGTAGTCGAGTTCGATCCCGACGAAGCGGAACGGGCCGGCGCGTTCGTGGAGGACGCCTTGAGCGAGGCCGACGCCCGTGACGCGGAGGATGGCTTGGAGATCGAGCCCGCCGATCGCGCCAAGCTCAGCCTGTTTGCCGCAGCCCGCAACGCTTAACATCGGAGGCTACCATGGCCGAGGAAAAGAAGCCTTTTCACGAGCGCGTCGCCGAGAAGATCATCGACCAGCTAAAGGCCGGCACCGCACCTTGGCAGCGGCCATGGAACCCCGCCGCCGCCGGAGCCGAGGGCGGATCGATCATCCCCATCAACCCCACGACCGGGAAGCGGTATCGCGGGGTCAACGTCGTCAATCTCATGTCCGAGGGGCACGAGGACAACCGATGGATGACCTACAAGCAGGCCGCCGCAGCCGGCGCACAGGTACGAAAGGGCGAGAAGGGCTCGCTAGTCCAATACTGGAAATTTGACGACGAGCAGACCCTAAAGGACGCGCAGGGCAAGCCGATCAAGGATGCCGAGGGCAACACCATGAAGGTGCGCGTGGAGCTTGAGCGGCCCCGCCCATTCTATGCCGTCGTTTTTAACGCCGAGCAGATCGAGGGCCTGCCCCCGCGCACGCCGCCCGTGCCGCCCGAGTGGAACCCGATCGAGCGCGCCGAGGCCATATTGCAGGCGTCAGGCGCGAAGATCACGGAAGTTGCCGGCAACCGCGCTTTCTACAGCCCGGCGACCGATAGCATCACCCTTCCCGAGCGATCACAGTTCCCGAGCGCCGACCGATTTTATGGCACAGCACTTCACGAGGTAGGCCATTGGACCGGAGCCCCGAACCGGCTTGATCGCGATCTAGCCCATCCGTTTGGATCGGAGGGATACGCGAAGGAGGAGCTTCGCGCCGAGATCGCCAGCATGATTTTAGGCGACGAGCTTCAGATCGGCCACGATCCGGAGCAGCACGTCGCTTATGTCGCGTCGTGGATCAAAGCCCTTGAGGATGATCCCATGGAGATCGTCCGCGCCTGTTCCGACGCGGAAAAGATCAACACGTTCATTCTGGCGTTCGAACAGAAGCAGATTCAGGAGCGCGACGGCCAGACCGTCGCGGCCGAGCAGACCGACGCCGCGCCGTTGACGCCGGCCGATGCCGAGGAGGCCGACCGGCGCGCGACGATGGCCCAGCCCGTCGGCGTCGTGCTGCACACGGCCGACAGCGATTTCAGCCACTACCATAGCTTCAATCACAGCTACGATCCGACCGTGGGCGCGCCGCACGCGGATTTGGAGGCCGCGCTAACCAGCGCCGGCCTTACCCGGATCGGCGACGTGGTAGGCGACGGGAACCGCGAATATGGCGCGATGTGGGAAACGGCGATCGAGCGCCTGTCCCCTGTCTTCGGCCTCGCTCCCGACGACATGACCATGACGAACGCCTACCTTGAACGGAAGGGGCTGGCGGATGCCTTCGCCCGTGCCGGCGAGCAGTTGATACAGGCACCGCCGCTTGCGGTGCCGGAGGCGGCGCAGAGCGTCGCGGCGCAGATCGCCGAGCAGGACACCCCGATCGACGTGGCTTTTCGGGAGAAGAACGAGGCGAAGGGCCTTGGGGCCAAATGGGACAAGGACGGGCGAACGTGGTTCGTCCCCGCCGGCACTGACCTTATCCCCTTCGCGAAATGGGCCAAGGAAGCCCCAGCGCCGGCCGTGGAGGGCCACGACCAGCAACCGGCACCAACAGAGCCGGAGCGCGCAGCGCAGCCCGCAGCGCCCGCCAGCGCCGAACAGGAAGGCCAAGACATGACCGACACCCCCAAGCAGGCCCCCGAACGCAAATATCTGGCGGTTCCCTTTGGCGAACGGAACGTCGCCAAAGCCGCCGGCGCGAAATGGGATGCAGGCGCGAAGTCTTGGTATGCCCCCGAGGGCAGCGATCCGGCGAAGCTGGCGCGCTGGAATCCGGAGAACCGGCCGAACCGTCAGGAGGCGGCCGTTAGCCCCCAGCAGGAATTTGCCGAGGCGATGAAGGCCATGGGGCTAACCGTCCCCCACGGCCACCCGATCATGGACGGCACACGCCAGCGTGTGCCGGCCGAGGGCGACAAGGGGAAGGAAACGACAGGCTCCTATCGGGCCTATCTGGACGGCCACCCCGCCGGGCACATCGAGAATTTCCGCACCGGCTTGGACATGAAATGGAAAAGCACCGGGAACACGCTTTCGGAGGAGGAAAAAGCCCGGCTTAATGCCGAGGCCGCGACCAAGCGAGACGCGCGCGAGCGCGAACAGGCCGCGACCTACGAGGAAACCGCCCAGCGCGTGCAGCGCCGGGCCACCGCGCTAACGCAGATCGAGAGCCCGACGCCCTACATGGTCAGGAAGGGGATCGAGCCGACGATCGGCGCGATGATGGACGGGCGCGATGGTACGATCCACCTTCCAGCGATCGACACGCAGGGCACGCACTGGACGACGCAATATATTCAGGAGGACGGCACCAAGCGGTTCGCGAAGGACAGCCACAAGGAGGGCTGTTTCCACGTCGTCAACGGGGGCAGGACGCCCGAGGAGGCCCTTGCCGCCCTTGCCGCCGCCCCGCGCCTTATGATCGGCGAGGGCTATGCGACCATGACGACGATCGGGAGCGTCGTGGGGCACCCGACCGTCTCAGCGTTCGATTCCGGCAATCTGCCCGCCGTCGCAAAGGCCCTTCACGAACGCTTCCCCGACAAGCCCATCTTCATCGTCGGGGAGGACGATCAGCGCGTGCTAGAGCGGCACGGGTACAACCCGGGCCGGGAGAAGGCGACCGAGGCGGCGAACGCAGTAGGGGGCAAGCCAATGTTCCCGACCTTCGCCCCCGGCGAGCAGGCGGCCGATCCCAAGCGGTTCACCGACTTCAACGATCTAGCGATGAATAGCTCGCTAGGTCGCGAAGGGCTTGAGCGCCAGGTCAAAGCCGCCGTGGAGAATCCACGGGCTCAGGCTTTGACCGGACCACGCCTAAGCGTGGACGAGGAAACCCAGCAGCAGCGGCGTTCAGGGCCGGCGATCGGCAGCGATCAGCCGGCCCATCGGCGCAGCGCGCGCATATGATCCGCACGATGGCAGGGGCGACGATCGCCGCCCTTGCCGTCGCCGGCCTCGCCACCACGGCCGCCGCCCGACGTTACCAACCACCAAGCTCCCCGCTCCCGATCGCCGCGACCACGGGCGTTCCCACGTCGATCCATGACGGGGACACCTTCCGCTTTGGCAAGCTCCGGGTCCGCGTTTGGGGAATTGACGCGCCCGAGCTCGAAACGCAGTTCGGCCCGGCCGCGCGCGCCCAGCTCGTGCAGCTTGTCGCCGATCGCCGCGTCACATGCCGCGACACCGGCAAGCGCAATCACGATCGGGTCGTGGCGCAATGCTGGAATTGGCAGGGCATCGATCTAGCCGCAGCCATGACGCGCACAGGATGGGCCGTAAATTGGTCGACGTTTTCCCACGGCCGATATCTGGCGGATCAGCAGGCCGCCCAGCGCGAGCGGCGCGGCGTCTTTGCCTATGGCGTCCAACCATGGCGCTAGAACCCGATCTCTGCCCGTGCCACGTCGAATTGATCGCCCGCGACCCGGCGCGCAATATCCATCGACGCTACGCGATCGAGGCGGCCCCCGACCTATTCGGCGCCATTGTCGTTCGCACCGCTTGGGGCCGCATCGGAGCCCGAGGGCAGGAGAAGACGGTTTCTTTCGTCGCGATCGATGACGCCCAGCGCCACGTTCGCGCCACCCTTCGCCGCCGGGCGACGTCGCCCAAGCGGAACGGTGTCGCCTACGAGATCATTGAGAGCAACGAGGCGGACGGAGAGCTTTGGGGCACGGCCTCATTGCCGCGCCGATGAACCAGCGCTGCAGCATAGAGATCGGTGTCTATGAAGCTGGCACCCACCCCAAGCTATCCAGAGGTGCGATATGGAGCATTTTAGCGAACGAGTGCTAACCGAGGAACTGGCCGACGCGAAGAAGCTCCTAGAGCGCGCGCTGGCGATCCTCGACAACAACGATGAACCAGACGCCGCCGCCCTCACATGCGAGGCGATCGAGCGACTGATCGGCGCGCCCCCTCCCATCGAGCAATGGTATAGGATGACGGGCCGCAATCCTGACGGATCAGCACGCGCGTAGAGGACGGCCGCCGGCCCGTGCTCCGTCTCCCAAAATGGGAACTGTTTTTCTCGACTGACGGGCCATCCCAAAGCAAAATGATGCCGGCGCTGTAACTTGGAAATAGCGGCGCTCGGGGGCCACCTGTCGGCTTCGAAAACGGCATGTGGCTCCCGTTAGCGGGAGACCAACATTGAACGCAAAACGACCAATTACGGCGCCGAATGGCCGACTTTTGCTCCGCCGTTGACATGTATTGGACGGCCTGCTGGATCACGGGACATCGCTCGACATCGTCGAGCACTATACCGATACGGGCGGCGCGACCGATCACGTGTTCGCTCTGTGCGCCATGCTGGGGTTCCGGTTCTGCCCGCGGCTGCGCGACTTCCCTGATCGCCGCCTTGCCTCGGTCGCGGCCCCCGCCAATTACTCCGGCATCGCTTCGCTATTTGGTAAGCGGATCAAAGCCGACGTCATCCGCGAACACTGGGACGAGGTGCTCCGCCTCGTCGCCTCCCTCAAAGCCGGGCACGTCGCGCCTTCGACCATGTTACGGAAGCTCGCTGCCTACGAACGTCAGAACCAGGTCGACCTTGCATTACAGGAGATCGGCAGGATCGAACGGACGTTCTTCATGCTCGACTGGCTGGAGAGTCCCGAACTGCGCCGCCGGTGCCAGGCCGGGCTGAACAAGAGCGAGCAACGCCACGTGCTAACGCAAGCAATCTGCACGTTTCGCCAGGGCCGGATGATCGACCGCACCCACGAGGCGCTGCAGTACCGCGCGTCGGGACTGAACCTGGTCATCGCCGCGATCGTCTACTGGAACTCGACCTACATCGCCGATGCCGTCCGGCACCTCGCTGCCTCGAGCAAGACAGTCGCACCTGAATTGCTCGCCCATACTTCGCCGGTCGGATGGGAGCACATTGCGTTCTCGGGCGATTTCCTCTGGGACCGCGCCGCTGAGCGGGTGAAGCGCAAGCCGCTCAACATCGTCAGTCACGGTCTGGACGTCTGACCCGCTTGGCGTTGTTTAGCGTGGGATCAGCGCCTCGCCCTCGAATTGAGCGTGGAGAGCGCAACGTCTCAATAGATAATATCGAGAGAATTGCTAACGGACTGCAAATAAGCGCGTCCGTTTTATTGATGGAACCCGACCTTGAGGTTTAGGCCGGCTCAGGTTCGAGGATGGCCGCAAGCACGGCCATCCGTTCGCTCGCTGGTAGCTCCCGGTACATGCGTTGCCACCGAGCCGCCTTGCGCTTGATGCGCTGGCGATCGGTGAAGTCAACGCCGGCATGGTCCGCCCAATGCGCCGCGTTCGCCGCATAGTTCATCCAGAGATATTCGGTGCGAGGACCGCCGCGCGTCTTCACCTGATAGCTCAGCGACCGCCATTCCGGCGCGAGCAGCAGGCCGGCGTAGAGGTCCGAGTGATAGCCCGAGATCATCACCGAGGCCGGCAGAGTCCGCAGCAGCCCGATCAGCGCCTCGTGATCGGCGTCGGTATAATCGAAGCGGTAGCTGTAGGCGCTTGCAAACGTAGCGGCCTCTGCTCGCAAACAGAGCAGATTGTTGCTCAGATTATCTGACAACAGACAAGCTTCGCTGCTCACGCTAACTGACAATGTGCTCGCCTTCATCCGCGCCTGCTCGCAAACGGCAATGGCCTGCTCACAATAGTAGCCAATGCGATGTCATATCGGCACTCCCGCTTCCCGGAGCCGCTCGGTCAGTTCGCGGGTGTGTTCCGGGTCCAAGGTTCCGGCGAGAAACGCGCGAACGTCGGATGGGCGACTGTTAAGCTGGCTGACAAGCGAACCCGCATCGTAGCCGTTGCGCGTCAGCGTTGGTTCGAGGTCGTCAATCGCGCGTGACAGCACCTGCTCGACGATCTCGGCCGTGACGGGCTTGGCGGCGAAACGGAAGCCCTGCTCGAAGGCGAGCGTCAGGTGCATCTCGATCTGGAGCGGCGTACGCAGACGCTCCGCAATGAGGTCGATCGCATCCTCCTCCATCAGGTCGGCGACCTTGACGCCCTCGGCCGCGCAGGCGCCGAGCAGCCAGGCGACATAGTCCCGGCGTTCGGCACCGATGCCTTCATAGTCGAACGTAGTGGTGCGATAGCCGATCTCCTCCATCTGCGGACGGCGCAGATCGTTTCGGAGCCGGGGATGGCCGACCAGCAGGACCGACAGCAGCACGCCGGCATCGGCCACCACCTCCATGAGCCGCTTGAGGCCGGTCAGCGTCTTGTGGTGGAGGTCGTGCGCCTCGTCGACGACCAGCACGACCGGGCGCTTGCCCTTGCGCATGATGTCGCGCAGGTCGCGCTCGCGGCGCTCGGCCTGCTTGGGGATCTTCACCTGGGCGCGGTCGCCGGGTGAGAGGTCGTAGAAAAGCGCTTCGATCAGCGACGGCAGCGACGTGCGGCGCTTGTCGACTGCGAGCGACTTGGCAACAGCGACCTTGCCCGCCCTGGCCAGCTCGTCCTCGATGCGGCGCAGGAGGTGCGTCTTGCCCGATCCGACCAGGCCGGAGACGACGATAAGCCTGCCGGTCTGAACCGCTGCGCAGACTTCCCGCACAAGGTTGCGCTGATGCTCGGTCTCGAAGTTGCCGACGCCTTGGAACGGGCGGGCGAGCCCGTAGCTGGATTGAACGTCAGCGAGCATCAGCTTGTCCCCCGTCTTGCCTGGAACCGCTCGCGGATGCGGTGGGCGATGATGGTCTTGTCCAGCGTCTCGCCGAGCAGCGCGTCGATGAAGGCGCGGTCCGCCTCGGGCAGCGAGCCGAGCGGTCTTCGAAGCTGATCGACGATGGCATGGCGCGCCGCGAGCCCGGTCGGATATGCCGTCTCGGCAATCGGTTCCGGGAAAGGAGTTTGCCGCACCGCGAGCCCTGCGGTGGAGGGCGGCAGTGATGGCAGTGGCCGGTCGCCGCCAGTCACCGTCGCGCGGGGAAGCCCGAGCTGGTCGGCAAGCCGGACCACCTTGTCGAGCCGCTCCTCGGCGCGGCTCTTCTGGTACTTGCGATAGCGGTAGAGCGGCACTGCGCCGCGCGACGGTTCGTAGGGACCATGCCGCTTGCCGTCATGCTCCACGAAGAGCTGCTGGTCGAACAAACCCCAGAGCAACGTCACCGTCTCACCGGCAAGTTCGGGCTCAACCTCGTAGGAAGCGCCCTCGACCGATACGGTCGCGTCGCCAGCAACGGTGCGCCGCTCGGGTTCGCGCGCGAAAGCGCAGAACCGCTCCCAAGAGCACATGGCGCGCACGCCCTCGCCGGGCAAATGCCGCAGCCAATGTTCGACCCGCGCGTGCGGCTCGGAGCGATGGTCGCCGTTGTTGTAGGTGACCAGCGCACGCCGCATCCACAGGTTGGCTTCCGCCTCGTCCTTTGGCTTGTGGAAGTGGTACAGCGTCTCGTGCACCTCCTTGATCGTGCGGAACGGCCGCTCGACCTTGCCCTTGGCGCGGGCCGCGGTGTGCCGGTCGTCAGACTTGGGCGGCAGATGGGTAAGGACGCGCACGCCCAGGCTGCCCATCACCGACTGGAACACGCGCGACCGGCTGACCGGGCCGTTGTCCATGTAGATCGTGACCGGCAGACCTTGGAACGGCAGTTCGGGCTCGGGCTTGGCGGCAAAGGCGTTGAACAGGAAGCGCAGCGCGGACTCGGCATCTTCGCCATAGACGCTGCGATATTCCTGATAGACCACGCCCGAGCAGTCATCGACGACCGAGAACAGCATCAGCGTCGGTTTGCCGCGCCCTTGCTCGATCCAAAGCGGCGCCTCGACCTGCTTGAGGTCGGACGGGCTCATGTCGAAGTGCCACAACTCGTTGGATCGCCGCGCCTGGAAGCGCACCGCCGCGTGCGGGCGGGTCACGCGGGCATAGTCCAGCCCCGACGCGCGGAGCAGCCGGTCAATCGTCGCCCGCTTCAGCAGGCCGGGTGCGACCTTGACCAAGCCCTCGGGTGTCTCGACGCCATCGGTCTCCAGAAATTCGATGGCGCGAGCGGTCGAGACGTGCCGGCCCTTCTTGTTGGTGGTCCTGATCTTAAGAGCGGCGACGATCTCGGCGTAGCGCTCCATCTCGACCTGCGGGGCGACCCGCGTTGCGCCGTGATCGGATCGGCGCACCGACCTCGGCCGGTTCAGCTCGCGCAGCGCCCGGTACAGGGTCCAGATCGAAATGCCATAAGCCTCGGCCGCGCGGGCGATGATCTCGGTGCGACCGGGGTCGCGTGAGGGCAACAGCGACAATCGTCGGCGAAGGTCGACCAGCGCCTCTCCGGGCGGCCGCTTCGCCCGGTCAGCCATGGGCTGCGGCAGGCTCCTTGGCCGGTGCGCCGCTGCCGCGCTTACCGGCGTAGCGATAGAGGGTCGCCACCGACACGCCCATGCGCTTGGCGATGTCGCGCACCGGCAATGTCCCCTCCTTCATCATCGCCCGTGCCGCAGCGACGTCGCTCGGGCTCTGTTGCAAAGATTGGCGGCAGTCAGAGGTAGGCTGTCGCTCTGCGCCGA
>ERZ1292629.2767-Hain-H43-01um-R1-2767-length-14301-cov-6_pt1 | contig 14301 bp, 14 predicted proteins | sample MGYA00564399_ERZ1292629 | MGnify/ENA primary metagenome ERZ1292629 (study PRJEB36523, sample SAMEA6512636) | groundwater metagenome | collected 2019-01-08 | study: AquaDiva: Metagenomics assemblies of 32 groundwater samples
GTGCTTGCCCATGCCTTCAGCTACGTTGCCGGCTACGGCCTGCGCCTGCTCCCAGCCTTCCAATCGCTCGAACAAATCCAGGGCGTGTACGGCGACAAGGTTGCGGCCGACATCGAGCGCAACTGCGCCGTGAAATTAGTCCTGCGCCCCGCAGGCCTGAACGACGCAAAGAAAATCTCGGACAGCCTGGGCTCATACACGTTCCGGGCTCGATCGCGGTCGATGGGGACGTGGGGCAATGGCGGCTCGGTTTCCGATTCCGATCAGCGCCGGCCCTTGATGCTACCTCAGGAAGTCGAGTTGCTTCCAGAAAACGATCTCATTGTTTTTCGGCGTGGAATGTACGCAACCTACGGAACGAAGGTCCGGTACTACGCGGAAAAGAAGCTGGCGCCGCGCACAAAAATACCGGCACCTGAAATGCCAACCATTCGTGTTGACCCAGCCATCGCTAACAAGAGCTTCCGAGTGATCTCCGCCGCAGAAGCCGACGATCCGCATAATGCCGCTCCAGTTCCGGCTGCAGCGGCGCCAGGTGTCAACCCGGCCCCGCAAGCCAGCGAACCAGTTCCGACGCCGCTGAAAGTGAACAAGGCGGCAATCGACGCCGCCATTGCTGCGCCGACGAGCGAGCGCGTCGATAAGCTGTTTGAGCATATCATAGCTGTTAGCGAACCCAATCCGGTCGCCACACCGACCTACAGCGATTGAGAACGCCAGAGGGGCCGACATTCGAAAGCGTCTATGACTCCCCCGGGAGCTCGGCCGACGAAGTCCGGCAGAAAGTCTCTTACCGGTTCCACCTGCATCAAGCCGACCGTCGCCGGAATCTATAGGGCCGGTGTAAAGTGAAGCGTACCCGCCAGGCGGCTATGTCCTCCGGTGTCGTTCGGATGACTTACACCATCGAAAACAGGGACTTCCAAAAAGTCGAAGGGGCTTATCACGTCCAAACACGCTACGTTTACCCCATACTGGTTCTGATTGGATCGGCGCTGATGATGTGTGTAAATTCCGCAATGCGAGCAGAAGAAGTGCTGCGCTGATCCAGTGTTAAAGCGGTAACTTGTCAGGGCGTCTTCACCTTGAAGAAGTCTGATTCCGTCGATTTCCGCTGAGACAGCAACCGCGCCACGCATACGACAGTAGGAGCATGTGCAACGACGGACTGTATTGAAGCCATCACTGAGCAATGCCTCAAAGCGCACCGCGCCACAATGGCACTGTCCAGTTCGTATGTTCGCTTCGTCGCCCATAGTGTATCTCTCTTGCCAGCCTCAATCTATATCCGTTGAAGCCGATAGATAAAGAATACTCAAGCAGCAGCAAGGGCGCGTCGACCGCTTGGGCCGCCCGCACGCCTCCGCATCTGCTGATTACATGGGCGATCGACCATTCAGACAAATGGTGGCGCGTAGCACACCTCTGGTACGCTCTTGACTGGCACCGCTATTGATCTATCTTGAAATAATTCTCTAAATTATGATGAGGCGGAGCCATGATTCGCGCAGATAGGGAGAATAGAATAGTCGATGATTCTGGCTTTCTAGAAACGCGTCTTTCACCCTCCCAAGCGCTGGATCGAGACGAATTTTATAAAAGCGGATTCGTAGTTCTGCCGCAGATTCTTTCTAGTCTTGAAGTTGAAAGATTTAGACTGCTCACGCTAAGCTTGTTTGAACGGCGCTGTGGTTGGAGCAACGGTGACTACATCGACATGACCTCCCCATTTGGTACGTCATCTGCTCAATTGCTACAAATTATGTATCCATCGAAATATGACCAAGAACTAGCAGCGCACCCTCTTTATGACCGTGCGCGCGAGATCGCCCAGCATATACTAGGCGATGAGGTCTATCTCGACTTCGATCATGCAATCCTCAAGCCTGCGCTCCACGGCACGATCACTCCCTGGCATCAGGATGAAGCCTATTGGGATCCCGAATATGACCATAATTCGGTAAGCATTTGGTTGGCTCTTCAGGAAACTAACGCCGAAAACGGCTGCATGCACTTCATCCCAGGCAGTCATTCTCAAGGCGTATTTCCCCATTCACAATATGGCGGCAATGCCGATGTCCATGCCCTTGAGGCCCAGGACGTTGATATAACTAACGCTTGGCCATGCCCTGTCCCAGCCGGCTGCGGAACCGCGCATCACCAGAGACTCCTACATTTCACCGGTCCAAACTTGTCGAATATGCCTCGGCTAGCATATGTACTCGTATTTTGCCGTCCTCCCGTTCTGGCAAAGACACCGCGTGTACATTCGTGGCGGGACGCTCTCCTAGACGTGAGAAGGCGCCGAGAGCAGTCGAAAGACTCGTGATCCTCCTCTTTCGGCTTGGCCTTTAAATGGGACGATTTATCGCAAATATCCTGCTTCCGGGCCACCTTTTCTGTCACGCGACCAGCCTAAGATTTCCTTTAACGTCAAGTAATCATAGCATTTTCATATGATGTTACGACATCGGACCCAAGATATAAAAAAGACTGGACATAAACAGCGATCTTGTGTGTTATTGGATCGAGGACAACTCGTTACGGCGAATCCTCATCATCCATTTCAACGAAGGAACTGTGACATGACACATTTCGCGGAAATGACAGAGAAGATGGCGGAAAGCCTCACGACGGGCGAGCTCAGCGAGCTGACCGCACAAGAAATTGAATTGGTCAGCGGTGGTGCAGAGGCGCGCTTTGCATTCAGTGCCGAGGGCAAATTCTAAAATTCTAACCTCTGGGGTTCTGCTTGCAAGACCTAACCAGGCGCTTTCCGGCTGAACCCCTTCACTCCTCACTCGACGGGCTGACGCTTAATCCGCTCTGCTTGGAGAAAGTAGTTAATGTTCGATCGGCAGAGGTCGTCGTTGCGGATTACAAGTTAATCCGCAACGACTTTTTTTCGCATTTGACGGCAGAGTTCGGCGCGAAATACTGTTCCATGTCCTGCCAGAGATGTGCGGAACAAGGCGGGGCTTGTAATCAAGCCATCGATAATTGGCTGATCAAGAATGCGGCCGTAGTGTCTGTGAATCAGACCGGTCAGCAAGACGTGAATTCAGAGATCAGCGCGGATGATGCCAACCTGAACGCTTACCGACCACCCGGATATGGGCGCGCTCTAGTAGTTCAGGTATTTGACCGAATCTACCCGGAATGTGCAAATTTCATAGACATCAAGGGAGCGGGCGTTGGCCCCGGCATCACCCCAACCAATGATGTTCATGGGAACGGCCTTGAGTATCTGGGCTTTGCCCTTGCTGACTACCTCTATGGTTGGCTGGTCGACCTTGTGTTCTCGCGGACATTCCCAACCTATTATGTGGTTCCTACCTATGCGGTCATCGATCTTGGTTTTGACATAGTCGGTGGGTGGGCAGGGACCGGGCCGGCCGCTTTGCACATTCGACGTGCACATTTTCGTCATCCGACAGGACTCCAACTCCCATTGTCAGGAAGCGACGAAGAGCGCGTCGCATGCCACATGGAACTTCTCCTCCGTCTTTTTGGTCTTACCTCGGCAACGAACAGCACTTCCTTTAGGCTGGACCGTGAAACAGGCTCGGTGTCATATTTTGGAGGGCCGATCATTCCGACTTCGGAAGCGGAAGTCGCGAAACTGGACCAAATCAAGTCCCATTTAAATACTGGCGCTCTTGAAGTATCTAACATTCAGCTCATTCGAGGCTCCGATTGGAGTAAGAAGACTGCACAGTTGGTGGATTTCGGGAATATTAACGGGCGTAATCATTTCAGGCATCCATTTGCGATCGGCGCCAGGGACGCAATATACCGGATATCGAGGATTGTGAATGTCGGCGACCAGCAGTTCGTTCAACCCGTACCAAAACATTCGGTGAACGGCTCTTTGTTCGCACGGGAGACAGTCAACGCATTGGCATTTTTTGCGGCTCAGGGTTTTAGAGTTGGCCGCCTGGGCCGGCGGGATATCTTACGATTACTACTGACAGGAATAAAGTGCTCCGGCCTTCATAGGAAGGAACGAACCGGTTAGAACCGGACAAAGCAGTCGCACCTGGACTTTAATTAAGACCTCTGACTATAAGATTGTGAGGAATTGACATTGGGCATGCCTTCACTTTTAGATACATTTATGCAGCAACGTGCCACTCCGAGTGGCTTGAGTGGCGAGACACCACTTGAGGACGTTTTTGACTCGTTGGCCCTGCTTGACCTTTTCCTGCTCTTGGAAAGTAGCGGCTTGGAGATCGATCTCGACAACATAGCCTCATGCACGACGCTCGGCCAATTGCGAGATCTGATCGACGCGGGGCACAAAAGTGCGCCTTAAAGATCTCTGCTCAGCCCGACCTCGCGAAGGGAAGATATCATGAAACTCTCGCCGGAGATCATCAGCGACAATTCTGTGAGGCAGCGTGCTGATAAAACTGCGCTTGCAAGCATGGCTCAAGTGTAATGCCGACGATCGAACCAACCCCGGACATCGACCTCGATCGCCCGCCCGGGGGAGGCCATTCCGCAGAGATCACCACAACCGCAAGGGCCGCGGTAGGAACCGTACTAGCCGCAATTCAATATCAGGTGGGGGCGCTTCGGCCCGTTCGCGACCTGCTCGCTGGCGATGTCCCGATCGAGCGGGTCGACGAATTGCTCCGGAGCGGAGTGACAGGCTATTCCGAACTTAAGAGGCGTCCTGCAGAACTGCTTGGCGCATCGATCGGCAGCTCGTTGATGGCTGCCGATATAGCGCCGTCTGACGTGGATGCGGTTATCCTTGTGACCGAGAGTTTCGCGCAGTTGTTCGGCAATGACCAACCTAGCGGCGAGATGTTTCGCAATGTCCGCAACCAGTCCTTCAATTTCCTCAATGAGCTTGGTATCGATAAAGCATCGGTTTATTGTACCAGCTACGGAGGCTGTACCAATCTTCTTCACGCAACGCTGCTCGCGCAGGTGCTCGTCGAGCGGGGGCTAAGCAAGAATGTTCTACTGATTGCCGCGGAGATGTTTAGTTCATCGCGCGCTAGGTTGATGGACGAGGCAATTTCTATCGCTGGAGACGGCATTGCCAGTTGCCTCATAACATCGACAGCAACTTCGGGAAGCGGGGCTTTCGGTTTGCGTCATATCAGCATCGCGCCATATCAGAAGCTTTCGCCTGAAACAGATATGCCTCGGGTTGTTCTCGAAATGTATCAAGCCATGAAGAAAGTAGCCTCGGACAGCTACGGTATGTGCGGTCTGAGGCAGCAGGATTTTCGATGGCTTGTCCTTGGTGATTACAATCCTTTGACCAGTACCACGTTCGGTAAACTCCTCGGCTTTTCACCGGAGCGCATCTTTATGGATAATGTCGGCAAGATGGGCCATATTCCTTTCGACCCTCTCATTGGCCTGCAGACCCTGCGCGAACAGAACAAGGTGAATAGGGGAGATCTCATTCTTATTTTTGTCTGCGGCCCGGTTTCGTGCGGATCAATCGTTGTAGAGTACGTTTGATCATGCGGCGCGGCACGGAGGATCGCTGAAGATGTGCGGCATAGCTGGCATCCTTGGCCGTCACAAAGCGAGCGATTTCGACGCGCTGTTTTCGGCAATTGATCATCGTGGTCCTGATGCGACGGGAATATATCGGGACATTGAGGTTGAGATAGGCATGAATCGGCTCGCGTTTCGGGGAGCCGATGTCGCGCTACCAATTCAAGACGCAGCGGGCGTTTCCGCCTTCAATGGGCAGGTCTATGGCTGGTTCGGCGCTCGTGGCTACAAGCCAATCGAGATTGGCATCTCGAACGAGATCATGACAGCAATGTCCGAGGATCGAACTGACGGCATGTACGCCTGCTCGCAATATAAGCATGATAGCGGCGAGCTATCATTACGCACTGACCCGCACTTCATCAAACCATTGTTCTACCGTCATGAACCGGGCAGCACTTCGTTCTGCTCGGAATTTGCTCCACTGCTTCGCATGAACCGCAATCGTATCGACATGGCAGCGTTAGCCGACCTCTTCGCTTATGGATGGTATCTGAACGACCGGAGCTGGATCCGTGACATCTCGCTTGTCTGGCGCAACGACGTGAAGATCGGCCCTGAAGGGGTAGATCTCCGTCCTAAGCCGTCAAGACCAAGCTGTGCGAACGCGCCAAACTCGGATCAGCTTTGCGCGGCAATTCGCTCATCGGTGGAGCGGAGCATCCAGGGCGCCGGACCAATCGGACTTGCTCTCAGCGGCGGACTCGACTCCTCGATCTTAGCCTATGAACTCAATGACTTGGGTGTCGAAGACCTGACCTGCATCACGGTGCTTTCGCGTGATGGCGACGAACGGCTCGAGACATTAGCAGAGCTCGGCCTTCCGGAGGGGGCGTGGAGGACCTGGCGGCACGTCAAGATAGAAATTGATGACGACAATTTCCTGACCGCTTTTAATGAGTCTACCCTGAAATTTGCACAGCCTACTACCATGTCAAGCCTGCCACTTTACGGGCGTTTAGCCGATGCTGCGGCGGATGCTGGGGTTCGCGCACTGATACTGGGTGAAGGTGTAGACGAGTATTTCGGAGGCTATTCCAGTTACACGAAAATCAGCCCCAGCGACGCGCTGCTCGCGTATTATCGGCACTCTCCGCGCGAGCAACTCAACCGTACCCTTTTCGGCGAGGAGATCATGTCGGAATCCCGCACGCGGTTCGAGGCGCTTTATGGCGGAGAGCATGACCTTCGCGCAATCGAGGTCCAGCTTCGCCTAACCCGGTTATTACTGCGCAGCGATGTCTGCCTGATGGCTCGATCGATCGAGGGCAGGGTGCCGTTCCTTCACAACGACATTCCAGCGTTGGCAATGGCTCTCGACTGGCAAGATCTGGTGCGTGGGGGAGGCAAGGCGTTCCTGCGTCATGCTTATGCGTCCAAGCTCGGCGCACGCGCGCTGATCCCAAAGGTTCGTTTCAAGGCGCCCGACGCCATGTTGATCCGATGCGTCCAGCGGCCGGATCTCCGCGCACGGATACTGGCGGGAGCCGGCAGCGTATTTAGTACCGCGCGCGTGGCGGAAGCGCTCGAGCTGATTGGCGATCCAGCTGGCTATGACGCGGATATTACCTGTCTGCTGCTCTCACTAACTTTCCTGGTCGAAAGAGGAATGTTCGATGGAACCGGTCGGTAATCGGGCCCCCTCCGAACTGACGCTCGATGGCGTTGTAGGCTATTGGGCCGCTCATTCGCCCGAGGACGCGGCGCTTGATTGTCGGTTTGGCATTGCCGAAACAATGGACTGGCAGACGTTTGAAGCTGCCATAGGTTCGACCGCGTGGCGGTTGGCTCGCGCCGTCAAGCCGGGTACGCCCGTAGCACTGGTCTGCGCGACCGGAATCGACTTCCACATCACGGTGAACGCGCTTTGGCGTGTCGGGGCTGCAGTGCTGCTGCTCGACCGCAATTGGGGGCCAGCAATCGTCGATGATCTCGTCCGACTTGTTGGGTGTCGCACCATCTACGCACCTTCCAATTGGCGATCACACACGAACTCGGGTGCAGAACTTCTACCCTATCCTGACACCAGCCTAGCGTCCGACAGCCTGCGCGCACGACCGAGCTGCAATCCGGATGCGACTGCGCTCTACGCAACGACATCGGGCACGACGAACAATCCAAAGTGCGTCGCTATCAGCCATCGCCGTATTCGCTCCGCCTATGCCTGCTGCCTCGACGTGCATGATTTCTCGACGGTGAGGAGCTGCGCCTGCATGTTCGAGCTCAATTCCCTCGGCATCCTCGGGATCTGTTTCTTGCTGCCCCGCGAGGTGGGTGCGAAAACCATAATCTTCCCAGTTTTCTCGATTTCTACTGTGGCGTCGACCTGGAAAGCGGTGCTCGAGAGCGCGGACTTTGTCTATCTTGTTCCACCGCTCGTGCGATTGCTCAACACTTTGCCGGCGACGTTCGCCTCTCGCGCGCCAATGCTTGGATTTTGCTCCGCAGCGCCAGTGGCCGAGGACGAGCTTCGCACTCTCGAGGCGCGTTTTCCGGTTCGGCTGTTCAACTGCTACGGCCTAACCGAACTGACATTCGCGGTATTCTTCGGCTGCCGCGCCGACGACGGCGGTGCATCCAGCTCGATCGGCTTTCCAATCGGGATCGAAGCGCGCCTTGTGGACTCAAGCGGAGAGGTCATTGTCGGACCAGGGCGGGGAGAATTGCTGATCACGGGTCCCATGCTCACCGATGGCTATCTGAACAATCCCACCGCGACCGCTGAAACATGGCAAAAACGCTACCTGCGGACCGGCGACCTCGCCGAGCGAGATGAGCGCGGCGCATATGCGATTGTCGGCCGGATCAAAGACGTCGTGCTGCGCGGCGGCTATACCTATTATTTGGGTGAACTGGAGCACTATTTGCGGCGGGCGCCGGAGGTGACGGACGTATGCGCGTTTCGCGGGCGCGACCTCCCGTCTGGCGACGAGCTTTGCGTGATGGTGCAGACACGCAGCGAAGTGTCCTCGGAAGCCCTGCTCGATTGGATCAGGGAGAACATGGGAGCCAACAAGCTACCGAACGCTCTCTACGTTTCCAACGCTTCATTGCCGCGCAATTCAAATGGCAAAATTAATCGGAATATGCTATCTAGCATGCACCTTGAAGGGGTGCTGCGCGAAGGAGCACGGCATGATCGAAGCTGACTTTGCCGAGACAGGGTTCGTACGGCTCGAAGGCGTCATTGATCCCGGTGTCGCATTGGAAGCGCACGATTGGGTGGTTCGCCAACGTGAACTCAGCAACGTGCCGTCGACGCGTGACCTGATCGATCGCGACCTGCCAGGGCCGATCAAGCTCCGACGGCTTTGGAATGCAGATCCCGACTTCTGGTCCGACATCCTTGAGCGTTGCGGGGTACTCGACGTCCTGCCTCACTATCTGGATGATCCGATCATGCTGATACGCTCGGCGGCATTTATCAAATACCCCGGTGGCCGCTCGACGGTCGGATGGCATTGCGACGAAGATCTTTGGGCACATCCTAGCCAAAAGGGCCTTACCGCCTGGATCCCGCTCACACGGGTGTCGGAGGAGAGCGGTTGCCTGCAATTCCTGCCTGGAAGTCACCGTGCTGCGCCTGGAGCGCTTTATTGGGATCTTTCACATCCCTATCACAAGGTGATGAACGTGTCCGATCTCGGCACGCCCCGGTCGCTACCCGCCGAGGTGGGCGACTGCATCCTAATGGACAAGCGCTGCGTGCACGCAAGCGGGCCGAACCAGAGTACAGGCGAGCGGATCGGTCTGGTACTCGCCTTCGCCAATTGCGAGCAGAGCGTGCTCAACGAGTCGGCAGTAGCATGGCGTAACGGCCGTTGGCTCGAAATGGAGTCAACTCATTGACGGCATTCTTCCTTCACGGTTTTGGCAGTTCGGGCAGCGACTTCCGCCGCATTTGGGAAAGCGCGCACCCTATCGAAGCTGACAGCATATTTCTTGACGGTGACCAAGCCGAGCCGCTCACCGGTAAACGGCGCTGGTTTCCGATGAGCGGGCTCGACGACACACTTGCTGGACATGTCGATGAAGCAGCCAACAGGCTGATGCCCAAACTCGCGGAGGCTTTGGGCAAGGCTGGAAGCCCTGAGATGCACATCTTCGGTCATTCGCAAGGTGGAATGATCGCTCTGGAACTCGTTCGCCGCGGTGAACTGCCAATCGTCTTCGCTGAAGTTTTCGCGGCATACCTGCCCTCCGCGCGGATCACCCGGCCTTGGCACGGTCGCCCCGAAGGTGTCGTCTTGCATGGCTCGGATAGCGATGAATACGTCACGGTCAGTAAAATTCGGGGCACAGGGGAGGCTATGGCTAAATCGGGAATCGCGCATTCGCTGCGTCTTCTGCGCGGCGTCACACATAAATTCACTGCCGCTTGGCTGGACGGATCGCGCGAGGCAGCCGCATGAACTCGGTCCTTCCGAATCCACAGGGCACCGCAGACCGGATTCGTGAGGCCATTGGACGCCAGGGCTGGGTGCGTCTGGCGCTCGGCGCCGAAGCTGCCGACCATCCTTTGGACGCGCTGGAACAATGGCTGTTACAGGTCTCGAATCTGTTGGGTCTGCCGGTTCCGCAATCCAGCGCAGGCACGCTGCTTGCTCATATCCGGAATGAGGGGGGCGATTATTCGCGGCATACCACGCGTGGCCATCAGACCAATTCGGATCTCTCCTTTCATAGCGATCGTTGCGACTGGAACCTGCTCTTTTACGTTCGCCCCGCAAGAAATGGGGGCGAGGTTGCGGTAGTAAGCTATGGTGAGGCCGCAGCTGCACTCGCCACCACCAATCCCACCGCGCTCGATGCGTTGTTCGCGCCTTTTCCCTTCGACCTTCGGGAAGAACGGATTTTTGCGGAGCCTGCTTGGCATTGCCGTCCGATTCTGTGGCGCAATGCCAAAGGCGCCGTGCGAGGACATTATATTCGGCGCTTCATTTTCGATTCGCAGCGGCATTCCGACTGCCCGAGGCTAGGCTCTCGGCAAACTGAACTGCTCGACCAGTTCGACGCAACCATCCGCTCGCTAGCGGCGTCTAACCGGTTTCTGCCATGCGCGGGCGACCTTGTGGTTCTCGACAATTACCAAGTGATGCATGCGCGCTCGGCATTCACCGACGAGGCAGACAGCCCGCGGCTTGCGCTACGCACTTGGGTCGCGCCGCAAACGAGCGACGCGCTGCCACCCTCGTTGCACCCGCTTGCCGGATCCTGCCTCGGCAGCGTGTTCCGTGGCGGGCTTGGCTGCGACGCCGAGTATCACGCGCGGCTAGGCCAGCCGATTGCGCAGCAATGAAGAGGATTACGATGACCGACGCCCGTAACACGTTTGCCAAGCAATCGGGTGCATATGCTGTCGCGCGCCCGCGCTATCCAGCGGGGCTGTACGACTGGATCCAATCGCAATGCGAGCGACACGACTCGGCGTGGGACTGCGCTACCGGTAACGGGCAAGCGGCCATCGATCTGGCTCGTCGATTTGCCCGCGTCTACGCGAGCGACATCAGCCCCGAGCAGGTGGGGCACGGCAGCCCCGCACAGAACATAGTTTATTCCGTGGAAAGCGCGGAGCAAACGAGCTATCCTGACGGCGAATTCGACTTGGTCGCGGTCGCGCAAGCGCTGCACTGGTTCGACTATGCACGGTTCTGGCCTGAAGTCTCGCGCGTGGCTCGCCCCGGGGCTTTGTTCTGCGCTTGGGGCTATGCTTGGTTCAGTTGCGATCCTGAGATTCTCAATGAGGTCGTGCTGCCATTCCGCGCACTGATCGAGCCATTCTGGGCGGCCAATAATCGGCTGTTATGGCACGGCTATCGCAGCGAGGAGATATCCTTCCCCTATAAACGGATTGAAACACCCAGATTTACGATCGAACTGGATTGGAATGTGCCCGAGCTCATTGCCTATATGCAGACCTGGTCAGCATCGAAACGAGCGGCGGAAGATGATGCGGTGGGCGCCGAACTATCTCAACTCACCGATAGCGCACTGACCCGCCTTGCCGGTTTTCCCCGGTTTACCGTCTCAATGCCTATCGAGATGGTCGCCGGGAGGGTCGCGACATGAACGCAGGCATTGAGAAGACTTTATCGCCCCGCCAGGTACGCATCATTGACGCAACGCTGCGCGAAGGCAATCAGGCTCCCGGCGTAAAGATTTCACTAGAGGCTGCGGTCGATATCGCTCGTTTGCTCGACGCAACAGGCGTCGATATGATCGAATGCGGTCACGCTGCGGTCGGCCCGGCCGAAGTACAACGGATCCGCGCGATCGCTGATCTCGGCCTGTCGGCACCGCTGTTATGTCATGCGCGCGCGCGCAGCGAGGACATCGCGGCGGCCGCAGCCAGCGGCGCCGAATGGATTGGCATCTTCTGCGGCATCAATCGCATCTCGCGTATATCCCGGCTTCGCGGCAAATCCAGCGAGTCGGTGGTCGATATGATCCGACGCGCGGTGGGCGAAGCGAAGGAACTTGGGCTCAAGGTCCGTTACACCATCGAGGATGGCACCCGCCCCCCCCTTGATCTCGTCACCGAAGTGTTCGCCGCAGCTATCGCGGAAGGGGCTGACCGGGTCTGCTATGCCGACACGCTTGGTGCAACCGAGCCAAAAGGCTTCGGAGCGGCAATCAGCGCGATCCAAAGGGCAATTCCAGGCACGCCAATTGAGATCCACGTTCACGACGACCGCGGCTTCGCCATGGCCAACGTCTGGGCGGGAATAGAGGCCGGTGCTGACTGGGTTTCAACGTCGGTCAACGGCCTAGGCGAACGCTGCGGGATCACCGATCTTGCTCTGTTGCTCGCCAATCTTGATCTTTCTGGCACCCGACCGCTACGCGACGGGGCCGCGCTTCAGCGTCTCTCGCGTTATGTCGGGGCCGTCAGCCGCGCACCTGCTGACGCCAGGCGTCCGATCGTTGGCACCAACGCCTTCACCCATACCGCGCGGCTTCATAGCGAGGCCGTCTTGCTTACGCCACTCGCCTACGCCGTATTTGAGGCCGACCGGTTTGGCCGCCAAGTCGCGATCGCTCCCGCAGCCGCGCCCGCAACGCTCGATAGCAGCATCGTCTTGCCCCCGGTTATATGTGCGACGGAGCTACGCCATCATCGCGCGGGACCAGGATGGCGCCATGTGATGATCGACGAACGCTTCGTTGCCGACGCGCGTCAATATTGCATCGTTCGCGAGATACCTCCACAATCATCCCCTGCAGAAGCGCATGTCGATCCGCATCGGCATATCTGCGATAGCGTGTTCATGTTTCTCGGTAAGGAGGCCGGCATGACCGGTCTTCAGGTCGAGGTCATGCTCGACGGCGAAGTCAGGAAACTCCAAAGCCCCGCGACCTTATTCATTCCTGCCGGCGCGCTCCATTCCTACCGTGTGCTTGGCGGCGAAGGTTACTATATCAATCATGTTAATCATGGCGAATATAATGACAGTCTGCTTGATGCCGAGCCAGCCATCCCGGCTTCGGAAGCTGCAGAGATCACCGAAAGCCTCGGTGCACATGCTCACGAAATCCGGAACTTCCTGGCGGAAGGAAGCCGCCTTTCTCTCTGCAGTATCAATGATCACATGGATCTGTTCGAGACCGGAGTGCTCGACTCGCTTGCGCTCCTCAATCTTTATGCACTGCTTGAAACGCTACGCAAATCACCACTTAACTTCGATACGGTCAATATCGAATCGGTACGAACTGTGCGGCGGATATGCACGAACTTTCTGGATGCTTAGAGCCCGATTCAAAAGTTTCTCAGGCGTAGCAATACCTTGCGGTTCTGCGGATGAGCATGCGGATAGAAGCGATCATAGCCCAGGCGGTTGAAGAGGCGATGGTCGCTTCCCAGTCCTTTGCGAGGCGGCGACACCGTCCCAGCCAGGCGAAGGTGCGCTCGACGACCCAGCGGCGCGGGAGGACTTCAAAGCCCTTGGCTTGATCAGATCGTTTGATGATCTCGATCACCCAGTTCCCGGCTTTGGCGAGTGCCGTTCTGAGCTTGTCACCGGCGTAGCCACCATCGGCGAAGATATGGCGCAGCCAAGGGAAGCGCTGGCAAATCCTTTTGAGCACGTCGACGGCGCCATCCCGGTCCTGAATATCGGCGGTGTGCACGAGGATGGAGATCAGAAAGCCGGAGGTGTCGGTCAGGATATGACGCTTTCGACCTTTGACTTTCTTGCCTGCGTCATACCCACTCGGACCGCCGCTCTCGGTCGTTTTCACGCTCTGGCTATCGATGATGCCCGCACTGGGAGAGGCTTCGCGCCCCTCGATCTCTCGCAGGTTCATGACCAGCAGCGTGTTCATCACCTCAAACAATCCCGCGTTACGCCAGGCGTAGAAATAGCGCCGGACCGTCGAGACCGGTGGAAAGCACTTGGGCAGCAGGCGCCAGGCACATCCGGCCGAGGCCAGGTAGAGCAACGCGTTGGCCACTTCACGCATATTCGTGCTGCGACGCCGACCGCCGTGCTTTGCCGGAGGAATGAACGGTGCCACCAGCGCCCACTCTCTGTCCGTCATGTCGCTTGGATACCGCAGTCCTTTGCGGCTATGCTCATCTCGAGCAATGCCAGTCCATGCCATTGATCACTCCATCTCTCGCAAGGACGGCGTGAATCATAACATGCTGGTATTGCTCAACAACTTTTGGATCGGGCTCTTAGATGCCATTGAGAAAGTGGACAGATTTTAGTTTTTTCTGATGCGTAAGCGCTAAAACACTCCCACAGGGGAGCGCTCAGGCGGCCTGATCGATGACGG
>ERZ1292629.2769-Hain-H43-01um-R1-2769-length-14296-cov-4_pt1 | contig 14296 bp, 14 predicted proteins | sample MGYA00564399_ERZ1292629 | MGnify/ENA primary metagenome ERZ1292629 (study PRJEB36523, sample SAMEA6512636) | groundwater metagenome | collected 2019-01-08 | study: AquaDiva: Metagenomics assemblies of 32 groundwater samples
AGCGTTTATTTCATTTGAATTCATAACATATATTTTTGGCATTGGCAAGCCTGAAGCCAGTGACATGTTTTCAACTGTATTAAATAATTGCGGGAGTTGCTGCCGAGTTGCTGGCTTTGCGCCTACAGATGCAAGAGCAATTTTGTCAGAATTAAAATAGCTTATTAAGATGTAAATAATTGAAGTGAATGCAGCTATAATCATTATAAAAATAAATGAAGCAGGGTCAGATACAAGAGAAATTATATACCCTAAGATTAAGAAAAATATGAAAATTACCGCTATTAAGATGAAAGATTTCAATTTGTTGCTAGTTATCTGGTCTTCAAAAGAGAGCCTTTCTGCCATGCTTCTATGAATTATCGAGGGTATTTATATTTTTTGAATACATAATTTTATATTGATAAAATACTTGTGTTGTGCATGAATTATTTAAGCGGCAAGGAAGAAAGTGAGGCAGTTGAATTTATTAGGATGGCTACTGAAGCAGCCCTAAACTCAACATGCAGGAGAGCAAGATGCGGATGCGTTATTATAAAAGATGGCGAAGTGATTGGAAAAGGGTTTAATTCTCCGCCTTTTGACAAAGAAACCCAGAGAAGATGTTTTGCTTCAAAAGACTCTTATCACAAAAAAGTTACGGACAAAACATGCTGTGTGCATGCAGAACAAAGAGCAATTATGGATGCTTTGAGAAAAAATCCTGATAAAATTGCAGGGTCTACATTATATTTTTCAAGAATTGATGAAAATGGCAATCCATTTGCAGCTGAAAAGCCTTATTGCACAATCTGCAGTAAGATGACTCTTGATGCAAGAATCAAAGAATTCGTGCTGTTGCATGACAAAGGCATCTGTGTCTATGACACTGAAGAATACAATGATATTTTTTATGGGTATAATGAAGAATAATTAAGTTGTTACTGGCGAATGGGCCAAAAAATTTATATAGAAATTGTCTTATTAGAATAGAGTAAAAAGGAGAAAAGATGATTCAAAAACTTTTATCAATAAGTAAAGCATCGGAATGGGCAACAGGTTATTTGGATAGACCAGTAACACCTTCTAATATAAGCTATTTGATACAATATGCTAAGATAAAAAAATATTTAGATGAACAGAAAAAGATTCAAATTAATTTAGAAGAATTGAAAGAGTATTATGACAAAAATTTGACAAACAAGCAGGAATCTTGGAAGAGCAAACTTGGCAATGACTTAAATTGGGGTTTATCTTTTTCTCATTTAAGAGAATCTGATACTACAAAGCATGTTCATAGATTGCATCCTTATAAAGGAAAATTTATTCCTCAATTAGTAGAATACTTTTTGGATACTCATTTGAATGATTATAAAAAAGAGGTTTTTTTTAAGCCCGGAGATATAATCTTAGACCCTTTTATGGGAAGCGGGACAACTTTGGTACAATCTTCTGAATTGGGCTTAAATTCAATTGGAATAGATATATCTGACTTTAATTGCTTAATTTCTAAAGTCAAAATTGGGAAATATAATCTAATTGATTTGGACAAAAAAGCAAGGGATATCTGCTTTAAGACACGAAAGTTTAGTCAAGACATGTTTGATGATTCATTTGACGAGCAATTAAAAGAAAAATTGAATGACTTTAATAAAGAATATTTTCCTAATCCTGAATTTAAAAGAAATATCTGGAAAGGAATAATCAAAGATGAAGAACAATATGGCCAGGAAAAACTTAAACAATTTTTAAAAGAGAATGAGGAATTTTTTGAAAAAAATGGAACAAAAAATAAAACAGGATTATTAGATGAAAAGGAAATGACTAATTTTCTTAATAAATGGTTTTCAAAAAGAGTAAGACAAGAATTATTTTATTATATAAAGCTTTTGCGAGAAATTAAAGATGAAGATTTAAGAGATTCATTAAGAGTCATTTTAAGCAGGGCTGCTCGTTCATGCAGAGCAACAACCCATTCTGATTTAGCAACTTTGACAGAACCTCAAGTTGGTCCTTATTACTGCAGGAAACATAAAAAATTATGTACTCCGATAAATACAATTGTTAAACATCTCATAAGATATATTTATGATACAATAAAAAGAATAAATGAGTTTTCAAAATTAAAAAAGAATGTCTTTAGTGAGGTTATTCACGGAGATTCAAGAGATGCAAATATATTTGAAGAAATTAAAAAGAAAAACCCTGAATTTTATAAGATTTTATCGAATAAAAAAATAGAGGGCATTTTTACTTCTCCGCCTTATGTTGGACAAATAGATTATCACGAGCAACATGCTTACGCATATGAACTTTTTGATATTCCTAGAAAAGATGACAAGGAAATAGGCCCTTTATTTAAAGGACAAGGGCAAAATGCGAAAGATGAATATATTGAAGGAATAAGTCAAGTATTTAGAAATGTTAGCAAGTTTGTTAAAGATGATGGAGATTTTTTTATTGTAGCTAATGATAAATATAATCTTTATCCGCTAATTGCTGAAAAAAGTGGATTAAAAATTGTTGATAAATTCAAGAGGCCTGTTTTAAACAGAACTGAAAGGGATAGACAACCTTATGCTGAGATTATTTTTCATATGAAGAAAAAATAACTATTCTTTAGCAATCTCTTTAATTTTCTCTTTTAATTCTTCACCGACTTCTTTGAAGATTTCTATGAATTCATCATAAATATTTTCCCCTGCCACAAAATTCCAAAAATTATCTCCAACCATAAGTTGAGATGAATCGTACATATTTCCTGCTGTCCACCTTTTATAGGGTTTTGGATAGTAAGGGTTATAAGGCATGCTCAAAGCAGTTATGACTTTAGCATTTTTATCTATGCTCAACCTTAGAGCAACCCATCTCAATAATTTCTTTTTTAACGCTACAAACTCTTTTATATTTGGTTTTTGAGAAGTAATATCAAAATAAATCTCTGTTCCATCTTTTTTCTTTATATAAACATCAACTCTTTTATCTGGGTCTTGCAATGGATTCCCTTTTTGAATAGAGTTTTTTATTTCTTCAAATTCTAATTTCATATTTGGTATTCTTTTAGCAGTTCTCAAATCCATATCTATTTTTGATACAAATGCTTCTGTTTTAGGGTCAATTTCTCCAAGCAAGTCATATTGAGTATGCACTTCATAACCTGCCCCTTCTGCTAAAATTTTAACTAATTGCTCATATAGAGAAATGCCAAATGTAGTATAAAATGAATGAATTATGGATGCTAATTTTACTTGTTCTTTTGTGAAAATTGCTTCAAAAAAAGGCATATAGTCAGTTTCAGCAGCATAGTTATCAATTTTTGATAAAATAACCTTCTTTACAAGGTCTTTTACTTTTTGCTTAGTTTCTTTTTTCATCTTTAATGGGGACATTTGGCATATTTATTAATGTTTTTATTAGGAATAAAAATTAAAAAGCAAAGGAACTAATTCTTCGAATGGAAAGCAAAGAGTTTGAAAAAGCACGAGAACAGCTCAAGAAACAGAAATATGGCCTTGTAGGAAAGCACAGCGGAGTGCAGATATGCCAATGGACGCGAAGGTCGCTTGGAGAGGGAAAAGTGTGCTGGAAAGAGAAATTTTATGGCATAAAAAGCCACAGATGCGCACAGGTAAGTGTTAGCTTGTTTAACTGCGAGAATAAATGCATTCATTGCTGGAGAAATACTGATTATACAATCCCAAATATTGTATCAAATCCTGAAAATCCAGAAGAGATAATTGAAGGATTGATTGAAGAAAGAAGAAAGCTTTTGATTGGATGTGGCGGAAATGAAAAGGTTGACAAGAAAAAACTGAAAGAAGCTCTTGAACCGACTTTATTTACATTTTCACTTATAGGAGAAGCAACTCTTTATCCTTATCTTGGTGAGATAATTAAGCTTTGCAGAACAAGAGGTGCTGTGACTTTTCTTGTTACAAATGGTCTTAATCCTGAAGCAATTGAAAAGCTTGAAAAAGAGAATGCATTGCCAACTCAAATGACTTTGACTGTTAATACTTCAAATGAAGAACTTTACAAAATTTGGCACAGGCCTTATAAAAAAAATGCTTGGCAGAAGTTAAATAAAACTCTTGAGCTTTTCATAAAGCTGAAAGGAAAAGTGCGAAGGGCAATTAGGTTAAATCTTGTTAAAGCAATGGAAGGCGATAAGGAAATCGATAAATTATCAAATATGGAAGATAGACATGTTAAAGAGTATGCTGAACTAATCAGAAAAGCACAGCCTGATTTTATTCATGTTGATGGTTTTAAGTCAATTGGATTTGCCCGAAATAGATTATCGTGGAAGAAAATGCCGTTTCATCCTGAAGTAAAAGCATTTGCTTTGAAGCTTGAAGAAGAGCTCAAGGCTGATGGCTATAGAATTATGGGTGAAGATGAAAGAAGCTTTGTTGTTCTGCTTTCAAATGTCAAGAGCAAAAATGATTTGAAAATTAAAGAAATTTAAAGTAGTTAAAACTCAACTTTAGGAACAGCACGTTCTTCCGAGGCAATTTGGAGGAAGGGTTTGGCTAACTTTCCATACAGGCCTGCGAATAAAACTCCGGGGAAAGTCTTGCATAAATTATTGTAGCTTAATATTGAATCATTGTAATACTGCCGGGCATATGCAATTCTCTCTTCAATAGCTGCTAATTCCTGCTGAAGCTGAAGGAAATTTTCATTTGCCCTTAATTGCGGATAATTTTCAGCTAATGCAAAGATTGACTTTAAAGCAGTCTGCAATTCTGCTCCTGCCTTTGCCCTTTCAGTCAGAGTTTTTGCAGAAAGCAAAGCTGTTCTAGCATCTGTAACATTTTTCATTATGCCTTTTTCATGCTTTGCATAACCTTTAACAGTGTTAATTAAATTTGGAACTAAATCTGCTCTTTTCTTTAATTGAACATCAATCTGTGATAATGAATTGTCAATCCTGTTCCCTAATACTGCAAACCTGTTAAAATAAGATACGAAAAGTATCACTAATAAAGCAATTACTGCAAGAATAATCCATAATATTAATTCCATTATTTTTATAGGAAGAGGCATTTTATAAAGATTACTACTAAGTTGATTAAAACAAAAAAGTTAAAAAGAAGCTGAAATTGTTTGTACGATGGAAAAAAGGTACAAGGTAATGGTCACTCTTATGATAATTGTTTTGCTTGTGGCTATGTTATACTTTTTTACAGACTGGTTTTCTATGATTACAGGGTATTCAGTAAGTGAAGGAGAAAAAACTAATGTTGCACAATGCTTAGCAAGCAAAGAAGTTGTAATGTATGGCACTGATTCCTGTAAATACTGCAAAAAACAAAAAAGCCTTTTTGGAGATAGTTTTGGATTTATAAATTATGTTGAATGTTCTGCAAACGTTAAAGCTTGTATAGGGCTTGAAGGATATCCTGCATGGAAAATAAATGGCAATATTTTTTATGGCTTAAAAAATCTTGATGAGCTTAAGCAACTTGCGAGATGCTAGAGAATAATTATTAATTTTCTTTTACTTCTTCCAAGTATTCTTCATTCATTGGAACATAAGCTATGGGCTGGCCATTTTTGTCTAAAATTTCAACATGATACTGACCGTTAGGTAAAATAATGTTGATTTTGCCAACCATTCCTTTTTTTATTGGGACTGGAGCAGTATCTTCAAAATAATCTGTGTACTCTGTTGAAGGGTCTATCAGAAGCCGGACTTTTTGATGCCTTTTGAATTTTGTATGCATTTATCTCTTTTTTCTTGCTTTGCTTTTTTTAATTTCAGCAGAATTATCAAGCCTTATCTTTGAAAATAAGAATATATAAAGAATTTCAAATATTGCAAATGTGTTTATTATTAATAATAATACGAACCAGACTTTATGCTTTAATTGTGCTGATTTCCAGAGTGCTAGGCCTTTCCAAACAAAAATCCATATTGTTAAAAGAATAACCGCCCAAATAGGCAAACCGAAATCATAAGGCAGTGAAAGTGACATATTTATCCTAAATTACAGATATATATAAAGCTTTTTAGAAGTTTTATGTCAGTTAGATTTTTATTACTAAAGAAATGTAAAACACTTTTTTCAAATAACTGCGACGAATAAAACTCCAGTGCAGAAATCTTTAAATAAGTGAAAATTTAGAAGAGTTTAGCTTATTGCAACAGATACAATAAGTTGTATAAAAGAGGAGATAAAAACACAAGATATTGTAAAATGCTATGCCCGTATTGCCTACATAATATAACCAAAGTACTGGATAAGAGAGATTTTAATAATATAACTAAAAGGAGACGAGAGTGCATCAAATGCAAAAGAAGATTCAATACGCATGAGAGTGTTGAAAAAGTTGAATTGCGTGTTATAAAAAAAGACGGGCGAAGAGAGAATTTTGATTGTGACAAAATTAAAAAAGGAATATTAAAAGCATGCGAAAAAAGACCGGTTTCTAATGAACAAATTAATGATATAATAAGAAATGTTGAAGAAAAAATAAGGAAGGATGGAAAGGAAGTAAAAACAAGCATTATAGGCGAGCTTGTATCTAAAGAATTAAAGAAAATTGATAAAATTGCATATATAAGATTTGCTTCAGTCTATAGGGATTTTACAGATATTTCTGATTTTAAAAAAGAGATAAAGGAGCTCATTGGAAAATGACGCCTGGAATAGAAAACCTGCAGAAAGTAGAGAGGTATTTTACGAGAGAGGAAAAAAACCCGTTTGAATTTGATATATTTGGAAATCCTATAAAATATATAACAAAAGATGTTAATATAACAAATGACCTTGGAAAAGTGGTTTTCACACAGTCGAGTGTAAAGTATCCTGATTTTTGGAGTGACCTTGCAATTAAAGTTGTCGCTGGAAAATATTTTTGGGGCAATCAGGACAAAAAAGAAAGAGAAAATTCAACAGATATGCTTATTGGAAGAGTTGCAAAATTCTTTGGCAGGCAGGCATTGCTGCAAAAACATTTCAATCCTGAAGAAGCAAAAATATTTGAAGAAGAAATTGCAGCTATCTGCCTCAACCAGCTGGCTGCTTTTAATTCGCCTGTGTGGTTTAATGCCGGAATTAATGAATATGACAAAAATGCAGGAGGCGTTTCTGCATTTAAATGGAATGAAACATTAAACAAAGTTGTTAGTTCTGAAAAAGGAGAAGACAAGCCACAATGTTCTGCATGCTTTATTCAAAGTGTTGATGACACAATGGAATCTATAATGGCTTTGCAAACATCTGAGGCTAATTTGTTTAAGGCAGGAAGCGGAACTGGAACAAATTATTCATCATTAAGAAGCTCTAAGGAAAGGCTGACAGGAGGTGGATGGGCTTCTGGACCGATTTCATTCATCAAAGGCTCTGATATGTATGCAGGAATAATAAAATCTGGAGGAAAGACAAGAAGAGCTGCGAAAATGGTTATTTTAAATATTTATCATCCGGATATTATTGAATTTATTAATATAAAATTAAAAGAGGAGAAAAAAGCATGGGCTTTGATTGAACAGGGTTATGACAGCGGAATGAATGGAGAGGCATATGCTAGCATTGGATTTCAAAATTGCAATTTATCTGTAAGGGCAAGTGATGAATTTATGAAAGCTGTTAAAGAAAACAGCGAATTTAAAACAAAATTTGTGAAAACCAAAGAGACCTGCCAGACTTTCAAAGCAAGAGACCTACTAAAGCAAATTGGAGAAGCAACTTATTATTGCGGGGATCCAGGAATTCAATTTGATGATACAATCAATAGGTGGAATACGTGCAAGAAATCAGGATGGATTAATGCGACTAATCCTTGCAGCGAATTTATCTACCTTGATGACACGGCATGCAATCTCGCTTCAATAAATATTGGAAAATTCAGAACTGAACATGGGGGGTTTGATATTGAAAGATATAAAGAAACTATAAAAGATTTTATTATAGCACAGGAGCTTGCTGTTGATGGCGGAAGTTATCCAACTGAAAAGATTACTGAAAATTCGCACAAATTCAGGCCGCTTGGATTGGGGTATGCAAATCTAGGTGCTTTGTTAATGAGTTATGGATTGCCATATGATTCTGATGAAGGAAGAGCTGTTGCAGCGGCAATTACCGCAATATTAACAGGCCATGCTTACTGCATTTCAGCTGAACTTGCAGGAAAACTTGGAACTTTTGATAAATTCGAAGAAAATAGAGAATCTATGCTTGAAGTAATCAGAATGCACAGGAGTTATGTTGATAAAATTGATGCACGAAAGATTCCTGAAAAGCTTAAGGGGCTTTATGATGAAGCAAAAAATTGCTGGGACAGGGCACTGGAGCTTGGAGAGAGATATGGATTCAGAAATGCACAAGTTAGTGTCTTAGCCCCAACCGGTACAATTGCATTTTTAATGGACTGCGATACAACTGGAATTGAGCCAGATATTGCTCTTGTAAAGTACAAAAATCTCTCTGGAGGAGGAATGTTAAAGATTGTAAATAAAAGCGTCAGGCTTGCGCTTGAAAATCTTGGATATAACCTGGATAAAATAGAAAAAATTTTGGAATATATAAATGAAAAAGAAACAATTGAAGGAGCTCCTGGGCTTGAAGAAAAGCATTTAGCCATATTTGACTGTGCATTCAAGCCAGCAAGTGGCAAAAGATTTATTCATTATACCGGACATATAAAAATAATGGCTGCAGTCCAGCCATTTATATCTGGAGGGATTTCAAAGACAATTAATATGCCTGAACATTGCTCGATTTCTGAAATTGAAGAAGCTTATTTTTATGCATGGGAGCAGGGATTGAAATCTGTTGCTATTTATCGAGAAAACAGCAAGAGAAGCCAGCCATTGAACACGCAAAAAACTGAAGGAGAAATAATAAAGAAAAAAGGCGATAAAGCCAATATCAGAAGAACTAAACTTCCTCAAACAAGGAAGAGCATTGTGCATAAATTTGATATCGCGGGGCATGAGGGATACTTTATTGTGGGGCTTTATGATAACGGAAGGCCCGGAGAAATATTTGTTACAATGCATAAAGAGGGCTCGACAATAAGAGGATTAATGGATTCATGGGCAACATCTGTTTCACTTAATCTGCAATATGGAGCTTCTGTAAATGATTTATTCAAAAAATTCAGGCATCAAAAATTTGAACCCTCTGGATTTGTAAAAAATGAAAATGGTGGAGATTTGGACTTTAATAGAAACCAGATAAGAACAGCTTCATCTATTGTTGATTATGTTGCGCAATTTATGCTTAATAATTTTGGAGAAGGAGCAGGAGGAATCAATGTTGAAGTTTCAACTGCCGCTAGTGTAGAATCAGAAAAAGAAGAGCAGAAATCAATTGAGGATTTTGGCAATGAAGGAATTATATGCCCTCATTGCGGCGGGCCTGCAAAGAGAATTGGCAACTGCGCAATTTACTGCACTTCGTGCAAACAAACGACAAGAAGCGGATGCGGGGAATAAGCCATAGCAATATCTATATCAAGTTACAGATAAAATTATAAAGATATTTTTAATTCAGAGCTTAATGAAAAAATTAAAAGAAGTTATTGATGAATTTGGATGGGGAAAAATCCAACAGGGACAGTTTCCCCCTGAGATTAAAACTGAAAAAGATAATTTTGCAGGAGGCGTTCATCAATATGATTTGTATGCTTTAAATGGTGTTTGTGTTGTTGTAGAAGACGAAAAGCAAATAGTTGAGCTTTCAGGAATATCAAAAACATCATCCGGCTATGACCGAACAGCTCAAATTCCGCAAAATACAGTAGTTAGGGTTCAAGACGCGGCTGCATATTTGGCCGGATTTAAACATATTCATAAACTCAGAAGCGTCTTTCTTTTTGAAAGATCCGAAAATATGCATTTTGATGGTATTGGAAAAAGAATAGAAGATGCGGGAGAATTATTCCATGGAGAATAATTATTAATACACTAGAAACCCTTAGATATAGATTTTTATATATCTTTTTATTTAAAAAGACATGAAAAGGCTATTCAAATTTAGGTATCCGAAGATTGCATTCTTTGGAGTTATGATTATTGCATCGTATTTTATTTTTAAGAATCCCAGTATTTCTAATATTATATCTAATCTTGGAAGTTTGCATTATCTTGGAATTTTCATTGGAGGATTATTTTTGGGTTTTGGGTTTTTAACTCCGCTTGCTGTTGGATTTTTTATCAAGCTAGACCCTGTAAATTTTTGGCCTGCTTTGCTGATTGGGAGTTTTGCTGCCCTGCTTTCAGATTTATTAATTTTTAATTTTTTGAGATTTTTATTTAAAGATGAATTTACCAGACTGGAAAATACAAAAACAATTAGAGAAATCAGCACACTTCTTGATAGAAGCCTGGGGCATAAGATAAAATTGTATTTAATGTTTATTTTTGCAGAATTTTTAATATTAACTCCTTTGCCTGATGAAGCTGGACTTATGATGCTGGCAGGGCTTCCTAAAATTAATCAATCCGTTTTAGCTGTAAGTAGCTTTATACTGCATTTTATCGGATTAGTGATTATTCTTAATATATAAATTAAATTTTATCTTCAATTAAAGGAACGAAGGCAAATCCTGGAAATTCTTTTTTTGTTATCTTTCCTTTTTCTTTTTTTATCTGAAAAATTGAGTCTTTAACTGATGCAACAATAATTCCCAGGTCATTCAATTGATAATAAAGATGCTCTGGGATTTCTGAAGCAGATGCACTGATTAAAATCCTGTCGAAAGGGGCTTTATCTGGAAGGCCATTAAATCCATTTGCATTAATTACTGTTATATTTTCATATTTTGATAAAGCTTTTTTTGATTTATCTACAAGCTCTTTGATTATTTCAATTCCGTATATTTCACTATGATTTGTAATTTCTGACATTAATGCAAGAACATAACCTGAACCAGAGCCAATTTCAAGAATTTTCTGGCCTTCTTTTGGATTAAGAAGATTAAGCATGAATGCAATTGTATGGGGTTGTGAAATTGTCTGGTCATGGCCAATTAATAAAGGCATATTTTCGTATGCATACTCTTTCATATTTTTTAGGATAAAATCTTCTCGTTTTACTTTATCAAATGCGTTTATTATTTTTTCTGAAAACCCGCGTGATTTAAGATATTCAAGCAGTTCGGCTTTGTTCATTATTATGTATATAAAAGCAAGAATAAATACCTTGTGGAAATGCACTTTGATATCAATATATCAAAAAGTTCTTGAGTTTTTGTTTTGGACTTTTGGATGATCAAGATGCAACCACATCTTTCAAGATGTGGTTTTCGTCAAGCATCTTGACATAATAATATTTATTAATGCTCTTGGCCATAATGAAATATGAGCGAGCATGCTATACAATTAACATCTGATAATTTTAATGAGCTTACTTTAAAGGGCAATTGGGTTATTGATTTCTGGGCTGAGTGGTGCATGCCCTGCAAGATGATGTCATCTATTTTCGAAGAGGCTGCAAAAGAGTTTAAAGGCAAAGTAAAATTCGGGAAGATTAATGTTGATGAAGAAAGTGATTTAGCACAAAAATTTGAGATAATGGGGATACCTGCAGTTATATTTCTAAAAAACAAAAAAGAAGTAAACAGGGTAATAGGACTAATGCAAAAAAGTGAACTGATTGATACACTAGAATCAATTTTTAAAGACAGACTATAATAAACTGGTAAGAGACAGAATTCCTGAAATTATTGAGAAATCAGGAGATAAATTTGTTGTACATATTGCTGATGATAATGAATACTATGAAAAACTAAAAGAAAAACTTTTTGAAGAAGTTAATGAATTTATAAAAGATAATAATCCTGATGAGTTAATTGATGTACTAGAAGTCGTTGATGCTATAGTGAAAGACATAAGTCTTTCCCTATCTAGTCAACGACAAACTGCAGAAATATTAATGTCCTTGACTATATCTGTAAATTTAAAGGAATTACTAAAGAATCCTTAGATATTAAAAAAGATAAGAAAGTACATAAAAAAGGAGCATTTACCAAAAAGTTAATCCTGGAAAAAACCCTTTAAAAAAGATTTAAATAACTACTTTTTCTGAAAATATTATGGTCTCGTAGCTCAGCTTGGTAGAGCACTAGGCTTTTAACCTAGGTGTCGCGGGTTCAAATCCCGTCGGGACCACTTGCACTATTTGCATCTCTTTCCAAGGCAATTTCTTACTCTCAGCAAATTCAAAATATCCCCTCTGCAGTCTTCATTTATATCTATAGTGAAAGACATTAGTCTTTCCATAAATGTCAAGAACTGAAAGTTCTTGAGCACACAAGATTTGCAATTTGTGAGCAAATCTTGCTGTAGTTAAGGACAATGTATGGGATTATTAATACAGAAAACATATGACTCTTGTTTTGTTTTCTGTCTCCCAAAGTCCACGAACAAACTTAAGGACCTTGTGATGTCCTTGACTATAATCCCTAAGAAATCATACAAATATCGCAGGATTGCTAAATCTGTCATCTTCATCGCTCCTGAAAATAGAATGTTTTATAAACTTATTTGATAATTTATAGTGAAAGACATTAGTCTTTCCATAAATGTCAAGAACTGAAAGTTCTTGAGCACACAAGATTTGCAATTTGTGAGCAAATCTTGCTGTAGTTAAGGACAATGTATGGGAAAATATTAATGTCCTCGATAAAAAATGGATAAAGAGATTGATATTCAAAATTCAAAGATATTTTTTCTGAGCAATTTCCCCCCTTATGAGTGCGGAATAGCTACATTTACAAAAGATCTTGTGACTGCAATGGACAAGAGATTTAATCCAAAATTAAAATCAATGGTAATTGCATTAAATGATGAAACTGGAATACAGAATTACAGTAAGAAGGTTACTATGGAGATAAATCGAGAGAATATTGAAGATTTTATCAATAAAGCCGAAGAGATAAATAAATCTAAAGATATCAAGCTTGTTTGCATCCAGCATGAATTTGGAATTTTTGGCGGTGAATTTGGAAATTATTTAATCCCTTTTTTGGATAAATTAGAAAAGCCGTCTGTTGTTACTTTTCATAGTGTTCTGCCAAATCCTGATGAAAAAAGAAAAAGAATTGTAAGTTATATATGCGATAAGTGCTCTGCTGTAGTTGTTATGGCTAAGAGAGCAATTGAGATTTTGAATAAGGATTACGGGGTGAAAAAAAATAAAATTTATCTTATATATCATGGAATCCCAAATGTATCATTAAAAAAGAGCAATTATTATAAAAAGAAATTAAAATTACAAAACAAAACTGTTTTGCTAACTTTTGGATTATTGAGCAGAGGCAAGGGCATAGAGCATGTTATACATGCTTTGCCCAATCTTGTAAAAAAATATCCTAATTTACTTTATATTGTTTTGGGTGAAACTCATCCGAAAGTGAGGGGGACAGAGGGAGAGAGTTATAGAAACGAGCTTATAAAGGAAGTAGAGAAGCTTGGATTGAAAGAGCATGTAAAATTTTATAATAAATATGTTCGCCTAAAAGAAATAGTAGAGTATCTTTTGGCTTCGGACATTTATTTATGCACGAATATAAACAGCAATCAAATTGTTAGCGGGACATTATCATATGCTTTGGGATGCGGAAAGGCTGTAGTTTCAACACCTATTGAATATTCTAAAGAAATATTGAAGAATGAAAGGGGGCTTATTGTAGAAATGAATAATTCTTCTTCTATAGAGAAAGCAATCAATCAAATATTATCTGACCCTGAATTAAAATTAAGGCTTGAAAAGAATGCATATTCTTTTAGCAGAGCTATGACTTGGCCTGTTGTCGCTACAAGATATCTTGGAATATTCAACAAGATTGTAAAATTAAGGAAAGATGTGACTGAAAAATATCCTAAGATTAAACTGAACCATTTGAGAAATCTTACAGATAATTTTGGATGTTTGCAATTTTCTAAAGATTCTATGCCTGACAAAAGCTCTGGATATACTTTAGATGATAATGCAAGGGCATTAATTGTCACAACACTTTATAATAAAATTTTTGAATCTAACATGTCTCAAGACTTGTCTGAAATCTATCTTAAGTTTTTAGAGCAATCCCAGGATTTTAAAAATAATTTTAAAAATGAAAATGAGATTTTGAGGCCGTATAGCGAAGATGCTTTTGGCAGGACAATTTGGGCGCTTGGATATTATATGAGCGAAGAGAAAGATAAAGAGAAAGTTGAAAGGGCAAAGGTTATTTTTGATAAAGCATATAAAATCATTGATACAATAAACTCGCCTAGAGCAAAAGCTTTTATTATCTTTGGGCTATATTATCATTACAAAAAAACTCAAGAAACAGAAAAATTAGAAAAGATAAAAGAGCT
>ERZ1292629.2770-Hain-H43-01um-R1-2770-length-14292-cov-7_pt1 | contig 14292 bp, 19 predicted proteins | sample MGYA00564399_ERZ1292629 | MGnify/ENA primary metagenome ERZ1292629 (study PRJEB36523, sample SAMEA6512636) | groundwater metagenome | collected 2019-01-08 | study: AquaDiva: Metagenomics assemblies of 32 groundwater samples
ATAGCCCCGAGCGGATTCGAACCGCTGTCTTAAGCTCCAAAGGCTTAAATGCCTAGCCTTTTTCCCAATGAAAAATTTGGCCGCTACACCACGGGGCTGTAATGGAAAAAGCAAGTTTCTTTCCTTAAAAGCTTTACTATTATTTTTGCATGTAAAATTTTTTCTTATCTCCATCAAATCTTTCAATAGCATATCTCAACATTGTTCGAGACATTTTCTTATAGTGTTTTTTCAGAAATGATTCCTCAACGTGTAGATTTCTTTTTCCAATTTCCCTTAACATCCATCCTACCGATTTCTGTATTAAGTCATGTTTGTCATTTAATAAAATCTCAGAAATATTCAATATGTCTTCAAATTGATTGTTCTTTATGAAATTAAACGTTGATATTACAGCAATCCTTCTCTCCCAAACATTTTTTGATCTTGCTAGTTTGTACAATATTGACTTATCTTTGTCAATTAAATAAGCTCCAAGTATTTTGTCTGCGCTTAAATCAACCAAGTCCCAATTGTTTATTTTGCCCGTATTTCTTAAATAAAAATCAACTATTCCCTTCTTTACAGTTTCATTGCCCACCCGAAATTTATGGACAAGGATTAATATTGCTGTTAATCTGAACTCATGTATTTTGTTGAGCATTAATTTTTCTGCATCATTTAAACTTAAGTCTTTGTATTTTTTTGCAATCAATCTCTGCTTCGGGACTGTGATTCCGAGAAACTTGTCTCCCTCGCCATACTGGCCTTTTCCGGTCTTAAAGAACCTTGAAAGAACTTTGGCTCTTTCTTTGTCTCGAAGATTAAGGATTTCCTTTTCTATTTCTTTGAGCATCATTTACTCTTTTTTGCTTTTTGGATCCTTACATATATTATTAATATGGCCAAGAAAAAGACGATTACTAGAATAAGGTTTGTTGTAAGGCCTGCCGATGGCGGTGGGCTGTATTGTATAGTTCCTTGCGCAATCTCAAATGTTTCATTGATAGTTTCATTCAAAACCATATAAATCGGATAACTTAAAAGCTTAAATAACTTTCTAAATTTGACTCTGTTAAGTTAATTAATGCTGGAAAGCATTAATTAATAGAGTTCTAAATTTTAAAACAATAGACGACAATAAAAAACAAAGCATAGTAAAGTTTATATAAGCTTGAAATTTCCTATAGTGAATAAATTTTAGGGTGTCAGTTTAATGAAAAGAGGTGTTCAATCAGGTTTTCTAATTTTTTATATAGCCATTATTGTCTTTATGCTTTCTTTTTTAGCAGATGTAAAAGCTCCTCATGACACGGGCTGGGCTTGCGGCAGCAGCTCAAACTATACTTGTTCTGGCGATACAACTTGCCAGAATGGTTATTGTGCCTCAACTAGTTCATGCTCATCTAGTAATTATTGGTATTGTTACACTAAATCAGAATGTGAAAGTGCGGACGCGAAATGGTGTCAAGGTACTTCTAGCACTTCTAGCTGGTGCACCTCATCTTCTTCAACATGCCCTTCAACAACTTGCGATGCAGCAAATTACTGGAACTGCAACACAGACGCAACATGCACTTCATCTGGAGGAAGATGGTGCAGTAGCAGTAATTATTGTATGTCCTCTTCATCAACATGCCCTAGCTCTGGATCTTGCACCTCGTGTTCTACAATATGCACTTCTTTTTGCACTTCACAAACACAATGTGACAGCATAGGGGGAAAATATTGTAGTAATTTCTGTTATTATCCTGCCTCATCTGTACCATCCGCCTGTTCTAATACAAGTTCTGGCGGAGGCTCTGGCGGTGGCGGTGGTTCAGGAACAACATGCAGCTCTTCGCAATATTGGTACTGTTATGATAAGTCCTCATGCGAAAATACCGGTAATAAATGGTGCGGTTCTTATTGTTCTTCAAGTTCCTGCCCGACATGCAGCTCAACTCAAACTTGGAACTGCTACACTGAAACAGACTGCAAAACAGCCAGCGGAAACTGGTGCCAAAGCTCTTATGGCGGTTCAGGCTGGTGTTCTTCTTCAACATGCCCTTCAACAACTTGCGATGCAGCAAATTACTGGAACTGTAATAGTGAAGCAACATGCACTTCATCTGGAGCAAATTGGTGCAAAAGCTCTTATGGCGGCAGTAATTGGTGTTCATCATCTTCTTGTCCTTCTTATACTTGCAGTAAAGAAAGCACATGGTATTGTTACACTGAATCGGAATGTAAAAGTGCCAGCGCCCAATGGTGCGGAACTTATTGCTCTAGTTCCTGTCCGACATGCAGCTCAACCCAAAAATGGAATTGTTATACAGAATCAGACTGCAAAACAGCCAGCGGAAACTGGTGCCAAAGCTCTTATGGCGGCTCAGGCTGGTGCACTGATTCTTGCCCGACATGCAGCACAAGCCAATCTTGGAACTGCTACACTGAAACAGATTGCAAAACAGCAAGCGGAAATTGGTGCAGCTCAAATCCAAAATATCCTCCTGTAAATTCTTGGTGTTCAAGTTCAACTTGCAGCACATATACTTGTGATTCAAGTGGATTATGGAACTGCAATGATGAAAATGATTGCAAACAGGCAACTGGAGAATGGTGCAAGTATTCTTATACTTCCACTTATGGCCCTAACGGATATTGCTCAAGTTCCTGTCCGACATGCAGCTCAACTCAAACTTGGAACTGTTATTCAGAAGACGAGTGTAAAACAGCCAGCGGAAACTGGTGCAAAAGCCCGAGCTCTGGTTATGGCTGGTGCTCAACTAGCGAGTGTCCCTCTACTACTTGCGACAAGGATCAGACCTGGAATTGTTATGACGAGTCAAGTTGTACTTCCGCTGGAGCAAATTGGTGCAAAAATACATATACAAATACTTATTATACTGCTGCGACAGCTATGCCTTCATATTCTGGATGGTGCTCAAGCTATAAATGCCCAAGCACAGAGTGTGAAAAAGATTCTCCTTGGAATTGTTATACAAAAGACAAATGTACTTCGGCAGGCTCGCAATGGTGCGGAACTTATTGCTCTAGTTCCTGCCCGGTCTGTAGCACAAGCCAGCCTTGGAACTGCTATGATAAAAATGAATGCGCCTCTGCCAATGGACAGTGGTGCGGCACTTATTGCTCTAGTTCCTGTCCGACATGTAGCTCCACTCAAAAATGGAACTGTTATTCAGAAGAAGATTGCAAGAAATCCTCAGGAGAATGGTGCAAGAGTAGTTATGGGAATGGTTGGTGTTCAGATTCCTGTCCGACATGTAGCTCCACTCAATTATGGAACTGCTATGATGAGAAAGATTGCAAGGATGCAAAAGGGAACTGGTGCGGCACTTATTGCTCTAGTTATGAATGTCCTAAATGCGACTCGTCAAGGCCTTGGAACTGCTACACAAAATCTGATTGCTCGGTTTCAGGCGGGAACTGGTGCGGCACATGGTGTTCAAGCTATGAATGCCCATCTGTCTGCGGCAATAATGTCTGCGAGTCAGGAGAGAGCGCAGCTTATTGCAAAAAGGACTGCTCTGACAATGTAGAATGCCCGCAAAGATTGATCATAAACTTCAATAAATTCGAATATTCTCTTGGAGAAGAAGTCGAGATGATTATAGATGCAGAACAGCCAAATGTCCAAGTTGATATTACAGCAAATGTAGACAAGGCCAGCTTCGGAACATTTTCTCTAACAACAGATTCTGACGGCAAGATAACAAACAAATTCAAGGTCAACGAATTTACTCCGGGCGGCATTTATAAGATTGATGCAAAATCTCAGATGCCAAATTGCAATGCGGTTTCAGACTCAAAGTCTGTAACAATTAATGCAAAGGGCTATTGCGGTGACAAGATATGCTCGGCTGAAGAAAGCCAGGAAAAATGCCCTGCAGACTGCAGTGTAAACGCAGATGAAAACTATTGCCCTTCAGCTAAACAATGCACTGATGGGAAAACAGTTTCATGCAACTCCTATAATGATGCCTGTTATTGCGAGCCTTGCGAAATGGAAAACTTGCCTTCTGATTGCAAGCAAGTAAAAGACCCAGAATTAGGAATTTTGAGGATAGAATGCAATTCAACATGTCCTCCTCCGCCACCAGACATTTCAAACATGAAAGACCAATGTGTAAAGAATGGCGGCAATCCAGTATTCAAGAATGACTATAATGACTGCAATTACTTCTATTGTGACTTTGCAGGCCAGGAAAGCTTCTATACGGGTTCTGCAACATGCTTCAGTGAAAACGAGGTTGAAGAGATAAGCGCAAAATGCGTCAAGCTAGGCCTGCCGTTACAGATTAATGTAGAAGGCGACTGCAAAGTTGCTAGCTGTGTCCAGAAAGACACTAATTCAAGATGCAATGGACTTTTATATTCAGATTATTCAAAAAAAGAATCTGAATGTAAGCTTCAAGGACTGAATGTGATAAAGAACTTCGGCAATAATAGTTGCGAGACTCTAGAGTGCGGCACTCCAAATGATTGCATGAAATCACTGCCTGACTTGATATACACTGAATGCAGCCAGAAAGGCGGAGAGATAATAATCAAGAAAGACTTCAATGACTGCATTACGACTTCGGAATGCGTCTATTTAAATGATGAAAGAGATGTGTCTATCGAAGACATTAGTCAGCTGCCTTCAAAGGCAGACCTCGAAGATTCATCTTTAAAGCTGGAAAAATTGCTTGATTCATTGAACAAGCTTTATGATGCTGCAGTTTCAATAAATGCTTATTACAATACAATAAATGATCCAAGGCAAGAAATCTGGGACAGAGTGACAATAAAATTAAGGAACATAATAGAAGATATAGACTCCACAAAATCAAGCATAGACTCAATGCTTGAGCAAGATAAATTGTCCAAGGATGATGTGCTGAAGATAAAATCACAAATCAAGAAAACCACAAACTTCGCATTCGATGACCTACTTTTCATGATAACCTCAAAGTCAAATGACGAGATTACCGAAAAGAAAGACTTTGATTGCAATGAAGACTTCAGCTGTTTTGATAGAAGAGTAAGATTATGCGAGATAACCTCATTTAACCCAGACGCAAATACAAATGTAAGGATATCAGGAATAGAAGACGATGCCTGCTTGATTGAGGTGCAGCTTGATGAAAAGGCAGGGCCTGCTCCAGGGACCTTGCCCGATGTAAATCCTCCTTACACCATGGCATGCAAGGTAAAGAATTTCGCAAATGGGATTGATGATCCAGAATCAGATTTATTGCCATTCTGCGAAGGCTCTTTAATAGAGATAATAAGTTCTTACATCGGCAAAGAAACCCAGGAAAAAACCGAGCGGGAAATAGAATCCGAGATGAAGGAAGCAACATCAGAAGAACAGGCGTATAAGTCTGTCACAGGCAGTGTTATCGCGTATTTAGAAGAGAATAAAGGGCCTAAGGACTGCTTTGGATGGCAGGACTGCTCAAAGCTCTGCAACAAGGAGCCATACACTTGCGTTGCCTATATCGATTCGTGGCTCAAAAGAAACAAAGGCCCTGGAAATGTAAGGGCTTATTCAGAATTGCTTGATTTCTGCTCTGAAAATCAGCAGAGCTGCACAGAATGGATGCTTTCAAGAGGCTTTTCATTACAAAGTATTGACGAGGCGAAGCAAAAATCAGTAAGCCCAATAACCTCGTTTGCAATAAGGAGATAAAAATGAACAAGAAAATAATAATGGCATTATTGCTTATGGCAGTAATATTTATAGCATCGTGCCAGTTTGAAAAGGAAGCTCCCAAAGTTATTTTAAAGTCGGGGCAGGAAGCTTCAGGGGCGGTGTCTAATTTCACAGACGAAGCCAATTCAGCAGCTTCCAGTTTGCAGGAAATCTCCAGATCATTGGGAAAATAGAAATTGCGTTAAAAATGCCAAACACAAAAATCAAAATCTTTTATGCTGCAATTGTATTAATTTTTCTTTTTCACATCTTAAATGTAAATTCATATACCAAAATATCGGCTCAGGCTCAAAATGTAATAATAAGCAACATAAAGATATACCCCTCTTCATTTAACGCAACAATCACATGGGACACAGATGTTCCCAGCAATATCACAGTTTACTATGGAGAAAACACATTTTCTTATTTAAAAAGCAATCCCCAATTCCTGACTTCGCACACTGCTCTATTGGACTTTAATTTACAGCCCAACATAAAATATTTTTTCTATGTAAGGGCCTGCACCAATTCAACTTCCGTGAAATGTGCGGCTAGCAATAATATGACCCTTATAACTATAAGCTGCGGCGAGTCATGGCGCTGTTTTAATTCTTCCAATATCGGATATGTCAATCAAAGCTGCACCTGGGACCTTGGAAGCATTGCATATTGCGAAAAGGGCTGCGAGTCAAATTCTTGCAAGGACTCGGGCCAACACGGAACTTTATATGTAAACTCAATTCCTCAAAATGCATTAATCTATCTTAATAATGAAAGAAAACAAATAACCCCTTATGTGTTTATGAGCTTAAAGCCGGGAAGCTATGACATAAAATTAGTGAAAGATGCGTTTCAGGATTATTCAACCAAAATGGAACTCGCTTTAGGAAAGATATCAATGCTTCAGGCAAATATGGTAGTGAAACTTTTCTGCAATGACACTGACGACGGGCAGGTTTCTGGGACTAAAGGCTATTCATACGATCCTTTCAAGAAGTTCATCGACAAGTGCCTAAGCACTTCATTGTTAAATGAAAGCATCTGCGATGAAAAAACTTCCATGGCATCTACAATAGTTATTGACTGCAAGGAAGGCTGCAAGGACGGCAAATGCAAAAGCACAAAAAAATGCTCAGATTCCACATTGGAAAATTCATGCTCGGCATCGAAGCCGTTATACTGCCAGAATGCCAATCTTGTGAACAAGTGCGGCAAATGCGGCTGCTCTAAGGGCATGTATTGTTATCCTGATGGTTCATGCAGCTCCAAAAAGCCAAAAACAGCTCCGGCTTCAATCGGATTTTTGACTTTAATAGCGATGTTGCTTGTTTTGTTCATTGCAGCATACAAAAGACTAAACAAAAATCAATTGAAAAAGAGGAAAAAACTATAGTCTTGTCTTATATCTCCCCCGGGATTCTACTTTTTCGAGTCTTTTTATTACAGAATCATAATTCTTGCTTATTTTATATCCTTGAAGTATAAACTTAAGGCTTTCTTCAGCATGCATATAGTGCTTGCTGTCTATTGCCTGCCTCATCAAATGCAAGTCAACAGCTTTATCTTCTGCCTTATCTGATGTGGATCCGAGCCCAAAATCTATGAAATATACTTGATTGTCTTTTAATATCATATTTGAGGTAGTTAAATCTCCATGTATAATATCTTTGTCATGAAGCTTCGCTATCGCATTTCCTATCTTGATGCATATTTCATTCCTGCCCTTTAGTCTGTCAAATATGTCTTTAAGGCACTTTCCATTTATATATTCCATCACCACTTTCATGTTTTTGTCGTCCATCTCATAAACTTTTGGCACATTGATTACCTTTGCCGCATCTTGCAATAGTTTTGCTTCTCTTCTAGTCGGATATTTTCTTTTCTCTAAATCAATCTCCGGAATTCTATATCCTTTCTTTATCCTTTCTTTGACGAGCCGGCCATTTTCTAGATATAATATTGCCTCTGCCCCGCGCCGCATTATTTTCATATTTATCCGAATTATCTGGTTATTTTAAATTGTTTTACAGTCTCATAAAGCTCTTTTGCTTTCTTGTTCTTCTCAAAATATTCTCTTGCTGGTTTGATTAGTGCCTCGAATGCGTCGCTTACTCCGTTTTTGAGGTCCGCCGGATGTAAATCTCCTTTAACATAATAATTTCTTAATTCTTCATAATTTGTAAATTCAATGTCGCCGCCAAATTTAGCGGGCCTTTCAATTTTAATCGCCTTTAGGTTCTTTAATAAAATATACTTGGAATACTCAAGCAATGGATTTCCATCCTCTATTTTTGATGGGCAATAAGCGCTGCTTATCTTCCTTTTTATTTCATCATAACTATCATGCATGTATATCGCGCTTTTCGGATCGGACTTGGACATTTTTGAGGCTATGAGTGTTTCTTCTTTTGATTCTCTCTTTTGGATTCCTTGCAGACCCATGATTATATGATGATGGGCTGCTATGGGTTTTTTCCACTTTAATTTGTCTGCAACCTCTCTGGCCAGTATATTTGCCCTTCTTTGGTCCATTCCAAGCTGGCATATGTCAATGTCCATCTTGAAGATGTCAGTGACTTGCATCATAGGATAGAATAGCTGGCCCATGCTTAATTTTTCCCCCAGTTTCCTTCCCATGATGGTTGTAGCTCTAAGGTTTCTCTCCAGGGAGACTTCTCTGGAAATCCTGAGTGTTTTGTCCCAATAGTCAATATCATCCATTAAATCTTTGGCCCATATTATCTCTACCTTATTTGTGTCTATGCCGCAGGCCTTCCAAACTTCAATGAAATATTCTCCGGCAATTCTGATATTATCTAAATCTCCTCCAAGTTTATTGTTTACAAAGGCAAAATAATCGGCAAGGTACAATTTGAACTTGACGCCGGATTTCAGCATGTTTCTTAGATTAGTTGCTCTTAAAAGTCCAAAATGGACTGGAGCAATGCCAGAAGGCTCAAATCCGTCGTAAGCTACTGGATGGTCATTTGTCTGGAACAAGTCTCTAAGCTCGTCTTCGGTAACTATTTCCTCAGCAAAGTCTTTTATCAGCTGTACTTTTGTATCAACATCCATACAGATTAAGTTTTTAGCAAATTTAAATATTTATCTCTTTCTGTTCAGAAAATTTTTATATAAAAAAAGATTTAATGGCTTCATAATTTATTGTTAGACAAGACAGAATTTATTATTTAATGGCAGCAGCCATGTTTTTTCTCATTGAGGACAATATTTCGTCTAATGAACTCCTATTTCTAGACTCTAGCTTTTCAAGAGTTTTGACTATGCCAGCGTTCTCGCATAATTTATGGGTAATATCTTTATATTCTTCAATACCATCTTTCACACGTTGAAGAACCATTTCTGGGGTCCACCCATCTTTTTTTGCATCTGAACAGTATTCTAATAAATCTTCTTCTGGCAAAATACAACCCACTGTGATGTATCTTAGGTTTGGCATCGCATCAACCAACTCTTTAGGCAGCATGGGAACAACACTGTTTCTATGAAATATTGCTACGCTTGCATGAGGGAATTTTACAAAACCCATAACATCTTCTAGAACTAAAGCGTTAGAACGATATGTTTTGTGCTGATTTATCAGTTCTTGCTCTGGCTCTACTAAAACATCTACATCAAAATAAGTTCTTTTGTCCAAACTAACGAAACAACTGCCCTTTGCATGCCTCGCAGATTCATAAGCATTCAGAAGCACATAATCGACACATGAATTTCTCATCATTTCGATTCCTTGCTTTAGTGCAAAATATATCTCATTTGGTTTTGGTACAGGTTTCTCTCTTTGCGTTTTTTGTTTTTGGAATAATGCGATTGCCATCTTTCTGGTTGGCTGTCTAATTAGTTCATATATAAATCTTTCTATTTGTAACTACTTTAAATAAGTAACATTAATTGAAAAAATAAACATTGCATTAAAATATTTTGATAAATAGATTTAAATATTTGCTAAATCAAAACAATTAAAAAATGGGTGATAAGAAATCTTTTCCAGAAGCTGTAAGGTTCAGCAAACTGCTAGGCCCAAGTTTCATAATTCTTGCCCTTGGCCTCGGCTCCGGAGAAGTCATACTATGGCCTTACTTGACATCCAAATACGGCCTGGGCATTGCATGGGGGGCATTACTCGGCATTACCCTACAGTACTTTATGAATATGGAAATAGAGAGATATGCATTAGTAAAGGGAGAAAGTGTTTTCGTCGGTTTAAGAAAGATTTTCAAATGGGCCCCTGTCTGGTTTATTATATCAACATTTGTGGCATGGGCAATTCCAGGGATTATAGCTGCTAGCGCTAATGTAACTGCTAATGTGTTGGGTTTTACTGAATTCAAATGGATAGCTATAGCATTCTTGTTGTTAATTGGATTGATTTTAAGCGCAGGAAAAACAGTCTATGGAGAAATGGAAAAAATCACAAAAACAGTATTACTTGTAGGAACTCCGCTCATATTGTTGCTAACTTTGTATCTAGCAAAACCTTCTGGATGGCTCGCATTAGGAAAGGGCTTATTCGGAATAGGTGAGAAATTAGCTTCTCAGCCTAGTGGATATTTCTTCTTGCCTCTTGGAATAAGTCTTGCTACTTTTCTAGCTGCTTTTGCTTATGCCGGAGCTGGCGGCAATCTTAACTTAACTCAGTCTATATATATCAAGGAAAAAGGCTATGGAATGGGTAAATTCTCTCAGAAAATGGCTGGATTATTCAAAAGCAAGAAACATGAAACATTGAAACTGTCTGGAGTAGAAAGTGATACCTCAAAGAAAAGCGTTGCAAATTTCAAAAAGTGGTGGAAAATCGTATCTATGGAACATCTTATTGTGTTCTGGTTTATTGGATTAATAACAATGTCATTGTTAATGCTATTGTCTTACACAACCACATTCCAAGCCGGCGTAGGAGAAAAAGCAGATATCAGCTTTGTTATTGCGGAAGCCAGTGCCATGGGGCAGAAGACCTTGCCTTTCATAGGAGTAGCTTTTTTGATTGCCGTTATTATAATGTTGTTCCAGACACAGCTAGGAGTGCTAGATTCCACTTCCAGGATCATGGCAGAGAACTATGCACTTTCGAAGCAGGGGCATAAAGAAGAAGTAAAAATCAACTTGTCTAGGATATACGGATTTTTCCTATGGGCGCAGATATTATTCGGAATTATATTGTTCTCGATTAATTTTAAGCAGCCTTTAATGCTAATTATAATCGGAGCTGTGCTAAATGCTGTAGCTATGTTTGTACATCTTGGATTAGTTAACTGGATGAACTTTAAAGTGCTTCCTAAAGAATACCAGGCTGCTATATGGAGAAAAGTAGTGATTGTGCTTATCTTCTTGTTCCTAGGATTCTTCAGTATCTTTACTCTATGGACTGAGATAGGTAAGCTAATCTGAAGCGAAAAGCTTCGTGTCTTTTACATCAAAAACTTTCAGTCTTGCTCCAGCGTCTAGAAATCCATGCGCATAATTCAGTGCTGCGAAAGCAGTAACATAATCCCCCTTTTCCCTGAAGTATTTAGCATCGTTAAAATACCTAGTAGCCATATCCAGAAAATCCTCTCCAGCCTTTTTCAAGTCAACATGCTTTGGATTTTTCAATTTTACTTTCTTCAGGGCTTTTTCTGTCACACTGAAATATTTCTCTAATTTTTCTTTGGTTATTATGTTCATTTTCAAGGCTTTGTTATATTCTTGAAGGTTCCTGCTCCGAACCTCTCAATAAAAGGCTCTACGCGAAATCTTACAAAATACAGGAACAGGAAAACGAGTATTATAATCAATATATACATAAAAATTTTCTTATTCATGCAAGATAATATAACATCGGCTTATTTAAATTTTTTTATAATGAGTCCGATTAGGACTACAGCTACACTAGAGATTAATGCTGTGCTAAAAATTAAAAAAGAGATGTCATAGAAGAACTTCCCTGGGAATAATCTGATCAACAAGTCACTCTCGCTAAATAAGTAGGTTCCTTTTTCAAAGAAGATTTTATGGAATACATCAAACAATAAATCAAAATTCAAAATGGCCATAATAAGGACAAAAAGCAGCAACGCTACTGAAAAAACTCCCACATAAACCAGCATTATGCTCAAGAATTCTTTAAATCTTTTCCTGTTGTAGAAAAATGTGAGCAGCATTAGAGCAACTAAGATAACTAATGTTATTACATAAACTGCCATAATGTTATATGTTAAACTTTTTACATTTTTCATATGGCTTATTTCGCGATTGTTGAATTCGCTGCTTAATTCAGCATTATTCTTCAAATAATCAACAACATTCAGTGTTTTGTCGCAGTCAGTGCCTAGCTTGCCGCATTCTTTCAAGTAAAAATCATTATTAAAGACAATAAAGAGTGCAGAACTAAGCAATAGGGCAATAAAAAATACTATGAACAAGCCTATGGATATGAACACCTGTCTTTTCATATTACTTTTTCCTTGATAGCATCACTAATAATGAGATAACCCCGATAAATGTGAGCATATCAGCTATATTAAAATTAGGGAACAATAATATCAAGAAAGGAATCTTGATCCAGTCTATCACATAACCATATACTATCCTTGAAATTAAGTTTCCGAGTATTCCGGCCATTATAAAAATCCCAGGGATTATGTATTTCGAATATTTCTTGTCAAAAATAAAATAACATGCCGTAAAAATCAGTATTATTAGGGGGAGCAGAATTGTCAGATAAAGGTTTCCCTTGAACAAGCCATAAATCAATCCCGAATTTCTTACATATTCTATCTCAATGATATTATTTATTATTATTATGCTTTTGTTTTTGAAGTATTCCTTGCTTATATAATCAATAAACACAAGAAAAGCTATCAATAAAACATAAACTAATACATTCTTCTTTGTGGCCATTTTTCCTGTTCTTGGCTCTGTTTCGCTATCTGCTCTATTACTGCTATTTTCTGCTCCATATTTTGAAGCCTTGAATTAATCAAGTCGAGCTTCGCAATCAATAATTGCATGTCATAATTGCTATTGCTAGGCTCATTTAAAGGAAAGTTCGGCTGCAGATTCCTGAATTCGGTTGCTTGTCTCAACCCAGGATCCAGCCCATAATTTGGGTTTGGATTAAAATTCTTTCCTAAATCCGGCTCGTTAAACTCAGGCACTTTTTCTTTGCGTTTCCAGAACTTTAAAAAACTGAATATCCCTATTTTAAATCACCAAAAATCTGATACCTTCAACTTCTTTTATAGTTTTCTATATTCCATTCGTGTAATGTAACCACTCTTTAAAGGTAACAATAGAAAAATTTATAAATTGGAATCAGAGTAAAATTACTTATGAAAAGTGACCTAAAACTTCTGGAAGATTATGTAAGAAATTTATTGAATACCAGACTGCCAGATGGTTTATTCTATCATGGAACAGGCCATACATTTAGAGTGTATGAATCAGCTAGCCTATATGCAGGCTTAGAGGGTTTAACATCCAAGGAAAGAAGTTTATTAAAAGTAGCCGCTTTATTCCATGACACTGGATTCATAAAACAATATAGCCATAATGAAGAGATTGGAGTTCAAATAGCAAGAAAAGCGCTTCCAGATTTCGGATATTCCAATGAAGAATTAAATGAAATAGAACATGTAATTCTAGGCACTAAGATTCCCCAGAAACCAGAAACAAAGTTGCAAAGAATAATGTGTGATTGTGACTTAGATTATCTAGGAACTCCGGACTTCTTGAAGCTAGCGGATTTATACAGGAGTGAGCTACAAGTTTTCAAACATCAAGCATTATCTGACAAAGATTGGTATGAATCACAAGTAAAATTCTTGCAAGAACATAGTTACTGGACAGACTCTGCCAAGAAGGTTAGAAATAGGGGAAAGATCGCTAATTTGGTAAGACTGCATAAATTATTAAGAATCTCTGTATAAAACAAATAGCATGATAATCAATAAAGAATCTGAATTAAGAAGATATGTTTCTAGATTAGAAAAACAAATCTCCGGAATAAACAGGGAATTATTAAAAGTATCTATACCCCTAGCTTTAGAAGCTAAATGCAAGATTGTAGTAAGAAATCCTGAGACAAATCAAAATACATATAACTTTCTTTCGGAAGACTGTGTTGAAAAAATCCTAGTTTTATATGGAGATACAGAAAATGGTGTTATAACAAATTTAGATGATTTATTCAAAGAATTCTTGCCAGAACATCATCCAAAATATAAAGAAATAGCGAGAAGAGATTCTATGTTGGATGAATTATGTTATGTATTAGATGAAAAAAATAGGGCAGATATTCTAAAAGGTTATACCCCAAGGTTTTAAGGAAGAGGTGGTGCTCTTTCAGGCCATGACAATAAGTCTTGCATTACTTTTCTTCTTGTGCCTATCTCTGCTGCGTGATTTATTGAAAGAGGTCTTCCGTCAGGACTTCTAACTAACCTACCAAACTTGTCAAATATTCTCCATCCTTCACTATTACCACCAGTCTTGTCTACCTTAAATCCATAATTTTTTACAACTTTGCCAAATTCTTTTTGTCTAATAGCTCCCCTTATTTCTATCATTGCTTGTTTTTTTTCTTGTTCAGTATACCCTCTTAGATGGTTATTTCTTTCTTGGTCTTGATT
>ERZ1292629.2771-Hain-H43-01um-R1-2771-length-14288-cov-7_pt1 | contig 14288 bp, 10 predicted proteins | sample MGYA00564399_ERZ1292629 | MGnify/ENA primary metagenome ERZ1292629 (study PRJEB36523, sample SAMEA6512636) | groundwater metagenome | collected 2019-01-08 | study: AquaDiva: Metagenomics assemblies of 32 groundwater samples
CAGAGAACAATAATCTTGGTTATAACTTTGGAATCACTGGCTTCGCTGCAGGAGTTGGGGGAGATGGTAATGGCGACGGCGAATTTATACTGCCATGCAAAAATAATTGTAAAAAAGACGGCGATAGTTCGTATCGTAGCATCTCTGTAAGAACACCCGGTGTTTTGGGCGCAAGAATATATTTAGACACCAATCCAGTTGGAGTAACAGATCTATACGATTCCAACAATCCAACAATATTGTATGATGTTATTGATGGATATCATTTAATCTCAGCCTCAAAGGATTCATATAAAAGAGATGAGAGAATGATTGAGACCATAAAGGGCCGGGTCATAGATGTAGACCTGAGTCTAATATTTCTGGATCCAACGAAAGGTCATCTTGCGATATTAACGGATCCGGCAGGTGCCTTAATCTATTTAGACAATGAAGCTAATCCAAGAGGAGCAAGTCCGATGATATTGTATAATCTGAATACTGGCCAGCATAATGTACGGGCCACTAAAGAGGGCTATATTGAAGCATCCTCAACAATAAGCATAGCTGCTACACAAACATATGACTTGAGTTTGCCGCTAACAAAAATACCATCGCCAGGAACTACCTACACTTATACTAATGATCCATTGTTAAGACTAAAAACTGTTGAGAATCCTGACGGCACAAAAGTGAGCAAGGATTATTACTCATTAAAAGAACCAGTGACTGTTGAAGTATGCGGCACAACTAATGGAAGACGTTGCTCTGCAGAGCATCAGCCCGATAGCACTTATACTATAAGGGTGACGGCTGGCGATTATCAAACCGCAACAAGCACCTGTCGTTATGATTCAGCAAATGGCTGCTTTAAATTCTTAACTTCAGAGATAAAGCCAATCTGTACATTTAATTCAGTTTGTACAGGAGCTACAAGCGCTGATGGTTGTCCGGGGACAGTTTTAGACAAGACAGGCACAAACATTCAGTGCAGCTATGTTGATGCAGCGCGTTCATATGTTGAATATCTTTATGGAAGCACATATACATGTTATTGCGCATTCAAAGGGGATAGTACTGAATATTATTATGATGGAATAAAAACCACTAGCATTGCAGATAAAATATTTTTAAAAGAAGACACCTATGATGAGAACAACCAGAACAATCAACAGCCAAAGAAGACAGAAACATACAGTGATGTCTTCGGCAACATGGTTAAGTCAATAGACCAAGATGGCAAGCAGACATTTTATGAATATGATATGACTGAAAAAGCAACCAAGATTACTAATGCAAACGGACAATCAACAACTAATGAATATGATACTCTCGGGCAATTGACAAAAACAACTAATCCAGATTTTGGAGCCATATCCTATAAGTATGACAATAATGGAAACAGGATAGAAAAAAACCAGAATGGTGCCCTCACAAGTTATCAATATGATGGATTAAACAGGCTTACAACAATAGTTTATCCAAACAATGAAAATGGAGTTAATTATTACTACGACCAATGTTCATATACAAATCCAAGTTTAATGAATCCTTCAAATTCTATTGGAAGGCTATGTAAATTAAGCAATGGCCATATCACAAAAGAATTTGCATATGATGACCGGGGAAGAGTGTGGAGGGAATATTTCACAATAGACAGTAAGAATTATTTCAACACCTATCATTATGATTCTGCTGATAATTTAATTTCAATCTCGAACAGTGCAAGCACTGTAGCAGTCTCATATGAATATAACAGCCTAAACCAAGTGCAGAATATATATGCCGGAGGCAAGATATTTAATGTGGCTTATAACCCTGAAAGCACAATAAATTCTATACAATACCCAAACGGCATAAGAACGCAATACACCTACACGCTAAGGGATTTCCTGGAGACATTTGATATACAGAACTTTAAGGAGAATGGCATAACAAAAAATCTCAAACAGCAAATAGCCTATGACAATGGCGGGAATATACAGACTATCTCCGAGATTGATAATAATAATCAACCATCAAAATCTGTCACTTTTGGCTATGATAATTTGTATAGACTGGCAAAGGCAAAATCTGACATGGCATTGTCAAGTAAATTCTATTATAATGATTTCGAATATGGCTATGATCCTCTGGGCAACAGGTTAAAGGAGAATAAGTTCTCATATACATACTTGCCCGGGCAAGACAAGAATAAACTGCAGCAGGTTAAAAACTCTCCGTATAACACTATGATCACAGATTTCACATACGACAATAATGGAAATGTGAAAACAAAAACCTACAACAAAGAATATTCAATATGCAATATTGGATATGGGATAAATGTGGATGGAAATCCCTACATCTATTTTGCCTTTGACAATAACCTTCCACTTGACGCTGAAATGAAGGTTATATATGATTCGAACGTTTATGATACCAACCCAGACAGCGTAAGCAATAAGCATTATGAATGGCTAGGCAAGGTCACCGGGCAGACTGTTAATGAAAATATTTTATGTAATGGGGCGAGGTCAAACAAGATATTAAGGATAAACGGGCAAAATTTACAATCGCAAAAGTCCGATACAGAAGCAGACAGCAATGCTTGGTACGCTACCCAAAAAGACCTCCCAAAAATTAAAGCGTATAAACCTGGAAGGGACGTTGACTCATTTGTATTTGACTCTGAAAACAGGTTAAAGGCAATAGCCTCAAGTGATGGCAGCTGTTCTAATTATTTCTATGATGAGAATGGTTTAAGGGTAAAGAAGATAGAAAATGACCAAGCCACAATATACATTTATTCTGGCAGCAATCCAATATATGATGAATCATATCCTGCGAAAGCCGTATGCTCGCTAAATAGCGCAACATCCCTGCAGATTAATGCGGATTTTACAGGAATCAATTCTGGGGTGTCTTGCATGGGTGAAGATGCCCAAGCATTTACAATAACAAATACCGGGACCAATAGGGCGATAGTTGCGCCCACATCTATAATATCTGCGTATGATGAAAACAAAAAAATTTATGGCCCAGGAAGTTCCTTGTCAGTCTATCCGCAGTATGCAAGCCTAGATCCCGGGCAAACAGTTACATTCACTACAACATTGAGTGGATTGACAGGACAGGCAGCTTATTATAAGTTAGCGCTATCTGCAGATAATGCAAATACAATGAGCTCTGGTTATTTCTGGTGCCAGTGATTTATGTGAACTACCCCACCCTTATGGATGGGGCTTCTGACTTCATAGATACTATTTGCTGAATTGATTGTTCAGCAGGGATAGCTTTCTCCATCGTGGCAAGTTCCTTACCACTGACTAATATATTCAGTGCAGAATTGTAATCTCTTGGAAGTTCTGTATTGCATTTTTTACAAACAAACTTTCTTTGAGAAAGTTCCAGCTTGTTGTTTCTATGCTCGCAGAAACTACAATTCCTTGTTGTGTAAGCAGGGTCTACATCTATAACTGCACAACCAGCGTTTTCAGCTTTGTAGTGCAGGTAACAAGCGAGTTTTCTCCAGCTTGCATCAGCAATATTTTTAGCAGTATAAGAGATTCCTATTAGATTTTTTATGTTCAGTTTTTCAATTGCGATAAACTTATTTTCTTTGATAAGTTTTGTAGATAATTTGTGAATAAAATCCTTTCTTGCATTTCCTATCTTTTCGTGGATTTTAGCAGCTTTCAATCTTGCTTTCTTTCTTGAATTTGAGCCTATTATTTTTTTTGACAAAGATTGTTGTGCAGTCTTTAATTCCTGATGATATTTATCAAAATGCTTTGGATTTTCATAAGCATTTCCGTTGCTGTCATAAATGTAATTCTCAATTCCAACATCAATCCCTATTTCTCCAGTTCCACATGTTCTTTTGATGACAGCATCAGTTATAATAGAAGCATACCACTTTCCAAGAGATTTTTTAATAGTAATGTTCTTAATAGTTCCTTCAACTTGCCTGTGAAGCTTGATTGGAATATCCCCAATCTTTGAAAGATATAATATCCCTTTCTTTGCTTTCAAATGTGTAAGTTTGAAACCAGACTGATTATAGGTGAAGGTTTTGAACCAGTTTTTTCCCTTGAACCTTAATCTTCCGACTTTCCTACCTTTCTTTTTCAGTTGAACAAGAGATGATAAGTTTGAGAATAATCTTTGGTTTTCCATCTGCAAAACCTTTGAATGAATATTATCCATTTGAGGATAAACAGCTTTCAAATCAAGAATATAGTTTTGCAGTTCATTCCTTGTAAATCTTTCATCAAGTCCTGCAAGAAGATTGTTATAAGTCTGTCTGCAAATTTCCAATGATAAATCTAACTTGTCTTGCTGTTTTTTTTAGGATACAAACGAAATTTATATGCTTTCATTTTTCTCCTTGATTTTCTATATATCTCTATGTTTTGTTATTTTATATAACTTTCTATGCCCATTCATTGTGATGTCTCATAATTAGATAACGGCTTTCATCCCCTATCTTACGAAAGAGGACTTCTCGCCTACGGAGTTAAATTTGCTTTAGACTTTGCTTGAATTATTAATATGAGCGGTATAAATAAAAAAGCCCAAGCTATCTGAGAAAATGTAAGTCCGAACACTATTTTTTCTAATCTTTAGTATAATTATCCTAATCTTTAAAATTACTCTTCTTTAATTAGCCTATCAATTTCTTCAACAAATTTCTTTACGGTCTTTTCATAGAATTCTTTGGCAGAATTAGGATTCTTATCATCTAGATTCATTCTGTAATGATTTGTTCTTTGATCAGCTGCTTTTTGTAACATTGTAGCTAATTCTTTTTTCCCAAGATTAGATAAGAATATTTTAGTGCAAGTATGGTCTTTAATTTCAAAACCATTTTTAGCTATAAAGGCGTTTGCTCTATGTTCCATAGCATAAAATCCTAATATATAGATCAATGAAGAAAAGCCATTCTGCAAAACAAATTCTAAATCATTTAAGAAATAATCAGAGTTACTAACCAACAAGTGAACTTTATTGTTTTTCTCGGCTTCTGTACTAAACTTCTTAGCACCAGCAGGTTTAGTAATAGTTTTTTCTTTTAAGCATTCATCCTCAAACTTATCCAAGTCTATCAGCCCCCAGTTTAGATTCTCAGAGTATAAATATTGTATTTGTTAGGAAATGATTATATAAGTCTATGCCATCTTTATTAATCTCCATAACAAAAGTCGTTTTCTTGTCTTGAGCTTCCTTAAACTCATCAACTGTCATCACATTCAAATTTATTTTATTCTTTATCTTACTCTGTACATTATCAATAATGTCTTGCAGCTTATCGCGTCTAGCATCATTAGATATAATGGCTAGTAAATCTATATCGCTATACAAACTAGATGTTCCCCTTGCCGTGCTTCCAAATAATATTAATGCTCTTATTTTTTCTTTATATTCTAAGGAAATGCCCTTGGTTATTAACTGAAGCAAATTCCATGTGGCTAATAATATCTTATTTTTTCTTTCTTTTATTTTCTCTGTTTCAAAGGTTCTTACAATTAAAGAACAATATTCGTTGTCTAGGTTTAATCTGTAAAATTTTAGTTTCCCCCTGCCTTTAATCCCGATAATCATCTTATTAGTCTCTAATCTTTTTACTTCTTTATGCAGGATTCCTCTAGATATTTTAGTTTCTTTCTCTAGATCTTCTAGGCTTAAAGAGCTATTAGTTTCTGCTAAAGTTCTTAGTATCTTAATCTTGCTTTCAGTCCCTAGTATATCTTCGATAAACATTTTATTCAATAAATTGAATATTAATAAGCTATTCTAGTATATAAACTTATTTAAATTCAATAAATTGAATATTAGGCTATTTTTACGATTAAATAAACCCTATAAATTCAATAAATTGAACATAATATTATGTTTCGCAACTATCTTTATATAAGCTTTTTACTCTATTTTCGTAGTCTTTCCTAGCAACTTGAGAAACAAATCATTCTATAGCTTTCAAGACTTGCTCTAAACTAAGCCTTGAAATTTTTTGTGCAGCGCCTTCGGCGCCGTCATGCTCTTCGACAAAGTGAGCCATGCCGGCGAGGTAATCGTCCCCAAGAAGATAGTTGATATAGCCGGTGCCAACGAACAGCAAGCGCCCTAATGGAGTCTCTCCATCTTGATATATATCATATCTAAGCAAATTCTGCGTCTGGATTTAGGCCTTTCCTCTTTCTTATCGCAAGCTTGATTTTCTGCTGCAGGTCATTCGGTACTTTCTCGAAAACTTGATCGACAATATAGAAATGCGCTCTGCCTTCGGTAGCAGATTTCAAGTCAGTGTTCATTCCAATCATTTCTGCTACGGGCAATTTTGCCTTAACAGTCAAATGTTCGCCTTCCTGCTCCACGCTTAATAACTGTCCTCTTTTATTTGAGACAAGTTTGCTTAACTCTCCCAAGAATTGTGCAGGACTCTCTATCTGCAATATCTGCATAGGCTCAAATAAGACTGCTGCTGCATTCAGCATGGCAAGTTTAATGGCTTCTCTTACAGCCGGCAATACTTGTGCCGGTCCCCTATGGATTGCGTCTTCATGCAATTTTATGTCCAATAAGCGGACTTTCATTTTTATTCCAGGCTCTCTTGCTAAAGGCCCTTCGTTCATTACCTCTTCAAAACCATCCATTATCATTTCAAGAACCTCTCCAATATGAACCTCTCCCCTGACTTCATTTACCAGCACACAGCCTTTATAGAATTGAACATAAGCTTGAGCGGATTTTGCATCCATCCCAAATTTCCTTAAAGTATCTACAATACTCTGGTCTTTTTTCTTTAATCTTATTTCTGAAATCTCGCCAGATTTGATTGCTTGATATATTTCTTCAGGAATCGGCTCAACTATGATATAGAATTTATTGTGTTTATTAGGGCTTTTTCCTTCCATCTCTGCCGATTGCTTCTGTATGCTTTCTCTGTAAACAACAATGGGCGGGCCTGTCTGAACATCAAGTCCTTTTTCTGTTTTTATCCTATTAACTCTTACTTCTAAATGAAGTTCGCCCATTCCGGACATTAAGTTCTCTCCAGTTTCTTCATTGATTGAAACTTTAATGGTAGGATCTTCTTTTTGGGTCTGCCTCAAAACTTCTACAAGTCTTGGCAAGTCAGAGGGTTTTTTTGCCTCTATTGAAATTGTAACTACCGGCTCAAATAAGTGCTTCATTGCTTCAAATGGATCCATCGGCGCACTTGAAACAGTCTCTCCTGCGAAAGTATCCTTCAATCCCACTAGCCCTATAATATTGCCGGCTACGGCCTCATCTATGGAAATTCTTTGCGCACCCTTATAGATGTTTACTTGCTGTATTCTCACTGTTTTTTTGGCTCCGTTCAAGTAAACGTCCATTCCTTGCCTTACTGTCCCTGAAAATAATCTGCCTGCTGCAACCTCCCCAGCATGCTTGTCTATAACAATTTTCGTGACGATAAAAGCAACAGGCCCGTTAGGATCGCAATTAATCAATGACTTTCCAAGCTCTGATTCTTGTTCTCCATGCCATATTCTCGGAATTCTGTATTTTTGTGCTTCAACAGGATTAGGATGATGATGCGCAACCATATTCAGCACAATTCTGTGCAATGGAGCTTTTTTCGCCAATTCTTTATAATTGTCTTTCTCATAAGCTTCATAAATCTCTTTAAATGTAATCCCAGTTTTCTGCATGTAAGGAACAGACAAAGCCCATTTATGGAATGCAGATCCAAAAGCTACGCTTCCTTCTTGAGGATTAACTTGCCATTTCTGCTTGAATTCGTCAGGAGCGATAGAATCAATAAATTGGTTTATGTTCATTATTATTTTCAAGAATCTTTCCTGCATTTTCTCAGGAGTTAATTTTACTTCTCTAATCAGCCGATCTACTTTATTGATAAATAGTACTGGCTTGACCCTTTCCTTCAACGCCTGTCTTAACACAGTTTCTGTTTGTGGCATCATTCCTTCGACGGAATCAACCAAAACAATAGCTCCGTCTACTGCCCTCATTGCTCTAGTTACGTCTCCGCCAAAATCAACATGTCCCGGAGTGTCAATCAGATTAATCAAGAAATCAGTTCCGCCAATGTTATGAACCATTGATACATTGGCGGCATCTATCGTAATTCCACGAGTTATTTCATCTTCATGAAAGTCAAGGGCTAGTTGCTTTCCAGCTAGCTCCTCAGACATCATTCCAGCGCCGGCAAGAAGCGAATCTGCAAAAGTTGTCTTGCCGTGATCTATATGGGCGCACGTACAAATGTTCCTTATATGCATAGGATCTCTCATTATTTTAGTTACTTTTTCTGCCAAAGATTCTGCCATTGTAAGCTCTTGAGAAAGATGTTTGTTTATAAATATTTCCATCTAAAAATTTCTATTTTTTTCACATTTTCCTTGATATCTTTTTCCTTGATTAAATTCTTCAAGAAGTATCTTATCCTAGGAAATTTCCTTTCAACAAGAATGTAAGTCTTGTTTTTTTCCTTGTATACTTTGTAGCCTTTCCACTTTTTCTTGAAATTCTTCAGGTTCTTGAAATCATCTACAAAAGGGCCGTAATGTTTCCGCACTAAGTCAATCTCTTCTTTCTCTGTTTTAAACCAGAAATAGCTAATCTTGTTGAAATGCCATCCATGGTCTGTTAATTCAAATCCTTCCTCTTTGGTTTTGTTTTTGATATACTCGAACAACTTTAATAGTTTCGCTCCAACAATATCTCTCTTTCCCGGTTTTGGCATTATTCTTAAAACAATATATCCTTTTAATGCATTTAAATCAAATTTCTTTTCAAAGAAGAACCCATCATTAGGATTTTCCAAATAGTCTTTAGCAATCTGTTTTAAGTTTTCATATTTTTCTTTTGACAATGCTGCTGCAACATTCCTGTTTTTCTGCACGGGGTCTATCATTATTAACGGCCCTCTTTTTGCCCAGTTGATATTCCTAGTTGCATCTTCTTTGTTTTTGTAGTGTTTTTTTATGTCTATAACCAAAGAATCCGGCCACTTTGCAGCGTTCTTTATTAAGCTATTGAAGCTTTTATAATATATCAATAGCAACTCCACTAAATATCCTGAAAGTCCCCTAATGTAGCTTTCCGCCCCGTAAATGTTGTTTGCCTTCAAGAACTGCTTTGTTATTCTTATTTCATCCTGGATTTTTTTGTTGCTGTTTTGCTTGACGAATTTGGAATGCAAAGGGCTAACATCCGTGACATTCAATGCCTGCCTATAATTTTTTACATCAAGTACTGGAACTATCTCAAGGTTCAGTTTTCCATGTTTTATCTGGAAATAATCACGGCTTCCATGAATTTTTGTTTTCTTGAAATATTTTAATGCATGTTCAAGCTCTTTTGAAATATCTTTTTCCCTATATTTTTTGTAGTTGAACTTCACAAAAATGTCAATGTCATATTTCCCAGAAAGCCATGTGTTCTTTTCAAAACTCCCGCCAATAACTGCTTTGGCGTTTTTTAATTTCTTGTTAATCCTAGAAATAAACTTTCTGGCTTCCTTCCTGACAAAAGCCTCTTCTTTTCTGCCGGGCTTTATTTTGCTCAAAACATCCATGAATATGTTTATTTTAATGTGAATAAAAACATTTCTATTGATGGATTTTTGCACTTTCATTTATAGAAAAATATATAAATCCGCTAAACTATTGTTTTTATCAACAAAAGAGGTGATAATTATCAGATATGGAAAATTATTGGCTATAAGTTCTTTTATATTGCTATTTGCACTGATTTTTTTCGCAACAAGCGGCAAACATAATACCGTTGTTGCAGTCACAAATCAGACGAATACCTCTTATGGAAATTTGTACATCCAAACAAACCCTACTACATCTTATGTATTCGTGGATGGGATTTATAGGGGTATAAGTCCGGTAACAGTTTATGACCTAGACACTTCATTCACGCATGTTATTAAGGCTACAAAACTAGAATTCCAGGATGCAATCTCTTATGTTAACGCATTAGCAGGAAAAACCACATCAATTTTCATAATATTAAACCCACTAACACAGCAAGGAAATATTTATGTTCAGACAAACCCAACGCAATCGAATATATACTTGGATGGGGTATTTAGAGACTTAAGTCCGATTTTTATAGCAAATATTTCGGTAGGAAATCATACAGTGCTTGCAAACAAACCTTCTTACTCAAATGCCTCGCAAATAGTTACTGTACTTTCTGGTCAAACAACAAATGTTTATTTTAACTTGCAGGCATTAAACTATACCAATCAGTCTACAGGCATTTTAAGCATAATAACTAATCCTACTGGGGCAGCCATCTATTTAGACAATCAATTCAAGGGCCTAACAACATATCAACCATTGATTATCTATGCAATCCCAGCAGGTTCACATAATTTAAAGGCCACTCTAAATAATTATGAAAACTACAATCAAGCAGTATATATAGGGCCCAATCAAGTATTGGCGCTTAATATAAACATGACGAGGGCAGCCTACACATGCACAGATTCCGATAACGGCGTAGATATATATAAGCAAGGAACAGCAGTTGTAACGAAGTCTGATGGAACTGTTATGCAAAGAGTTACGGACTTTTGTACAGAGAGAAATAAACTGACAGAGTACTATTGTGCAACAGGAAGCTCAGTAGCATCAAAATTATATTATTGTAACAATGGATGCAGTTATGGTGCTTGCAGCACAAGAAACATACAGAAAGTCCCATTATCGGTAAATACAATAATTATAGCAGTGTTGCTATTGATTGCAGTTGGCTTTGCATTAGGCTGGAAAAAGCTAAAAAAGAAGCCTAATCTAAAGCTCAAATCAAAAAAAGCAGCAAAGAAAAAGAAAAGGCTATAACTTAGAAAGGTTTTTTAAAACCTAATTCTTTTTTATTTTTATGATAAGGCTAGGACCAGCTGGAAACGTAGAGAAGGATACAATTAATTCTTTGCTTAAAATAAAGTCTCTAGGCTTAAATGCGCAAGAGATTGAATTTGTTCGCCAGGTTTATATGAAAAATGACCTCGCAAAACAAGTTGGGAAAAAGGCAAAAGAGCTTGATATTAGCTTAAGCATACACGCCCCTTATTTCATTAATCTTGCATCTGAGGAAAAAGAAAAAGTGCAGGCTTCAAAGAAAAGAATTCTTGACTCTTGTGAACGCGGCCATTACTTGAATGCAACTTGCGTGGTTTTTCATCCCGCCTATTTTGGAAAAAGAAGCAAGGAAGAAACATATGGTTTAGTAAAAAATGAAATCCTCGATATTATGGACACAATTAAGAAAAATTCCTGGAACATTAAGATTGCCCCGGAAACTACCGGAAAGCATAGTGCATTTGGCTCTTTAGACGAGACTATTCGGCTTGCCAGAGAAACCGGATGTTATTTGTGCATAGATCCTGCCCATATATATGCAAGGAACAATGGCAGCATAGACTTCAAGGAAATGCTCGACAAGCTTAAGCCATTAAACTTAAAACCTCTGCATTTTCATTTTTCTGCCATAAAATACTCTATAAAAGGCGAAGTGTCTCATTTAACGCTAGCAGAAGGCGGCCCGAAATTCGAGCCTCTTGCTTCGGAGCTATTAAAGAGAAAGATTGATTGCACGATAATCTCGGAATCTCCTATTACATGGCAGGATTCCTTAAACATGAAAAAAATGCTAGATAACCTCAGTTCTCACAAATAAAAACAGACTCTGTTAAATATACATGGCTTAAATTAAGCGTCAAATGCACCTTGAATAAGCTTTTATATATTTCCTTTTATTGATTGTATATGGATGGAGTGCACGCAGTAGTAATGACCGGCAACAGCCGAAAAGGGTATATAAATAGAACTCCCAAATGCTATGTAGAACTTCCGGACAAAAGCAATCCGGCATCGAATGTTGTAAAAGCGTTACAGCACACAAAAGATATTGGGTCTATCTCTATTATTGGTCCGAGAGAATATTTTCACAAATTAAGAATAGAAGCTTCAGACTTTCTTCTTACAATACCCCAAAGAGATAATGCTACATTTGCAGACAATTTGTTTGATTCTTTCTATTATACTACAAAAACATTTGGCATTAAAGATGATACCCGGCTTTTATATGCTTCAGGGGACACTCCTTTCAGAACCTTCAGGTCAATAAGAGAGCTGCTTTTTGAGATTAGGCCGGAATACGATTTGTTATTTCCTTTAATACCTAAAAGAGAGCTAATTCCTCTGTTTAGGGAGCTGTATAAAAAACCATTAGTGCCTATTGCTTTCAATAATGGAGAAAATCATAGAGAAATATCATGGTATAAGGCGGATGAAATAATCTTTCTTGACCCATCAAAACTCCCCAGAGATAATGTAGACTTATTGTACCAAAGACGCCGAACAAATAGGCTTACATGGTTTTTTGAGGTCAAGAAAATATTCTCGAATAAATATCCGGAATTATGGGATATTGTTAAAACTGGCTGGGCATTGAAACAGTGGCATCGAGTCACAAGAAACATGCCAGAATTTATTAACACCCCTAAAATTTTTAATGGCATTCTTGATTCAAGGAGTATAGAACAAATAGTGTCTAAAGAGCCATTGAACATTAAGGCCCATATGTTTGAATCTCATTTTGCAGAAGGTTATATAGACATTGACAATGAGGCGGATTACAGAAAAATATGTGCCAATTACTATAGAATAACGCGGCTTACTAACACTTTACAACCTTGCTTATAAAAAATCCTTCAGTGTCATTATCCTGGGGCCATATCCTCAGGCATTTTTTTATTTCAGGTTCATATGTTTCGTCGTCAAACTCTAAAATCGGGGGGCTTCTGTTTATTTTTAAATCTATCTTTTCCAGTTTCGCGTTATCATATTTTTTCAGCAGAAAATTTATCACGCCCTCATTTTCTTCAGGCTCCAAAGAACAGGTAGAATACACTAATATACCCCCTTTCTTTAGATTAAGAAAGGCATTTTCAATAAGCTTTTTCTGCATGCCTGCCAGTTTAGTGATCATCTTTGTATTATAAATTTTTAATGTCTTCAGACTTTTTCTTATCGTTCCAGTTCCAGAGCATGGCGCATCCAATAATATTCTGTCGAATTCAAAGCCCCTAATTGCAAGGCCATTCATCAAGGTAATAACGCAATTTTCAACGCCACATCTCTGCAGATTTATTCCAAGAGATTTGATTCTCTCATATTTGAAGTCATTCGCTATTATCAGCCCCTTATTGTTCATCAAGGCAGCAATCTGTGTTGTTTTGCTTCCAGGAGAAGCGGCCATGTCTAACACAAAATCATCTTCTTCAGGGTTAAGAACTATGGGCGGAATCATGGAAGCAGCTTCCTGAACATAAAAATAGCCCAGGCTATGCTCGATCAAGTTTCCTATGTCTTTTCTCTCTCCCTTGATAAAAAAACCTTCATTGCACCAAGGAATTTGCTCAAGCTGCCATCTTTGTTCTAGCCTTCGCGTCAATTCATTGACAGAAATCTTTATTGTATTCACTCTTATGCTCCTTCTCAATTCCTTTACCGTAATTTCTTTGAATTTTTCTATATCTGTGAGCTCTTTGTAGCGTTCAATAAAATTTTCCTTGAATTTTATTTCCATATGACTTGAGTATAATGAGCATTATTAAGGTTTTTTATTTTTTCTTTATGACGACTAGAGTAATATCATCTGTTATGGGGGCAAATGCTTCCAGCTCTTTTAATTCTTTTAATATTGCGTCATATATTTCTTTAGCGCCTTCTGACTTATGTTCCCTCAACACCTGCTCTAGCTTAGAATCAGCAAAATTTATTCTTCCATCTTTTTGTTCGATAAGGCCATCAGTGTATAAGATTAAGATATCTTCTTGGCCCAATAGATTTATCTCATTTATATCATACTTTGGCTTTGTTTTAAAATTTGGATCAAATCTTTCGCCATAAATGCTATATTTTGATGGCAACACCCCTAATGGAGTCGACGTCTTAGTTAAATCTTCATCAATTTTCACAATTTTATCAAACTTATTCGAAAAGACTATTGGTGGTGGATGCCCTGCAGATATGAATCTAAATTTTCCATTACCATGAATCTCTCCGTATAGGCAGGTTATAAAAGGAATTTTAGAAACATGATCTGCTCGCATAAAATTGTAAAAGTGGGTATTTAATTTTCCAAACAACCCCGCGGTTATTTCTCCAACATGCTCTAATTGGTATGCCACACTGGTCATAAACGCCGAGTCTAGTTTATTTACGAGGAGATTATCAGTAATCATATGTCCAGAGACATCGGCTATGAGTATGCCAAAAGAATTAAGATTCTTAGATAGT